>Ga0310695_10009860_pt1 | contig 14200 bp, 10 predicted proteins | sample RumenRJG_04DNA_FD_203882 | JGI IMG/M metagenome (GOLD analysis project Ga0310695, IMG submission 203882) | Bovine rumen microbial communities from Lethbridge, Alberta, Canada - RJG_04 (v2) (version 2) | ecosystem: Host-associated > Mammals > Digestive system > Stomach > Rumen | place: Canada... | reverse complement strand
TAGGCATATGCAGCATAATTAACGACTACAGTATAGAATAGTTCTGAGAGCTGGATTATACTATCTTCTTTTGGCATATGCTCATAATAATCAAGATCCCATCCTTCATCATCTCCTTGATCATAGTAGGATATTCTATCGTCTATTTGCTTTATTGAAAAGTATGTCCCATCCGTATCTTCGAAATAAGCACAAACATACAAGTCTGGAACAAAAATTAAAGTTTGGCTAACAACACTATCAATTCCTTCCCTTAAAACGTAAGAAGTATTGTTCATCAAACGGAATAACAATTCGAGGATAGTACTTTTTCCCATGCCATTCTCACCGACTATAGCAGAGAACGTGATATGGGTGCTATTTACAGTAAAGAATTCATTTGACGTGCAAATGTCCGTATTGATTAACGCTGTTTTTCCATCCTTACATTTATACCCCTTGTGTAGATAGTAAAAACGGCTCGACGGCAATCCTATTTGATAGTCATTTTCCGTGAACGACATAACCTTGTGGATGCTTTTGTAACGGGCTTTAGTTACTATTTCTTTAGATTCTGGTCGAATGACCTCTATTGCTATTAACTTGAACATAAATTTTATATTTAATTATCAGTTAGTTGTTTATGTTATCAAGATTTTAGAAAATATATGCAATTCTTTGCGCAATCGTTCCAAATCAGCTTCCAATCCCTCTTTTGACGCCAGAGAATCTTTTGGAAGGACGTTGTAGTTCTTGGAGATGTTCTCTTCTTGCCGTTGAACCATTCACCAAAAGCGGTTTGGAGGAACAATTCGGCATCCAGATTCTCCTTTTCGTTATACCTTATTATATTATATACGAACTGCTTGATCTCAGCATTGCGCAATTTCTTGTTCAATGGAATGCACAAATCCTTGTCGGTCGATACTTGTCCTGTTTCAATAAATAGTTCTACAACGTCACATACTTTTTCTACATCTTCTACAAACATGTCGGCAATTGAAAAAACTTGCTAGGTTTATCTAATGCTTACTAAGAATATACATACGCAAATATTTCTACATGTTTCTTGTTACTTTATATGAATTCATGTTACACTGTACTTATGAATTTGCAATTACCAGTGCATCCATCAAACATTGCCTAGTTATGGTTATGAATCTCATTGGGAGATTCATTGAATGAACCATGTTGTTTACGAAGTTATTTCTAAAAGTAGGGATAAAGCCTTTTAGAGCCATTGCAAACATGTTGGTAAATGTCATCTTTAATGTATTTGTATCAATCTCCGTATTTGCAAGTTTCATGCACGCAGTTATTGCCACTGATATCTGATATGGATTTTTTGTCATATTTTGCATAATGGCTACTAATTTATTACCCTCTCCGTATTTAGCCTTCTGATATTCACAACATACATAGTCTGTATCAAGCTCCACTCCCAAAAAACCATGATCCAACAAAAACTCAGAGTATTCTTTAGAAACTTGTTCGTCATTAAACAACCTTACATATGTTTCTGTTGTTATAATTTTTGCCATTGGTAACAATGAAGCGATTTTGCTATCGTCCGTTACAAAATAGTATTTTTGATCCAAAAGTAATGATATCGAACTTAACAATTGATCTTTCAATGGCGTGTTATCCCCTTGTTGTAATAATCCCAAAGCATTATCGGCAATTACATCTTCACAATTAGCATCTGTCCATTCTAACAGTTTTTGGATATGCACCTTTGCATCCACATCTACATATTCGCTATACTTAACAAGATTTCCTTTGCTCATTGCCTCATAGAAATCTCCATCAGCAATGCGCATTGCTGATTTATTAGCAAATCTAAGGTATTCGTGCAGTAATTTGGTAATTGTCTTCTGCCCTTTGATTTGTTTGCCTGTTTTTGCTGTAAACTCGGCAAATGTTATTATCGTTGGCAAATCCAATATGAATTGAGCGTCAACAGGTATTTCTGTAATCTGACGCCTTTCTTCCGAACTTATGTTAACATGAATACGGAATGGAGTAAAAAGATACTTGTAGTAACCGGATAACATATTGTTGTCATCAACTAATTGAAGCAGTCCTATCTCCCCTTGTTCATATTTTGCATATGCAGCCTTTCGTCTCTCCTCAGGAGTCTGAGCGTCTTTTGACATTTTGCGTATAATACTCTCAAGACTCTCCAAAGGATGTTCCATATCTATCTCAAAAGGAACAAGTCCGGGATTGCTTCCGTCCATCGCCTCACGCATTATATCTCCTGCAAGTTTGTAATATTTATTATACACACCAATAACTGTCAACCTGATTGGCTTAAAACCAATTTCCGTATTAATAATATCATCTTTCTTTGCTCCAAGCATGTCCTTTGAAATACGACTGCCGTTATCTGATGCAAGGTAGAACAATCGTTGTCCATCTTTATCGCATAGCACATAGCTTCCTTCTTCTGCCACACCATACTCCTTTTTGGCAATATTGCTAATCATACCATTAAGAGTCTCATTGTGATAAAAGGTTCTGAGTTCATAGTTATCACTAGCTTTAGCTGCATTGTACAGCAATTCCGCAGCGGTCTCAATATAACCATTCTCAGAAAAAGTCCTATACGCCAACGCAACCAACTTCGGATCCGAAAATTTCAAATTCAAAGCTTTCTCCTCATATTGCTTAATTGACTCTGGACATACGTGACCTGTCGTGAATATGAAATGAACAAAAATCTCTGCATCTTCTGGATGTCTATCATACAAAATTGTAATTGCTGCAAGGGCATTATTGTAGTCTCCAATTTGAGAATCGAGCTGATATTCCTTTTTTAACAAATGATCATCGCAATAGTTGCCTGCTTGTCGATTTTTTATAAGAATACGATACAGCTCTGGTGATTTTTCTTGCATTATTTCGAGCACAGATAGAAATATATGTCGTTTTAAATCTGGCGTACTTTCGTCAACAATCGGTTTCAACATATCAAATGCTAATTCCGTATCACCTGTAAAGGCAAGTAAGTTAGCTGCATATGCTTTCAACTCATCACAGAATTCAGTCATTGTTTTCTTAATCTGTTCTGTTATGACTTCTTTGCCAGAATTGAAATTTGCAAATTGTATCAAGAGTTCCTTAACGGATTCCTTCTCAAATTCAATATTATCCAATTGTACTCTTATCATCTCTGCATTTTCCCTTTGCATAGAATGAGCTAGCAGCACAGCTATCTCATCATTCACTTTTATCTCTGCCTCCTTCATCCTGTCGATAAGCCAAGCCAAATGTTTTATGTTGTTGGTTTGTATAAACAACATAATAGCTACTCGAATAATATTATTATCGATTTCCTTACTTGTAGATACCAAAGCGGCAAATGCCTCTTCATGTCTTCCTAATAGCACATAAATAGAAGTTTCCATTAAGTTAAACACAATCTTTTGATTATCGAAATGTGTTCGGTCTATTGATAGAAATGAATCAGCCCATGATTTATCTTGTGTGCAAACAAAGTTCCAATAACTATGTAAACAGGCTATACTAGGGAAACTTCCTTTCATCTCAGTTTCTTCAAGTTTCTTCCAAAAGAGGTTCGCCGCTTTTCGTGCTGTTTTTATATTATCAATCTGAGGAGCATCAAATGAAAGAGCAATAAAGTTTCCTGTTTCATACCTAATTTTAGAAAGCAAGAATAACCATTGACAAATATTTGATAATTTTAATGATTCAGGAAGATCAACATCTTCGCAATCAAACAAAAATGCACAATTTGCATCCTTCTTTATAACAAGACCTTCAAGCACGATTTGACGCACTTCCATGTCTCTCTTAATATTCTCTGGTATTACTTCGAATACAGAAGAACTATTGTCAGAACTTACTACATCGACTATTATTTTATACCTTTCGTTTCCTAATTCTTCAGAGAGTTTCCTGGCTGTTTCATAATCGTATTTTGCTAAACACCTTCGTATTTCTCTCTGGATATAAATAGGCTCGTTTGGACGAATGGCATATGCTTCATGTAATAATTCTATAGCCTTTTGACTTTGTGAGAACAACAAAGTCAAGCCTTTTCTATATGCTATTTCAGACCTTAACTCCTGGTTGTTTTCTATCACTGAAGCGAACTGTTCCTCAATTTCTTCAATGATCCTTCTGCCTGTGGTTAATTTGAGATCTTCAATCAATTCGGCAATACTTCCACGTAAAAGAGCAATAAGTTTTTTTGCTTGATCAATTGTTCCATCTTTTGTTAAGGCTTGTATTTGTGTCCGAAAAAATTCCATCATGTCATCTTGTTTTCTCAACATGTCTTCTTGTCTTTCCGCCATTTTATTAATTGTTGTCAGAATATCGTTCTTCAGTACGTCTAACACATCATTGAGTTTGCAGTTTACTACATCCTGTTTGTGAGAAATTATGTAATTTGTACAAACCTCGTCATTCTGCATTTCTTTAATCCACAAACGAAGCAATTCTTTAATCTTAGGATTTATCCCTTTTGCAGGATCAGATAAGAAGATTGCAAGATCGGGATAGAATTTAAGAGACTCGCTATGTAGATTATTACGAGTTTCCTGAGAGACCTCCCATTTATTCAAAGCATTATTAAAGCACTTGTTCATTCTTGCGTCCAAGTCCTTATTGCTGCTAATATCCTCTATCAGATTGGTTGCAATGCCTGCTCCGACAGACACGGCAAAACTAATCATTATATCGTCTAATCCCATCATATTATTTAATATTTTCTTGTACCAATTGTAAAATATACCGTTGTTGCCACCATCGCTTTTGTCCTGTCATTAACTGCGACAGCTTGTCGCAGAATTGCATCATACTCGGATTTCTGAATTGTTTCAAGATAAGCATATTTAAATACCATATCTTCATCCTTTGATGATTTACAATTGCATTCTGTTCCTTAATCTTTCCAAATCAGCTTCCAATCCCTCTTTAGAAACTAGCGAATCTTTTGGAAGAACATTGTAGTTCTTGGAGATGTTCTCTTTCTTGCCGCTGAACCATTCACTGAATGCGGTTTGAAGGAACAATTCGGCATCCAGATTCTCCTTTTCGTTATACCTTATTATATTATTTACGAACTGTTTGATCTCAGGATTGCGCAATTTCTTGTTCAATGGAATGCACAAATCCTTGTCCGTAGATACCTGTCCTGTTTCAATAAATAGTTTTACAACGTCACATACTTTTTCTACATCTTCTACAAACATGCCGGCAAGTGAAAAAACAAGCTGGGTATATTCAAGGGTTAGAGCCAATCGATTCTTTCGATCTTCTTCTTGTTGTTGCTTAATTTCATTCTGAAGTTTGATCAGATAATTGCGCCTATCTATTACATCAGAAACATCAGCAGCTAGGAGATTGATTTCGCGGATGCGTGCTTCGTTCTCCTTTTCCATATTCCGTTTTATCTCTATCACCCGTTGGTCAACCAACTTCTGAACTACTTGGGGCAAACGTTCCTGAAGCATACCAATGATAGCATCGGAATTTGCCTCGGGCATCTGCTTTACGGTTTCGATGATAGGGGAGAGTTCAAACTTTTCGCCATCCTCCTTCTTCGAATGGTCATCATCCTTTTGCCGTTTTGCATCCAGCTTACTTGCAATTTTACTTATTTCAGTTTGATAGTAATAGGAAAGTATCAGGATGATAACCTTATACCCAAAGAATACGAAAGCAGCAAAGGCGATAAAAGGAACCAATTCCTGATAATATGCCCGGGAATAACCGATAAACCATAGGACAACCATAACCAACACTACAATGATGGCTATCACGGCAATAAGGTTTATCACCTTTTCTATTTTTCTGAAGTACTTAATCATAGATTAAAAACGCTACGCTATAGCCCGTCACAAGATAGGCTATGCCAGGAAAATTAAAGAAAGCATAGGACATCATAAAATGATGTTTTTGCATGATTCGGGGTGCAAGTTACGCATTTTATTTGAATTATGGTGATTTTGATAAGAAAAAATAGTAAAAAATAAACATTTCAAGCAATTCAACCGATTGCACAAGACCAAAAATAAGAAGAAAAATAGAGTTGATTCAACATGAAATGAAAAAAATCCGCGCAGCTCGACGAGCTACACGGATTTGGATAATAAGAGTTAGTACACTTACTTATATATCATGGAAGAACCATTGCTGGGCATCAACTTATTATTTTACACCCTTGAAAGAAGGATCGCGTAATCTTTTCAGATTTATTTCCCACCCTTCATTTGTAACCAAGGGATTCTTAACTCTTCTATTGGCATTCGAAGCAATATTGGTCATATCGCCTGTGAACCATTCAGGGAATACAGCTTTAAGGAATAATTCATAATTTTGATGTTCCAAATGATTTATTTCTACAATATCTTGAATAAAGTTTATCAGTTCGACATTTCTTAGCTTCTTGTTATAGGGGATGTTGAGATTCTTATCGGTTGGCACTGTCCTATATTTTATAAAAAATAATAAATGAGTGCATACATTTTGTACAACTTCTATAGGTGATTCTACCTTCCCAAATAAAAGACGGGCATATTCGAGTGAATAAGAAATAGATATTTCATCTTCTTTCTCTTTTTGTATTCTATATCTTAATTCATCTTTTAAAATTGAACTGTCATTAAGAAGCAAGGTTGAGTAATTTTTGAAAGCCGAGCATATTTCTTGGGCGTATCTTGTGCGGTCGTTGTAAGAGGCCTTAATGTCTTTTATGATATCATCCCAAATTTGCAAAATCAAATCTATCAACTTAGGTCTATATATTTCAATATAGTCATACGGGGTAATCTTTTGCTTATCGATATCTTCTGGCGTTTTTTTCTTATTTAAATAGATGATAAGAAAAAAGCAGATTACCATGACGAGAAAGCTAACAAAGGGTGATAATACTTGCCAATTCAGCTGACAATAATTAAGTAACCCTGGCGCCGCAATGACAAACACCATGCCGAAAAATGTCTTAAAAAAATAGAAAGATCCCTTTTCTATTTTCATACTTAGTGTTTTTACCATAGTAAAAATATTTAAATATAAATAATAATGATTTAAAAAAATAATCGCCACAAAGATACATAAATATTCCCAAATAAGTCAAATAAAAGATAAAAAAATCTATGATTTGAGTGCTATTTCTCTATAAATGTATATTTATTTGAAAATTATAAAAATAAATGTCTGTTGCATAACATCCAGAACAACCATTCAAACGCCTACTTCATTCCCTTTGCTCGCGTATCATTCATTACAATAAACCGATTACTGTAGTAAGGAGGCGCCAAACGTTGACGAATGGCGAGCACTACAGCAATCGGTCTTTGGCGAAAAGATAGAATAAAATCTCGTCTATGGATAATAGAGATTACTCTTTCATATATGTGATGGTGCAGGAGCGGCATCGACGATTCTCCTGACGAACATTGCCTAATGAGAAACGGGAGAACTTATCGAAGATGTCCAATCCGCGAGAAAGGTTGATCTTCCAACCATTGTTGAGAGTGATGCTCCTGTCGTGGTCGGCATCAAAATAATAACTGAAGCTGATTCCTACTGCTTCCAGTTCGTTTTTCAGCTCGTCGAAGATGTCAATCATATCAGGAATTTTGTCTTAGTCGTTTTTGGTATGCAATTCGATAACCAAGTCCTCGTTATTGACGCAGCATTCACGTGCAGTCTGAATCAGTTCGATGAGATAGTCGATTGAAAGGGAGCGTCAGAATCGAAGGGATATGCTGAACGGTGGGGATGGCATGTATCTCTCTGGCTTCATGTATTGGATCGGATGCGCCTTTTTCTGGTTCGGAGTGTCTGCATTATTCGTTTTAGTTTATTGCTTGATCCGATAGCATTTAAAAAGGCAAGACATCGAAAAATGCAAAGTGAAATACGGTCAAAACTATATTCAATAAAATAGGAAACCGACTGTTGCAGAGCAAGGTACGCAGAACACTGACGAACAGCGCGTACAATCACAACAATCGGTAGCAGGTGCAAAGATATGACGAAATCCTGAAACTACCATATTTTCGGCAAAAAAATGACGAAACATGCAAATATTGCTATACGAAGTGAGCTTTATTGTAAGGAATCTGGCTATTTTGTCAAAAAGTTCGCCCAATCTCTTGACACATTCGGATTTATTTACTATCTTTGTACCGACATTAGCCAAGGCCGCATCCTTCGGGGTGGGCGGGCCAAGCTCGGAAGCATCACTTTTCTTAGTGGTGCTTTCGTTATTCTTTCCTCCCCGATCAACCAAAATATCCGCAGGTGAAACTATGAGTAACGAAACAACAAAGAATTACGTGAAGTCCATTACTACATTCGATTTCCCTGGTTGCAAATGTCTTGTTATCTGCGGTGATATCCATGGTGACTTCAACATGTTGGTGAATAAGGTTTGTGTGCAACACCAACTGAAGGACGCCCTGGTTATCGTTGCAGGTGACTGTGGCTTCGGCTTTGAAAGGAAAGGGTACTATGAGAGCACCTTCAATCGCAACAATAAGCGAATGAGGGAGGCAAACAATTGGATCATGTTCATGCGTGGTAATCATGACAATCCCGCCTACTTTGACGGAAAAACAATCGCTTACAAACGATTTATGGCTATTCCTGACTACTCGTTGGTCAAGGCCAATGGGCATACCATCTTGTGCGTCGGTGGTGCCATTTCGGTTGATCGAGTCTATCGAATCAAGTCATGGAACCGAATCGTGATGAATCAGCGTCAATTCGGACATTACCATGATGAACATGATCCATTGGCTCCAAATTATTATTGGAAAGACGAGCCGCCTGTCTTCAATGACGAACTGTTGACACATATACTTGCTGAGAATACTATTGATACGGTCATTACGCACACAGCACCTTCCTTCTGCGAACTGAAGAGCAAGGCGGGAATCAACTCATGGATTAGAGAGGATCCCAACCTTGTCGCCGACCTGGACCATGAGCGTTCCATCATGGATGCCATATATTCAAAGGTGAAGGACTCCACGGTCTCACATTGGTGCTATGGACATTTTCATCAAAGCTGGCATGCCGACATCAATGGCATACTATTCAAGATGCTCGACATCATGGAATTTTATGAGATAAGATAAAAAAATACAAGCCATGAGAGACAAACGGAAAATTGATCTCGCTGACGTTGAATACATGGACTTGGATAAATTATTATATCGAATCTTCTAAATGCTCGAAACTACACGGTATTAACCGCACAAAAAGACGATAACAATGTTTTATTGAGTGCAAATATGGGTCATTTATTTGAAATGTCCTAGGAAATAGATGATAAAAGGGCGTAAAATTGCATTTCTTCCATGAAAAGTTTTGCGGTTTCAAAAAAAAGGTATAACTTTGCAGCGCTGATAGTTTATTGGCATATTTCTATTTAATTTATCTGATTAAATATTTTATATGGCTATGGAAATAACCAATGAAATGACATCGAGGGATATTCTTCTGGTTTTTGGCGGCAGAATCAGGGAATATCGCATTCGTCTTAATATGACCCAACGAGAACTGGCCGACATTTCCGGTTTGTCTGTACCCACTATCCATCGGTTTGAAAATGGCAGCTCGCTAAACATCTCATTGAGCGTGTTCATTCTGCTGGTCAAGTCTCTGGGCTTGGTTGACCGTCTGGACAACCTGCTGCCTGAGCTTCCTCCATCACCATATGAGTTCAACGAGAAAGGAAAGAGAATCCGACGAATAAGGCATAAGAAAAACTGAATATGGAGACACCCTTGTATTTGAAAGTCCTCCTATGGGGGCATGAAATCGGACGTTTGACGTGGAGGGACAAACAGAGAGACAGTTATTTTGTGTTCAATCCTGAATACATCAAGGATGGAGGAAGACCTTCCGACCTGTCTTATTCATTGAAGGATAGCAGCGCGCTGCTGCCAATTTACAGCAATGAGGACAAGGACAGATACAAGTATCTTCCTGCTTTTCTTTCCGACTCCCTTCCCGACAACTGGGGTTCATTGCTTTTCGAGCAATGGGCAAAGGACAATGATCTGTCCAGCTCACAATTGACCCCTCTCTTGAAGCTGTCGTATATCGGCAAAAGGGGAATGGGAGCCTTGGAATTCATCCCCGAAATGAGCAGGGGCAGACGGCTTGGCAATATTGATATTGCTTCATTGGCTGAATTATCTGAAAGGATAGTCACCTGTCGTGGCAATGCCTGCATTTCTGCTGACGAACAACCTACAATGGCTGCACTTCACAGATTGGGTTCGCCCATTGGTGGAAGAATGGAAAAGATAGCCATCAATATAGATCGGGGAACCGGAGCCGTCACTTCAGGCGAGACAGGCAATGTTGACAATTCCGACAGCTATATCCTCAAATTTGGAACGGCCTCGTTCCAATCAGCGGAATTGGAACAGGTGTACTACGAAATGGCCCAGGATGCCGGTATTCAGATGATGGAATGTCGTCTGATTGAAGTCGAGGGTACAAATCATTTCCTTACCAGGCGATTCGACAGACTTGATGGCGAAAAGATTCATACACAGACCTTGGCTGCAATGGCTCCTGCGGTTCACAGCTATGAGGGCCTTATTGACCTATGTCGCGAATTGGGCCTGGCCGAATCCGTTTGTCAGGAGGTGTTCCGCAGGATGGTGTTCAATGTGTTGTCAAATAACACAGATGATCATGAACGGAATTTCTCGTTCATGCGAAGAAGAGGAGGCAAGTGGGAGCTGGCTCCAGCCTATGATCTCTGCTTCATCTTTATGAGATATAGGAATGATGGTTATATAGGCAATCGGGAACATTGTCTATCTATCGGCGGCAAGCGGATGGGTTTCACCCGAAAAGACATCAAAGGTTTCGCAGAAGCAAAAAACATAAGAAATGCAGACAATATCATCAAAAAAGTCTCGATGTCACTGGAAACCTTTAGAAGCAAGGCCGAATCATATAACATTGACCCGTTTTGGGTTGGCAGAATAGATGACACTTTGAGATTTAATATGGCAGAAATGGAAGAATTGGAAATCAAAGAATCTTTTTCTTTCACCTCGAAAAGCGGGAAGGTCATAAGCGATCTTAGAATCGAGCCTAAAAGCAATGGAGCATACCAGATTACTGCTCTAGTTGATGGAGATTCATACAAATGCCATCTTCATGTTAAAAGCGAGGAAAACCATAGATTGTCAAGTATTGGTATTACGAGGGTAAATCCTGATGAAATATGGCAGATTGTTTTTGAACAATCGGAATCCAATAAAAAGGTCCTACCTTCACATCCCCTCCTTCAACAGTACCTCGACATAAAAAAGGCAATGCCAAACCTTGTTCCCCTCTTCCACGTCAGCGGCAGTTATGAGACGTATCAGGCAGATGCGGAGCTGGTGGCAAAGGTTTTGAAAATCCCCGTTCTGGAGATTGCAACGCACATTGGTCCCGACGGGAAAGCTGCAAGATATGTCGCCATAAGCGAACATGATCTGGAAGGCTGCAGGAAGATCCTTTTCGATAATAAAGTGGGCATAGCTCTTCTTGAGGATTCCAATCTTGAAAAGGATGATGTCAAGGATGATTCCTTAAAGTCTCCAGAAACCTTGTCACATGAGCGCAACGATTCTCTGGACTTGGGGAAAGACGGGTCTCACGGACGGCACAGATAAAAAAGAGGGAAGAAGATAAGAGCGAGGGAATGAATTCTTCAAGATTATCATTGCGCCATTAAAATATCATTTTACAAAATCACAGAATTTCTAAAAACAGGTTTTAATTATCCGTTTATTTCCGATGTTATAAAATCCGAAGGCGCGACACCATACGATGCTGCGCCTTCAGTTTCAGCGGAAAGAACGAGAAAAGACAGGTTCTTTATGCTTCTATGTGAAAATAGGTCAAGTCATTTCAGGGCAAGACACTTCAATTACAGTTCCATTACTCTACCATCTCAACAACATTCTGAAATTCATTCCAATGCTGTGCATTTCGATATGCCTCCTTGCTGCCTTTCGGTATATGGAGGACGCAAACCTTCTTATCAATATTTTCAAATGTGGATTTGTCGATCGTCGGCGGAGTCATTCCTTCGACCTTGATTGAAGTGATATTGGTACAATCCTTGAAAGCAGATGATCCGATTGTTGTTATGCTACTTGGAAAGTTAATGGAGGTCAAACCGGTGCATCGAATGAATGAACACCACCCTATTTTTGTAACACCCATAGGGATTTCGATGGAAGTCAATTCGGTACAATCACGAAAAGCATCTTCAGCAATATGTGTTATGCCTTGGGGGATAACTGTATTCCTGCACCCTACAATCAACTTGTTATTGGATGTTTCAATGAGGGCATTACAATCATCTCGAGAATCATAATGTGCATTACCGGGATCAACTTTTATCGAAGTGAGGCCGCTGCACCCTGTGAAGGCATCTCTTCCGATAGTGGTTACACTTTGGGGAATAACAACTGATGCCAAATAAGAACAATAATAGAAAGCATCATTTGCAATGGTTGTTATGCCTTGTGGTATAACTGTGTTCTGGCATCCGGAAATGAGTGTATTTGTGGAAGTCTCAATGATGGCGTTGCAATTATCTCGTGAGTCATAATTGGTATTGTTTGCATCAACCTCAATTGAGGCGAGATTTAGGCAACATTCTACAACACTATTTCCAATGTATGTCACGCTGCTCGGAATAAATATTGAGTCCAACTTGACACACAGGCAAAAAGCTGCAAACCCTATAGTTTTTACACTTTGGGGTATTTGGATAGATGTCAAACTATAACAACGTCCAAAAGCTTCTTCCCCTATTGATTCCAAGCTGTCTGGCAGAACGACGGTACTCAAGTAGTAGCAATGACCGAAAGCAAAATCTTCAATAGAGGTCACACTTTGAGGAATTTCGATAGAGGCTAGATGAACACATTCATTGAAAGTAACACAATTAATTGATTTCAATTTATTCGGAAGTGTAGCTGAAGTCAATCCTTTACATCTTTGGAAGGCTTGTTCAGCAATATATTTCACGCTGTTTGGTATTTCAATAGTGGTTAATTGCCTGCAATCGGCAAATGCTCGAACTCCAATATAAGTTACACTGCCAGGAATCTCTACGGACGTCAAGTCAGTACAAAAATCGAATGCGGATTTCCCTATTCTAGTTACCAAATAAACAGTATCGTTCAATGTGGTTGTTGAGGGTATCACCAAATCTCCAGAATATTTCTTTTCTCCCGCAATCACTTCAGCCTCTTTCTTGTTCTTGTCATAGTGATAATAGATGACAACATCGTCGCCCCTTGTATTACAAGAGACGATAGATGATACGAACAAAGCCAATTGTATATAAATAAATGTTTTCATCATGATTATGTAAACAGGGCACCGTAAGGGTAGTAGTGATTGGTCTGCTCCACGCTTCCGCTTTGTGAAACTACCACTCGATTATTTACCATATAGTCTTGATTGTAGTAATGCCAACCATCGACTGCGCCATTGGAATTCTACAGCTTCGCCAAGCCATGACACGACGGACAGGCTTTGTCAATGTTTTTTACTATGTCGAATAGCAGGCGAGTTCATAGTATTTCGCTGCAAATATATGTATTATTTTTGTTTCTTCAATCTATTTGGCCTGTTTTTTTCACTATTTTCGCGTCATAAGTGCAAATTGTCTTCGCGAAATCGATTTCCAAATCTGTTGATTTAGAGAAAGGGCAGATTAGTCCACGGATGCACTACTTGTGCACAGATGATACCATCTCGCCGCAATATTGCACTACTTGTGCGCAGATAGTACAACGGCTCCCGCAATATTGTACTACTTGTAGACACTTGATACAATCTCGTCGCAATATTGTACTACTTGCGTACACTTAGTACAATCTCGTCGCAATATCACACTACCTGTGGACACTTGATACCATCTCGTCGCAATATTGTACCACTTGTGGACACTTTATACAATCCCCATCGTAATATTGTACTGCCTGTGAACACTTAATCCAATCTCGCGGCAATGTGGTACCGCTGGTGTACAAATAGTACAATGACGCTGAAAGATCTGCTCTCACGATGCCGCGCCTTCGATTATGGAGAAATTACATTTCGTATTCTCAATTCTCGGATTAAATCCCTCGTGAACTCATCGGCTCCACGCGCATTCAGGTGTGAGCCGTCGTAGAAGAATTCGTTGCGATGGACGTACTTC
>Ga0310695_10009858_pt1 | contig 14202 bp, 15 predicted proteins | sample RumenRJG_04DNA_FD_203882 | JGI IMG/M metagenome (GOLD analysis project Ga0310695, IMG submission 203882) | Bovine rumen microbial communities from Lethbridge, Alberta, Canada - RJG_04 (v2) (version 2) | ecosystem: Host-associated > Mammals > Digestive system > Stomach > Rumen | place: Canada... | reverse complement strand
TGTGCCTGAAGTATGGTATTGATATCCTCTGGATTGGTGCCCGCACCTCTGCCAACCCCTTCGCCATGCAGGCGATAGCCGATGCCCTGAAGGGTGTCGATGTGCCTGTATTCGTGAAGAACCCCGTGAACCCTGACCTGGAACTCTGGATTGGTGCTCTGGAACGTCTGAACCAGGCTGGCGTGAAGCGCTTAGGTGCCATCCATCGTGGCTTCTCCAGCTATGAGCAGAAGATCTATCGCAATGCCCCCATGTGGCAGATTCCCATCGAGTTGCGTCGCCGTATCCCTGCACTGCCGCTGATCAGCGATCCTTCACATATCGGAGGTCGCCGTGAACTGATTGCGCCGCTCTGTCAGCAGGCGATGGACCTGGGCTTCGACGGATTGATCATCGAGAGTCACTGCGATCCTGATAAGGCCTGGAGCGATGCCAAGCAGCAGGTGACACCTGATGTGCTCGACTATATCCTGAGTCTGTTGGTGATCCGTGATGAGCACACCACGACAGAGGGTATCACTCAGCTCCGTAAGCAGATCGACGAGCTCGACAACCAGCTGATGGATCTGCTCGCCAAGCGCATGAAGGTGTGCCGTGAGATTGGTCAGTACAAGAAGGAGCACAACATGACGGTGCTGCAGGCCAACCGTTACAATGAGATCTTGAACAAGCGTGGTGCCCAGGGCTCACTCTGTGGTATGGATCCAGAATTTGTCGCTCACGTCTTCGAGAATATCCACGAGGAGTCAGTCCGTCAACAGATTGAGATCATTAACAAGTAATAAGTAAAATTGAACTTTTCAATTCTATGAAAATATTAGTAATGGGTGCAGGAAAGATGGGATCGTTCTTCATCGACCTGCTGAGTTTCGACCACGAGGTGGCTGTCTTTGAGCGCGATCCCAAACGGATGCGCTTCACCTACAACTGTCAGCGTTTTACCTCCTACGAGGAGATACGCGAGTTTAAGCCGGAACTGCTGATCAATGCCGTCACGCTGAAATATACCATCCCTGTATTCAAAGAGGTGATTCCTTATCTGCCTAAGGAGTGTATCATCAGCGACATCGCCTCTGTAAAGACCGATCTGAAAGACTTCTACGAGAGCACAGGGATGCGCTATGTATCGACTCACCCGATGTTCGGACCAACGTTTGCCAACCTGCAGCAGCTCTCTGAGGAGAATGCGATCATCATCAGCGAGGGCGACTACATGGGACGTATCTTCTTCAAGGATCTCTATCAGAAGCTGGGACTGAACATCTACGAATACACCTTCGAGGAGCACGATAAGACGGTGGCTTACTCGCTGTCAATCCCTTTCGTCTCAACGTTCGTGTTTGCGGCTGTCATGAAGCACCAGGATGCACCTGGTACCACCTTCAAGCGCCACATGCGCATTGCCAAGGGTGTGCTCAACGAGGACGACTATCTGCTTCAGGAAATCCTCTTCAACCCCTACACCCACGATCAGGTATCCCAGATCCGTACGGAGTTGAAGGAGCTGTTGGAGATCATCGACCACAAGGATGCCGACGGCATGAAAGGCTATCTCACGAAGATCCGCAACAACGTGAAGCGTGACATTGAAATCAAGCAATAAACTTATCTACCATCTGGTAGCCTTTATAGTAGTGGCAATCTGGGGCTCGACGTTTGTCTGCACCAAGTTGCTGCTACTTAGTGGTTTATCCCCTGCACAGATCTTCACGCTGCGTTTCATCATTGCCTATCTCCTGCTGCTGGGCTATTCGCTTACGAGAAACCATCGCTGGTTTTCCAAGGTGTGGCAGGATGAAGTGCTGATGTTCGCCTTGGGCTTGACGGGAGGTACGCTCTATTTCCTCACGGAGAACACAGCGATGAACTATACCACCACCACGAACACGTCGCTGATAGTTAGTCTCTCGCCTTTAGTGGCAGCCCTGCTTATCTCACTGTTTTATAAGTCGTTACGCCTGAATCGTGCGCAGTCCATAGGGATGGTGATGGCAGCAGTTGGTGTCGTCATTGTTGTGCTGAATGGCCATTTCGTGCTCCATCTGTCACCGCTTGGCGACTCTTTGGCTTTCTCCGCAGCGCTCTGTTGGGGATTCTATTCGTTGCTGATGATTCCTGCCAACATGAGGTACGACACAGTATTTGTCACACGAAAGGTCTTCTTCTACGGCCTGCTTGCGATGATTCCCTATTACCTCCTGAAGCCCGACGAGGCGATCATCTTCACCCCTGCGGTGGTTCAGTTCTTCAATCTCCCGATACTCCTCAACCTGTTGTTCTTGGGCTGTGTTGCATCGATGACCTGTTTCCTGGCCTGGAACTGGGTGTTGAAGAAGTTAGGACCCGTTATCGCCACCAACTACGTCTATTTCAATCCCGTCACCACCATCCTCTTTGCGTGGGTCGTTCTCTCAGAACAGATCACCATTTATTTCATCCTTGGCACCATACTGATCCTTGCAGGTCTGTACCTCACCGAAAAGAAACGCTAATTTGGATGCGACATCATAGGAGGGCCTTCGGGCCCTTTTGTCGTTTTTGGGGGTGAGTGTCGCTACAAGTATGGGGGATTCTTGCAGGAAAACTTGGTGGTCTGAATATACTGACCTACTTTTGCACCGTCAAACAAATAAGTGACACATAAAAGATTGTTGGATTTTTAAAAGAAAGGATAAACAATGAAGAAGTTAGTTGTAATGATGATGGTTAGCTGTCTGCCAACGATGATGATGGCACAACCTGCAAAGTATTGTATGACCTATTCTGACTATAAGGCTCATAACTGGAATACCATCGAGTCGCTTGTGAACGGACGCTCGGAGATGATTCCCCAAATAAAGATGGATGAGTCAGACATTAAGGTGAAGTCGGGCGACAAGGAGGTTGACCGTATTCTGAAGAAGGAGGTCTTTGCCATCACTTTCGGCAAACAGCTGTACGTGAACTGTCGCAATCTGCGTTGCAAAGACATTATTCTTGATACACAGAACTATGTGCAGGCCTATCCTTATGCCGGCAACAAACTGCTCATCGCAGTCTATCATATCAACAACGGTGCTTTCCTGATGGGCTTGGGGGCTGATGTGGCAAGTGTATTTACACCGCTTGGCCCCAGCATCGCCCTGAGATCGACTTCTACGGCACTCTGGCTGAGTAGGAAGAAGCTGGACAGCCATCGCTGCTATCTCATTGATACGGATGCCGATGGGAAAGGCCGTTACCCCGTGACACGCATCGACGATGACTTTATGGCGAAGCTGCTCGCCAACGATGCCCATCTGCTCGCCCGCTATAATGCCGTCAGCAGTAAGAAAGAGCGCCAGTCGGCCTCAAATGTACTCGCCGTCCTGACAGAAAAAGGTCTCGTTGAAGCAGAGAACTGATCTCATTAAATCAAGAAAATATGCCGAAAGTTTTGCACTTTCGGCTTTTTTGTCTAATTTTGCGCAGTTAAATCAAAATTGAAAGAATCATTATGGGTATCATTGGATCAATTATTATTGGATGTCTGGCAGGTTTCTGTGCTGGAAAGTTGATGAAAGGTGGTGGTATGGGATTCGTCATGAATCTGGTACTTGGACTCTTTGGTGGTGTACTTGGTGGTTGGCTGTTCGACCAGTTGGGCATCACATGGGGCGGCATCTTAGGTCAGCTTGGTACAGCTATTGTCGGCGCTGTTGCAATCCTCTGGGTGGCTTCGCTCATCAAGAAATAAGGGAAATCACTTTTTTCTGTATTTATGGCTTTCGGGGATTTGGAGAAATATACGCTGGCAGTGTGCGAGATTGCCAAACGGGCTGGTGCTTATATCAGGGAGGAACGGCAGAAGTTCTCACTTGACAGTGTGGAGCGTAAACATGCCCACGACTATGTGTCGTATGTGGATAAAGGCTCGGAAAAGCTGATTGTCAGCGCGTTAAGGGAACTGTTGCCAGAGGCTGGCTTTATCACTGAAGAAGGGTTGGCTGGTCACGATGCTGAGCAGATGCTCTGGGTGGTGGATCCCCTTGATGGTACGACGAACTTCATTCATCAGTATGCTCCATACGCCGTCAGCATCGCACTCTTACAAGGAAAGACGATTCTCATTGGTGTGGTCTATGAGATCTGTGCCGATGAGTGTTTCTATGCTTGGCAGGGTGGAGGCTCCTATCTCAACGGGAAACCGCTGCACGTCAGTTCGCAGAAGATTCAGGATGCACTGTTGTGCCTTCAGTTGCCATACAACAGTGAGGCTTACAAACCTGTGATCAAACATCTGATAGATCAGTTCTATGGGAATGTGGGTAGCATCCGCGCATGCGGCTCTGCTGCGATGGCCCTTTGTCAGGTGGCTGCCGGCAGACTCGATGGCTATGCTGAACAGTATATCGGCCAGTGGGACTTCATGGCTGGCAGTCTGATTGTGATGGAGGCTGGTGGTGTGGTGACGGACTACGCTGGTTCTGAGGACTTTACACAGGGAAACAGTGTTGTTGCTTCCAATGGTGTGATACAACAGGATCTTTTGGGGGAGATCTCTCCATGCGCTTCGCTTGGTCGAGATGACAGAGGGGATTCTAAAAAAGAGAAGAAATGAATGCAAAGAGAATTTTGAAATATCTGAAGCAGATTGCGGCTCATAACAATCGGGCCTGGTATCTGGAACATAAGGCTGAGTATGATGCCGTCAGGGCCGATTTCGAGCAGGGGGTGGCTCAGGCTTTGGAACGTATCATCACGTTTGATCCTGAGGTGGCCCATCTGCAGGTAAAGGACTGTACTTACCGTTTCAATCGCGATACTCGTTTCTCTCCTGACAAGTCTCCTTACAAGAATCATCTGGGTGCTTATATCTGTGCGAAGGGTAAGAAGGCACTGCGAGGGGGCTATTATCTTCATCTGGAACCAGGGCACTGTCTGGTGGCTGTGGGAAACTACTGGCTTCCTACGAATATCCTCACCTCATGTCGTAATGAGATGATGGGGAATACGGATGCCTGGCTGCAGTGTGTGGAGAGTGAGGCGTTTCAGAAGTATTTTGCCGATATGGGTTCTTTAAGTATGAATGAGAGTTGGGATCGGCCTCAGGGATTTGGCTTGGAGAAGTTGAAGACCTGTCCTTCAGGTTTCCCGCGTGACTGGCCTTATGTGCGTTATCTGCGTCTGAAGGATTATTGTGCCTGGCATGCGGTGCCTGACAGTTTCTTCGAGGGAGATGACTGGCTCGACGAGATGGAACGTATCTTCCTGGCGGCCAAACCCATGATGGACTTTATGAATGCCGTGATTGATGACTACGAATAATGATTGATTAAGAAATAGACTATGGCAGCAGGAAAGTGGATTGGAGGATTTGTAGGATGGATGGCCGGAGGTCCGTTGGGAGCTCTGGCAGGCTATCTCGTCGGCTCTCTGTTTGATTCGATGCTTGACGGGGTGAACACTCCAGATAACTCTGGTACATGGGGTGCAGGTTCCCAGCGCAGTCAGGGGTATCAGGATTATAGTCAGATGTATCAGCAGGCTTATCGTCAGCGTCAGGCTCAAGGTAATCGCAACAGTTTCCTCTTCTCGTTGCTGGTGCTCTCCTCTTATATTATTAAGGCCGACGGCAAGGCGATGCACTCGGAGATGGAACTGGTGCGCCAGATGCTACGCCAGAACTTCGGCAATCAGGCCGTGAACCAAGGTAATGAGATCCTGAGCAAACTCTTTGACGAACAGAAGCGCGAGGGATGGCAGCAGTTTAAGCAGACCGTCCGTCAGTGTTGCGCTCAGATCAGTCAACAGATGGACTACTCGCAGCGTCTCCAGCTGTTGAACTACTTAGTGATGGTGGCGCAGGCCGATGGCTCACTGCCCCAGAGTGAGATCACGGCGCTGAAAGAGTGTGCCATCTGGATGGGACTGCGTGAGACTGAGGTCGATTCGATGCTCCATCTTTCTGGTGATAGCCTTGAAGATGCCTATAAGGTGCTGGGTGTCAGTCCGAATGCTTCTGACAACGAGGTGAAGAAGGCTTATCGTAAACTTGCCCTCGAACACCATCCAGATAAAGTGGCAGCTCTTGGCGAAGATGTGCGCAAGGCTGCTGAAAAGAAGTTCCAGGAGATCAATGCCGCCAAAGACCGCATCTGGAAAGCACGCGGACTTTAGCACTGAAACAACAGATCTTTTAGAATTTATATTCCACAAATGCTTCCATTGCCTCGTAGCAGGCAAGGCCGAGGGCATCGTAGCACTTGGCTGTCTCACGGTTCCTGTCTTCGGCACGTTGCCAGAACAGACGTTCATCATTGCCAAGGAAAGGCGCACTCTCCATCTGACTCTGATGACGGAGGATAGCATTTCGTTTCTCTCGCAGTTCCTCTGGACTCATCGGCACACACATCTCAATGTCGGCCACATCCCATTCTGCCCAGGCACCACGATACATCCATACACGACAATCCTTCAACCACTCGGCACCCGCTTTCTTCTCCTCGTCGATGGCAGCCAATACGGCATCCGTACATTTACGATGGGTACCATGAGGATCTGCCAGGTCGGCAGCCACATAGATCTGATGGGGCTGAATCTCCTCCAACAGCTGCATGATGGGTTCTACATCGCGCTCCGTCATAGGCAGCTTCTCGATTTTTCCACTCTCATAGAAGGGCAGATCGAGGAAGTGGATATGATCCTTAGGGATATGGTTATAGCCACAGGCATTACGAGCCTCACCACGACGGATGAGACCTTTCACGGTGAGGATGGCGCGATTATCCAGATCGCCATCTTCCTTCTGCTTCAGATAACTCATGATTTCCTTATAGCGGATCTTGATAACCTCATCGGAGCCGTTGGCAAAGAGCTTGTTGAAACCGTTGATAAAGTGCATGTATAGCCGCACCTCTTCATCAGCTACGGCAATGTTGCCCGATGTCTCGTAAGCCACATGCACATCGTGCTTCTGTTGCATCAGGCGTCGGATAGTACCTCCCATGGAGATCACGTCATCGTCAGGGTGGGGGGAGAAGACGATGACTCGTTTTGGATAGGGCTTAGCCCTCTCTGGACGCGTGCTGTCATCGACATTTGGTTTTCCGCCAGGCCAGCCCGTGATGGTGTGCTGCAGTTCGTTGAACACTTCAATATTCACCAGACCGGCTTGTCCGCCGAATTGCTCAATGAGGTGCCCCAGACCGTTATCTACATAATCCTTGGTAGAGAGTTTCAACAGGGGCTTACCTGTCTTGTTACAGAGGTCGATGACTTGTCGCCTTAACTGATGTTCAGGCATTTTGATGTTGGCTGTCAGATTCAGATTCATCATGTATGGTTCTTAATGTGAATGATTAGTTGACAAAGATAAGAAATAAAAATGTAACATGCGTGTTTTTTGGTAAGATTAACACTCAAATAGAGAAAAATGATTATCTTTGCAGCCGAAATGTGTCACGATGATGAAGAAACCAGCGATTGTTGTTCCAGAAGGTGTCAAGGAGGTTTTGTTGCATGCCTGTTGTGCCCCATGTTCATCAGCCATTGTCGAGTGGTTGGTAGCGCATGGTGTCCGTCCAACGATATTCTATTACAATCCTAATATTTTCCCTCGTGAGGAATATGAGATCCGAAAGAACGAAAGCAAACGTCATGCTGAAAGTTTGGGACTGACTTGGATTGATGGTGACTACAATCATGAGCAATGGCGTGAAGGGGTCTGCGGATTGGAGAATGAACCAGAACGGGGACGTCGTTGTGAGCGATGCTTCACGCTGCGGTTGGTCGAGGCCGCCAAGAAAGCGAGAGAACTCGGTATCTGCTATTTCACAACCACTTTGGCTTCGAGTCGATGGAAGAGTCTGGAGCAGATAGAACGTGCAGGCCATCAGGCAGAGCAGCAGGTAGAAGGAACGATCTTCTGGGCTCAGAACTGGCGCAAGGGAGGACTCTATGAAAGACGGAATCAGTTGCTGAAAGAATTTAACTTCTATAATCAACAATATTGCGGCTGTGAATTCTCCGTGCGAAATAAATAGGTAAAAAACGAGGCTCAAAGTTTGTGAGTTTCGTTTTTTTATTGTAATTTTGCGCCCCGATAATAGATTTCAAATTAAAGAAAGCATAATATGTCCAACACTAACACTTTCGTGGGTTCCAAAATCAAGGGACTCCGAGAAACGAAAAACCTCTCTATCGAGGAGGTTGCAGAGAGTACTGGTCTGTCAGTAGAACAGATCAACAGTATTGAGAATGACCAGAATCTGCCTTCACTGGGCCCGCTGATCAAGATAGCAAGAGCACTGGGTGTGAGACTGGGAACATTCATGGACGATAACGACGCGCTGGGACCTGTGGTAACACGTGCCGCTGATCGTGAGCGTGACAACGCTATCAGTTTCTCAAATGGTGCCACCGATGCCCGTAAGCACATGGAGTATCATCCTTTGGCACAGCAGAAGGCTGGTCGTCACATGGAACCGTTTATCATCGATATCAATCCCGAGACCACTCCTGAGTATAAGTTATCTGCTCACGAGGGTGAGGAGTTCATCTATGTGATGGAGGGTGAAGTTGAAGTGGAGTATGGTAAGGATAAGTACACACTGCAACAGGGTGACAGCATCTATTACGACTCTATCGTCAAGCATCATCTGCATGGTGCTCCAGGCAAGTCGGCAAAAATCTTAGCATTAGTTTATATCCCCTTCTAAGATGAGCAGCGTGAAATTAGACATGGCTGGCAGACCATTGCCAAACAGAACATATCCTGCTGAGACAGGAAGTGCCGGTTATACACTCCATGAGCGTACACTCGGCCAGTGGCTTGAATATTGGGCAGAGACCACACCAGATAAGGAGTATATTGTTTATAGCGACCGTGATTTGCGCTTCACGTGGAGCAAGTTCAATGAGCGTGTGGATAATCTCGCCAAGGGTCTGATTGCCATCGGCGTGAAGAAAGGCTCTAACGTGGGTATCTGGGCTACGAACGTACCCGATTGGTTGACGTTCCTCTATGCGACGGCAAAGATCGGTGCCGTGCTGGTAACGGTCAACACGAACTACAAGCAGAACGAGCTGGAGTATCTGTGTAAGGACTCTGATATGCATACTCTCTGTATCACCGACGGTACATGGGATTGTAACTATGTGGATATGACCTACACAATGCTGCCTGAGCTGAAGAACTGCGAGCGTGGTCACTTGAACAGTGAGCGATTCCCCTACATGAAGAACGTGGTGTTCATTGGCATGGAGAAATATCGTGGTATGTACAACACAGCAGAGCTGTTGCTGTTGGGCCAGAATGTGGAAGACGAAGAGCTCAATGACATGAAGCGTCAGGTCAGCTGTCACGATGTCTGCAACATGCAATATACCTCTGGTACGACAGGTTTCCCCAAGGGTGTGATGCTGACGCACTATGGTATATCCAACGATGGCTATTTCACTGGTGAGAATATGGGCTTCACACAGGATGATAAACTCTGCGTCTGTGTGCCGCTGTTCCACTGTTTTGGTGTGGTGCTGGCCACGATGAACTGTCTGACGCATGGTTGTACGGAGGTGATGGTGGAGAAGTTCGATCCGTTGGTGGTGTTGGCTTCTATCCATAAGGAAAGATGTACGGCCGTCTATGGTGTGCCTACGATGTTTATCGCCGAGCTGAACCATCCGATGTTCTCGATGTTCGACCTGACTTGTCTGCGAACAGGTATCATGGCAGGCTCGCTCTGTCCTGTGGAACTGATGAAACAGGTGTCAGAGAAGATGTATATGACCATCACCAGTGTGTATGGACTCACCGAGTCGTCACCTGGTATGACCCAGACCTGTTTGAACGATACGTTTGAGCAGCGTTGTACAACCGTAGGTCGCGATTATCCGTTTGTCGATGTGAAGGTGCTTGATCCTGAGACTGGCGAGGAGTGTCCCGTTGGTGTGCAGGGTGAGATGTGCTGCAAGGGCTTCAACGTGATGAAGGGTTACTATAAGAATCCAGAGGCAACTGCTGAGGTGATTGACAAGAACGGCTATCTGCACTCTGGTGACTTAGGTGTGAAGGATGAGGATGGTTTCTATAAGATCACGGGTCGTATCAAGGATATGATCATCCGTGGTGGTGAGAATATCTATCCGCGTGAGATCGAGGAGTTCCTCTATCACATGCCTGGTATCCGTGACGTTCAGGTGGCAGCAGTTCCTTCAAAGAAATATGGTGAGGCTGTTGGTGCTTTCATCATCCTTGAAGAGGGGGTTCAGATGACTCCTGAAGATGTACAGCTGTTCTGTCGCGGAAAGATTGCCCGCTATAAGATTCCGAAGTATGTGTTCTTTATCGATCAGTTCCCGCTGACAGGCTCTGGTAAGATCCAAAAGTTCAAGCTGAAGGAAATGAGTCTGAAACTCTGCGAGGAACAGGGCATCGTTGTGGAATAAAAGATAAAAAATATGTTTGAGAATTTAAGTGATAGGTTAGAGAGATCGTTTAAGATCCTGAAAGGTGAGGGAAAGATTACGGAGATCAACGTTGCTGAGACGTTGAAGGACGTGCGTCGTGCACTGCTTGATGCCGACGTGAACTTTAAGGTGGCTAAGCAATTCACGGATACGGTGAAGCAGAAGGCGATGGGTATGAATGTGCTCACTGCTGTGAAGCCGAGTCAGTTGATGGTGAAGATCGTTCACGACGAACTGGCAGACCTGATGGGCGGCAAGGCTGCCGAACTGAAGGTCGAGGGCCGTCCTGGTGCACCTGCCATCATCCTGATGTCTGGTCTGCAGGGTTCTGGTAAGACCACTTTCAGTGGTAAGCTCGCCAACCTGCTCAAGACCCGCAACCACAAGAAGCCGTTGCTCGTGGCCTGTGACGTCTATCGTCCTGCTGCTATCGAACAGTTGAAGGTGGTGGGTGAGAGTGTAGGTGTTCCTGTCTATACCGAGCCAGAGAATAAGAATGTGGTGGAGATTGCCAACCACGCCATTCAGGAGGCGAAAGCCAAGGCCTACGATGTGGTGATCGTGGATACCGCTGGTCGTTTGGCCGTCGATGAGGAGATGATGAATGAGATTGAGACGCTGAAGAAGGCAATCAATCCCAATGAGACGCTCTTCGTGGTGGATTCCATGACTGGTCAGGATGCCGTGAATACCGCTAAGGAGTTCAATGATCGTCTGGATTTCGATGGTGTGGTACTGACCAAACTCGATGGTGATACCCGTGGTGGTGCTGCCCTCTCTATTCGTACCGTCGTGACGAAGCCTATTAAGTTCGTAGGTACGGGTGAGAAGATGGAGGCCATCGATGTGTTCCATCCTGACCGTATGGCCGACCGTATCCTCGGTATGGGTGATATCGTCTCTCTGGTGGAGCGTGCCCAGCAGCAGTTCGATGAGGAAGAGGCCAAGAAGCTGGAGAAGAAGATCCGCAAGAACAAGTTCGACTTCGAAGACTTCATGGGTCAGATCCAGCAGATCAAGAAGATGGGTAACATCAAGGATCTCGCTGCGATGATTCCTGGTGTGGGTAAGCAGATTAAGGATCTGGACATCGACGATGATGCGTTCAAAGGTATTGAGGCTATCATCAACTCGATGACACCGAAGGAGCGTCAGAATCCGGATATCATCAACCAGAGTCGCCGTAAGCGTATCGCTGCTGGATCAGGTACGAAACTGGAGGATGTAAACCGTCTGATGAAACAGTTCGACCAGACCCGTAAGATGATGCGTATGGTGACAGGCATGAATTCCTCTAAGATGGCGCAGATGGCCAATGCCATGAAAGCCATGAAGGGTGGTATGCCAAAATTTTAATTGAGAGTTAATACTTTAAAGTTTTGAAATATGGCAATCGGAAAATGGATCAGCAGTCTCAAGGGACTTTTCGATGAAGGTCCGCTGAAAGAACTGACAGAACAAGTAGCAGGAAAGCAAGAGGCAAAACCTTCTGCTGAGAATGTCGAGATTACGGATGAGTTCCGCAAAACATTCAATGTAAATTCACCTGTAAAGGAGAACCTTCGTAACAGTTTTCTCTTTTCCATGTTGGTGATGGCATCTCATATCATCATCGCTGATGGTAAGGTAGAGCCTGAGGAGTATGAGTTCCTGGGTAAATTCCTCAACGATACCTTTGGCGAAGAGGCAAAGGTAGAGGGTATGGACGTGGTGAAGAAGCTGATTGCCAAACATGATGAGCTTGAGGCCCGTAAGCCGATGGCCTTCCTGCAGATGATAGGCGACTGCGGCAGCCAGATTGCCAGTTCGCTGAGTGAGGATCTCCGTTATCAGATGCTGAGTATGTTGGCTCTGATTGTGAAGTCTGACAATATTGTCACAGACAAAGAGGTTGAGACGCTGAAGGAAGTGGCTGTCTATATCGGCATGAAGACAACAGACGTCGATGCCTTGATGAACCTGGATGTCAAGAAAGCCCAGGACGAATGGCAGTGGATGAAAGAATAATAGATATGCAGTTAATCGACGGAAAAGCAACAGCAACAGCCATTAAGGCTGAGATTGCTGAAGAGGTAAAAGAGATTGTTGCCCGTGGTGGCAAGCAGCCCCATCTGGCTGCGGTTCTCGTTGGTCACGATGGTGGTTCAGAGACGTATGTAAAGAATAAGGTACTGGCCTGTGAGGCTTGTGGTTTCAAGTCAACGCTCATTCGTTTTGAGGCTGACATCACGGAGGCAGAATTGCTGGCCTGTGTCGATCAGTTGAACAAGGACGACGATGTTGATGGCTTCATCGTGCAGTTGCCTTTGCCAAAGCATATCGATGAGCAGAAGATTATTGAGGCGATCGACTATCGTAAGGATGTCGATGGCTTCCATCCCATCAACGTAGGTCGTATGGCGATTGGTCTGCCTTGCTTCATCTCTGCCACGCCCCTTGGCATCATCACGCTTCTGAAGCGTTATAACATCGAGACCAGCGGCAAGAAGTGTGTCATCCTCGGACGTTCCAACATCGTTGGTAAGCCGATGGCTCAGCTGATGATGCAGAAACAATATGGCGATGCCACCGTAACGGTTTGTCATTCTCGTTCTAAGACGTTGAAAGAGGAGTGCCGTGCAGCTGATATCATCATCGCTGCTATCGGACAGCCAGACTTTGTAACGGCTGATATGGTGAAGGAAGGTGCTGTGATTGTGGATGTTGGTACCACCCGTGTACCTGATGCCTCAAAGAAGAGCGGCTTCCGTCTGAATGGTGATGTGAAGTTCGACGAGGTGGCTCCTAAGTGTAGCTTCATCACTCCTGTTCCTGGCGGCGTAGGGCCGATGACTATCTGCTCACTGATGAAGAACACCCTTGCTGCTGGTAAAAAAGAGTATTATAAATGACGGCTCAAGAGTGGTACGAACAAGGTAACGCCTTTCGGAAAGAGTCAAAATGGCACGAGGCCATCAACTGCTATATCCAGGCTATTGCGCTTGACCCTGACAGTCCTGCTGTCGAGGCCAAGCGTATGCTTGATGATATCATGGCTTTCTACTGCAAGGATATGTATAATCCCTGATGACTTATGGGAAAGATGAGGCGTGTGATGCTCATGGTGGCTCTCGCCATTGCCGCTATCATTTTGTTGGCGACAATCATTTGCAATAGTGGCTATGTGCAGCACAGACTCATCAGTATGGCTACTGATGCACTTGAAAAGGAACTGAAAACGGAAATTCAGATCAAGGGTATCGGAATCAATCTCTTGGGTCAGCATGTTACCTTCTACGACGTGAGCTTGAAGGATCAACAGAAACGGGACCTGGTTCGAGTGAAGGAAATCTATGGTGATTTCCGTTTATTGCCTTTGATGCGTGGACATGTCGCTCTGAAAGAATGTAGGCTGAATGGTATCGACTTGCTGATAGTCAAACCAGAGAACGGTCCTGCCAATTATCAGTTCCTTTTGGATTCCACGAAGAACGGTCCAAAAAACAAGAAGAATAAACAGAAAAACAACGTCTTTCAACTCGACTTGCAATATGCTCAGATAAAACAATTGCATGTCAAATATAATGATAAGGATTATTATCTTGATCAGGCCGCTTATTTCGACTGGCGTGATAACCGGCATGTGGATATCAAGGGCTTGAACTTCAAGACTGATAACCATAAACCTCGTCGCAATCAAAACAGACCGCATCGCGGTGCCTTCGATGAGGGCCACATGGCATTAATGGCTGACATGGGCTTGGATATCCTTCGTGTCGATAAAGATACGTTGAG
>Ga0310695_10009852_pt1 | contig 14212 bp, 9 predicted proteins | sample RumenRJG_04DNA_FD_203882 | JGI IMG/M metagenome (GOLD analysis project Ga0310695, IMG submission 203882) | Bovine rumen microbial communities from Lethbridge, Alberta, Canada - RJG_04 (v2) (version 2) | ecosystem: Host-associated > Mammals > Digestive system > Stomach > Rumen | place: Canada... | reverse complement strand
TGAAATTTTAAAGCTGGCATATTTTCGTCCTTTTAATATGTATTAATCCGTATAAGTATTTTTAAGTTGCATCTCATCGCCAATTAAGTCGTGTCGCAAATATGACGCAAAATTACGGTAAAAATCTGAAAATAGCAAGAAATGAAACAAAGTTTAACAAAAACAAAAAGTGGCGTAACCACTTGGATTACACCACTTTCTTATGATTTCTTTATTGTTGCTTATCTATTCTTACTTCACCTCCTCGAAGTCGGCGTCTTGGATGTTGTCGTCGCTCTTCGAGCCGGCGCTGCCTTGGGCGTTGCCACCCTGCGTGCCACCCTGTGCGCCACCTTGGAAGCCTTGTGCGCCAGGCTGTGCGCCACCCTGACCATACATCTGGGCGCTGGCGGCCTGGACAGCCTGATTCAGTGCGGCAGTGGCCGTGTCGATGGCGTTGAGGTCTTGGGCCTTGTGAGCATCCTTGAGCTGCTGCAGAGCCTGCTCAATGGCCGGCTTCTTGTCGGCGGGAATCTTGTCACCGTTGTCCTTGAGGAAGTTTTCGGTGGTGAAGATCATGGAGTCTGCTTGGTTGAGCTTGTCCACTTTCTCACGCTCGGCCTTGTCGGCGGCGGCATTCTGCTCGGCCTCAGCCTTCATGCGCTCTATCTCGTCCTTGCTTAGGCCGCTTGAAGCTTCAATGCGGATGGCCTGCTCCTTGCCGGTAGCCTTATCCTTGGCGCTCACGTTGAGAATACCGTTGGCATCAATATCGAAGGTCACCTCGATCTGAGGCACACCACGACGTGCGGGAGCGATGCCCTCCAAGTTGAACTGGCCAATGCTCTTGTTCTGTGCAGCCATGGGGCGCTCACCTTGCAGCACGTGGATAGTCACGGCTGTCTGGTTGTCGACGGCTGTAGAGAACACCTCGCTCTTCTTGCAGGGGATTGTGGTGTTGGCGTCGATGAGTTTTGTCATCACGCCACCCATGGTCTCGATACCGAGGGTCAGCGGCGTCACGTCAAGCAGCACGATGTCGCCTACGCCGTTTTCCTTGTTGAGGATGGCACCCTGAATGGCTGCACCGATGGCGACCACCTCATCAGGGTTCACGCCCTTTGAGGGCTCTTTGCCGAAGTAGTTCTTCACCAGCGTCTGCACGGCAGGTATACGGCTGGAACCACCCACGAGGATCACCTCATCAATGTCGCTCGGCTGGAGCTTAGCGTCGCGCATAGCATTCTGGCAAGGCACGAGACATGCCTGAATCAGGCTGTGGGCCAACTGCTCAAACTGTGCACGGGTGAGGGTCTTCACCAAGTGCTTTGGCACACCGCCCTCAGCAGAGATATACGGCAGGTTGATTTCGGTGGTAGTGGAGCTGGAGAGCTCGATCTTAGCTTTCTCGGCAGCTTCCTTCAGGCGCTGCATGGCCATCGGGTCCTTGCTCAAGTCGATGCCCTCGTCCTGCTTGAAACCATTGACAAGCCAGTCGATAATCACCTGGTCGAAGTCATCACCTCCCAAGTGGGTATCACCGTTGGTAGAGAGCACCTCAAACACGCCGTCGCCAAAGTCGAGGATGGAGATATCAAACGTACCGCCACCGAGGTCGAACACGGCAATCTTCATGTTCTTTCCGGCTTTGTCCACGCCATAGGCGAGGGCGGCAGCTGTAGGCTCATTCACAATACGGCGAACGTTGAGACCGGCGATGGTGCCGGCTTCCTTGGTGGCCTGGCGCTGAGAGTCGGAGAAGTAGGCCGGTACGGTAATCACGGCATCGGTCACCTCCTGTCCCAAATAATCCTCAGCGGTTTTCTTCATCTTCTGCAGAATCATGGCAGAGATTTCCTGCGGGGTATACTTACGGCCAGCGATCTCCACACGGGGATAACCGTTGTCGTTCACCACTGTGAAGGGCACGCGCTCGGCCTCCTTGCGGCTCTGCTCGTAGGTCTCACCCATGAAACGCTTGATGGAGTATACGGTGTTCTGCGGGTTGGTGATGGCCTGACGCTTTGCAGGGTCACCCACTTTGCGCTCACCGTCCTTCACGAAGCCAACTACAGAAGGTGTTGTACGCTTGCCTTCAGAGTTAGCAATCACTACCGGCTCATTGCCTTCGAAAACAGCAACGCAGCTGTTGGTAGTACCTAAGTCAATTCCAATAATCTTTCCCATTGTATTTTGTATTTTATTATTATTCAAAAAATCAAGTTGCTTGGACAAAAGGTCCGCCCTTAAAACAACAAACCATGTGCCAATAGGGCCGTCATGACAACTTGACAGACTTCTGCTCTGTGACACATGTTTAATGTTGTCTCAACTGACAGGGATGGGAGGAAAACTTTGAGAAGTGAGGAGTGAGAAATTAGGAGTATCTCACAGGAATCCCATGTTTTTTTCAGAATCGCCTCGCATGGCAATTGTGAATTATAAATAAAAAAGGGAGCCGGTTGATATATGGCTTCCCTCTTTTATACCTTAATTAATAATAGAACGATTGATGAACAGGTGATCACATCATGAGTCTTTATTCTTCCATTCTTAGATCTCAGGTCGACGAACTATGCCAGTCCGCTTCCCTTCAAGATTTTTTCAGTCGCCCCAGAGAGGCTTTTCACATAGTCTGCGGCAGCCTTTCCGCTCTTTTCCAGTAGCGCCGGTTCAGACTCAAGTTGAACCATGAGTGTTGTGAAATCGTTAACATCCTTGATTTCAAATCCGCCCTTACACTTGAGCAATCCTTGGGCTTCGGCAAAACGTTTGTTGTTAGGCCCAAAAATTACGGGTATGCCCCATACGCCAGCTTCCAAAGTGTTATGGATGCCTGCTCCAAACCCACCGCCCACATAGCTTACCTGAGCATAGCGATAAATGCTCGACAGCAAGCCGAAGCAATCTATAATGAGCACATCGGCCTTGGCAGCTTCCTCAGGATTCGTCTGCGTATAGCGCGTCACACGCCGCCCTTTGAGCAATTGCATCATCTGGGCCAAATGCTCCTCACCAATCACATGGGGGGCGATGATGAGCTTCCAGTCGCTACGGCCATTGAAATAAGGGATAAAGATCTCCTCGTCGGGCTGCCAAGAACTGCCCGCACAGAAAACGTGCTCAGCATTGCTGACGAAAGCTTCCACCAATGGTAGCTGTTTGCTGGCCTCCTTGATCTGCAGCACGCGGTCGAAACGAGTGTCGCCAACCACTACTGCATTCTTGATGCCGATCGTTCCCAACAAGAGCTTACTCTCCTCATTCTGCACGAAGAAGGTTGTGAAACACGACAGCACACGGGCATAATCGCGGCCGTACCACTTGAAGAAGATCTGGTCCTTTCGGAAGATGCTCGAAACGCTATAGGTGGGCACACACCGATGCTTCAACACGTGAAGGTAGTTGTACCAGAATTCGTATTTGATGAAGAATGCCATCACCGGCCTTACGGTACGCAGGAACCGGCGGGCATTGTTCACAGTGTCCAGTGGCAGGTAGCAGACGATGTCGGCTCCCTTGTAATCCTTTCTCACTTCATAGCCCGAAGGCGAAAAAAAGGTGAGCAAAATCTTGTATTCGGGGTGAGTGGCACGAATTCGTTCCATCAACGGGCGTCCTTGCTCAAACTCCCCAAGAGAGGCGGCATGAAACCAGATGTATTTGGCGTTCGGATCCAGGCGTTCGCGGATGATCCTGAACGAATCATGCTCGCCACGCCACATCTTTCTCACCTTCTCATTGAAAAGGGAGTAGATGAAGACACCTAATCCATAGAGATAAATGGCGATATTATACATCTTCTGCCTGCAGTTATTTCAGTATCTCTATTGCCTTCTTCAGTCGGCTCAGCGTCTCCTCCTTACCTAAGAAGGCAGAAATGTCAAACATGCCAGGACCTTTTCCGATTCCAACGAGGGCCAGTCGGAAAGCGTTCATCACGTCGCCGAGCTTATAGCCTTTCTCCTCCACCCATTTCATTACCACGGACTCCTGTCCTTCCACACTGAAGTCATCGATGTTTTCAAGCACGTTGTAGAGTTCCGTCATCTGCTGGGCCGAATATTCTTTCCAACGCTTGTGCACAGTCTTCTCATCGTATTCGGTAGGAGCGAGGAAGAAGAAAGAGCACAAGGGCCAAAGTTCCTTCACAAAGTCGACCCGGTCTTTCATCATGCTCACCACCTTCTCCACGCGCTCAAAGGGCACATCCACGCCGTTGCCTGCCACAATGGGGGCGAAATCTTCAGCAATTTCCTTGTCGCTCTTACGCAGAATATACTCGTGGTTGAACCAAATCATCTTTTTATAATCAAACTTGGCACCGCTCTTGGAGCATTTGTTCAGGTCAAACTGCTGGATAAGCTCGTCCATCGAGAAGATTTCCTGCTCGGTTCCGGGGTTCCAGCCCAACAGTGCCAAAAAGTTGACGACTGCCTCTGGGAAGTATCCGTCCTCGCGGAAACCGCGGCTCACCTCGCCCGTCTTGGGGTCATGCCACTCTAAGGGGAACACAGGAAATCCAAACTTGTCGCCGTCACGCTTGGACAGTTTACCGTTACCCTGGGGCTTAAGCAGCAGGGGCAGATGGGCAAAGCGGGGCATGGAGTCTTCCCATCCAAAAGCACGATAGAGCAAAACGTGGAGTGGAGCGCTGGGCAACCACTCTTCGCCACGGATGACGTGTGTAATCTCCATCAAGTGATCGTCGACGATGTTGGCCAGGTGATAAGTGGGAAGTTCGTCAGCACTCTTATAGAGCACTTTATCGTCAAGGATGTCGCTCTTGATGCAGACATCACCACGGATAATGTCGTTGACGTGTACCTCCTCACCGGGTTCCACCTTGAAGCGTACCACATACTGCTCGCCTGCGTCGATACGTCTCTTCACCTCCTCTGTGCTGAGCGTGAGCGAGTTTTTCATCTCCATGCGCGTATGGGCATCGTATTGGAAATTGGGTGTCTCATGGCGTTTGGCGTCGAGCTCCTCAGGCGTATCGAAAGCGTAGTAAGCCTTACCGTTTTCTATCAGTTGGGCTACGAATTTCTTATAGATGTCGCGTCGCTCGCTTTGGCGGTAGGGGCCAAAGTCGCCACCAAAACTGACACCTTCGTCGAACTTGATACCCAACCAACGAAACGACTCAAGGATGTATTCCTCTGCACCTGGAACGAAACGACTGCTGTCGGTATCCTCAATGCGGAACACGATTTTGCCGCCATGCTGCTTAGCAAACAGATAATTATACAATGCCGTACGCACACCGCCGATATGCAGGGCGCCGGTAGGACTTGGTGCGAAGCGCACCCTAACAGTTCTTTCTGCCATTTTTCTAATTAGAATATTTCTTCAGCCACGCTGTTATTGCCAAAAGGCCTCGCATGGCTGATTGTTGTCTGTATACATCGTGGTCCGAAAACTAACGTGCATTGATCCGCCGGAGCCGTGGTCCAGGCCACTCCGGGATAGGGATTTCGATCGTCTTATTTTCCCGGAAAAGAGGTGTATATGTTTATTTTTGTGCAAATTTAATGCTTTTTTTCTTAATTCCGATATTTTTTTTGTAAATTCGCAAATTGAAAGCTTAGGGAATGGATTTTCCCTGTTTATTACACTTATACAGAAATGACAAAATTCTCACAACTCAACAGCCGTTTTTGGCGCAGCCTGATGATTCGAATCGTTGTCATCGGGGCTTGCGTTACGCTTATTGTATGGCTTCTGCCACGCAATGAGGAACTGAGGCTGCACTATCAGGTGGGACAGCCATGGATGTACAACACGCTTATTGCGCCGTTTGATTTTCCTGTGTATAAGAGCGACGAGACCATCAAAGCCGAGCAGGACTCGGCGTTGAAGGATTTCCAGCCTTATTATAATTATGAAACCGACGTGGAGAGCAATGCCATCGCCAGTTTTGAGAAAGACTTTCCAGAGGCCCTACCAGCCTTGCCCATCGATACGCGGCAAATTATCATCCGCCATCTTCACCGTCTCTATCAGACGGGTATCATGCAGATAACGGATTTCAACCGTTCCGACCAGGACACGACGCAGATGATTCGCGTGGTGACCAACAGGGCTGCAACGAGCATACGTGTGGCAAGGCTTTATTCCACGATGTCGGCCTACGAGAGTTTCTTCGAGATACCCGAACTTGCCGCCCACCGGCAGGCCATCCAGCACCTCAACCTCACCAGCTATATCCAGCCCAACCTCGTTTACGACCGGGAGCGCAACAGTACAGAGCGCGACGATATGCTGAGCCTCATTCCGCCTGCTTCTGAAACAGTGAAGCCGGGACAGAAAATCGTAGACCGCGGACAAATCATCGACGACCACATCTATCGCATGCTCAGCAGCTACGAAAAAGATTTTCAGCGCAAGAACGCCACCGAAAAGGAAAGTCGCAACATGCTCGTGGGACAAATTTTCTACGTGACCTTACTCTTCATCCTGTTCACGCTGTACCTCGACCTTTATCGTAAGGACTATTTTGAGGATCCACGCAAAATCATGATGCTCTACACGCTCATCACCGTGTTTCCGATTCTCGTGTCGCTCATCATGTCCCACAACTTCTTCTCGGTCTATATCCTGCCTTTTGCCATGGTGGCGATGTTTGTCAGGGTGTTCCTCGACTCCCGCACTGCCTTCATAGCCCATGTCACGATGGTACTCATCTGCGTGGCTGCACTCAATTATCCATTTGAGTTCATGGTGGTACAGATTATTGCCGGACTGGTGGTCATACTGACGATGCGCGAGCTCTCCAGAAGAGCCCAAATCTTTCAGGCCGCCCTGGTGGTGACCCTCACCAACTGCTTTGTCTTCTTCCTTCTGTTCGCCATGACCTATAAGGACATCAACCGCATCGCCTTCGATTTCAGCATGTACAACCACTTCTTTGTGAGCGGTGTGCTGCTGCTGTTGGCCTATCCGTTGATGTGGCTCATCGAGAAGACATTCGGGTTTGTGTCGAGTGTTACCCTTTTCGAACTCAGCAACACCAATAAGGGATTGCTTCGCCAGCTGTCGGAGGTTGCTCCGGGAACGTTTCAGCATTCCATCGTCGTGAGCAACCTTGCTGAAGAAATTGCCCGCCGTATTGGACGCGCCAAGCCCTTGCTCGTGCGCACGGGAGCACTGTACCACGATATTGGAAAGATGACCGATCCGGCCTATTTCACCGAGAATCAAGTGGGCGTGAATCCCCATCAGCACCTTTCCAATTTGGAGAGCGCCCGCAAAATCATCAGTCACGTCACCGACGGTATCGCCATGGCCGAGAAAGCACAGTTGCCTAAGGAAATCCGCGAGTTTATCGCCACCCATCACGGTAAAGGCTTGGTGAAATACTTCTATATCAACGAGCAGAACGCCCACCCCGACCAGATCATCGATAAGACACCCTACACCTATCCTGGCCCCAATCCCTATACCTTGGAGCAGGCCATCCTGATGATGGCCGACGGAGTTGAGGCAGCCAGTCGTTCACTGCAGGCCTACACGTCGGAGAATATCACCAAGTTGGTGAACAATATCATCGACAACGATGTGCGACAGGGCTATTTCAACGATTGTGCCATCACTTTCAAGGAGATCAAGGAGGCCAAGCAGGTGCTGATAGAGCGGTTGAAAAACATTTATCACACGCGCATCCAATACCCCAAACTGAGTAAGGAGGCGCAAAAGACAGCTCTCCACGAGAAAGCCATGGAGCAAGAGGCCGAACTTAAGGCTGCTGAAAATGAGCTGAAGCGGGAAGTGAGTGAAGAAGAAAAAAAGATCACTGAAGAAACTACGCTAATCAACAATAATAATAAAAATAAAGAAATGGAGGAGAAAAAAACAGAAAATGAATGAAAGGAGTCGGAACCGTTGTGGCATCTTGTCACTGAATTTACAGTATGTCATCATCAACATACTTCACGACAGTGCTCGCACGGACATGAAAGCGTAAGTCGAAAGCATTCCAGACGTTGTTAATCAGGGGCTTTTTTGTAAAGGAGGAACCGCGACATCATGTCGCCTTTATGATCAAGATTTGCATTCGGCAAACAATTTTATATCTTTGCTATGCATGGGAGCAGTCCTTCACCGGATTGCTCCTTTTGCATAATAGCAATCCCTGTATGCACGCTTCATCATCTATTCTACCACCAACATCTCACTTCCAACTACTAACCCTTCACCCCTCACTTCCAACTCCTCATTTTAATACTCTTGGCTATTCCGTTTTTTTTGTTTACCTTTGCCGGCGTATGCAGTACGCGGATGTCATATTACCCTTGGCAGTGGAAGGCGTGTTCACCTACATCTTGCCCCCGGCACTTCAAGCAAAGGTAGCCGAAGGCTGCCGCGTGCGCGTCCCATTGGGTCGCACCAAGCACTATGTGGGCATCGTGATACGGCTCCACGATACCACCCCGCAATTTACATGCCGCGAGATCGACGGAGTGCTCGACGAGCGGCCTATGTTGCTGCCCTATCAGCTGCGCATGTGGCAATGGATTTCCGACTACTACATGGCATCGCTTGGCGATATAATGGTGGCGGCATTACCGGCCGGCCTCAAGCAGACCGACAAATACAAGCCACGCATGGAGCAATATGTGACGCTTGCTTCAGCCTTTCGCAGCGAGCAGCGGTTGCGAGTGCTCTACGGACAGCTTCACCGTTCTACGGCTCAAGACCACCTGCTCACGGTTTATCTTTCCCTGAGCCACTGGGACAGTCTGCAGGGTGCCTCTCCCATCGAACCCATATCCGAGGTGACGCGAGAGGAGCTCCTCAACGAGGCACACGCAACATCGGCTGTACTGAATCTGTTGATCAAGCGCGGCGCGCTGACTCTCTACGAGAAGGAAGTGGGCCGCCTCAACGACAATGCCGTCACCACCGATCCTCCTCATCCGCTCAACGACATCCAGCAACAGGCCATGGACAGCATCGGCCAGCAATTCTTGTCGAAAAACGTTGTGCTGCTTCACGGGGTAACGTCGAGCGGCAAGACCGAAATCTATATCCATATCATCCAAAAAGCCATCTGCGAGGGAAAGCAGGTGCTCTATCTCCTACCCGAGATCGCTCTCACCGTGCAGATGATGATGCGGCTGAAACGTGTCTTCGGCCACCGCTTAGGCATTTATCACAGCAAATATAGTGATGCGGAGCGTGTTGAGATCTGGCGCAAGCAACTCTCTTCCGAACCTTATGATGTCATTCTCGGCGCGCGGTCGGCTGTTTTTCTGCCTTTTCAGCGGCTTGGCCTTGTAGTGATCGACGAGGAGCACGAGAGCTCCTACAAACAGCAAGACCCTGCTCCACGCTATCACGCCCGTTCGGTGGCCATTGTCATGGCGCAGATGCTCGGTGCCAAGACGCTCTTAGGCACCGCCACGCCCTGTATTGAGACCTACCACAATGCTCTCTCGGGCAAATACGGACTCGTCACGCTCTCTCAGCGCTTCAAGGGTGTGGAGTTGCCACGCATAGAACTTGTCGACATCAAGGATCTCCGCCACCGCAAGATGATGCGCGGGCCGCTCTCGCCCCAATTGCTTGCAGCCATGCGTGAGGCTCTCAATGCTGGCGAGCAGGTCATTCTCTTCCAAAACCGGCGTGGGTTCGCTCAGATGTTGGCATGCCCAACGTGTGGCTGGACACCACGGTGCGAGAATTGCGATGTCACGCTGACCTATCACAAGACGGCCGGACAGCTCGTGTGTCACTACTGTGGCTACACGTGTGCCGTTCCATCGGTGTGCCCTGCCTGTGGCGATCATCATCTTTTCTCGCGAGGCTTTGGAACGGAAAAGATCGAGGACATCGTCCGCGAAGAATTTCCCGAGGCCCGCGTTGCCAGAATGGATCTCGACTCCACCCGGTCGAAAAACGCCTACGATCGCATCATCAACGACTTCTCGTCGGGGCGTACCAATGTTCTCATCGGTACGCAGATGGTCACCAAAGGCCTGGATTTTGGACGGGTTACGGTGGTCGGCATCCTCGATGCCGACACCATGCTCAACTTCCCCGACTTTCGTGCCTATGAACAGGCCTTCATGATGATGGCACAGGTGAGTGGACGCGCTGGCCGGCGGGGCAAGCAGGGGCACGTATTCCTGCAGACACGCAGCGCTGATCTTCCTGTAATCCACCAAGTGATAGCCCACGACTACCAAGGTTTCTACCGGGATGTGATACGGGAGCGCATCGATTTCCACTACCCGCCCTTCTATCATCTTGTCTTTGTCTATCTGAAGCACCGCAACAGTGATGTTGTCGAATTGGCAGCACAGGAGCTTGGCAACCGTCTGCGCCAGGGCTTCGGCTCACGTGTGTTGGGCCCCGACAAGCCTTCTGTGGCACGCGTGAAAAACTTGGCCATCCGAAAGATAATCGTCAAACTGGAGAATGGGGCCAACCTCCCACGCTGCAAGCAATATATGAAAGATGTGTACCGGCTGCTCATGCAAGACAAGCGGTATGCTTCCCTTCAAGTGTATTACGATGTCGACCCGCTGTGAGCCTTTTTTGCTACTCAAGGATCAAAACAGTATAAAAATCTGCCAATTTGCTGTTTATTTGACTCTCTTTTGGAAATATTTATTATCTTTGTGTCGCTGTCCGACCAATCGTGAGGTGAGAACAAACAGGATATATAATATATAAAGAGACATTACAAAGAAGAAATAATATATGAAAAAGCAAACACAAGCCATTCATGTACCGTTTAAGCGCCGCGACGCTTACGATGCACTCAGCATGCCCGTTTATCACGCCGTAGCCTACGAATTCGACAATGCCCAATTGATGAGTGATGCCTTCTGCGGCCGTATTGATGCTCCCGACTATTCGCGTGTTGAGAATCCAACCGTGACAAATTTTGAGCAGCGCGTGAAAGCGTTGACAGGTGCCAAGAACGTTGTGGCTGTCAATTCAGGAATGGCCGCCATCAGCAATGCCATGGTAGCGCTGACGGCCCAGGGAAAGAACATCATTACTTCGAAACACTTGTTTGGCAACACTTTCTCCCTGCTCACGCAGACCCTCAGCCGTTTTGGCGTTGAGGCGAGACTCTGCGATCTCACCAATGCCGCAGAGGTGGAAAAAAAGATCGACGACCATACAGCCTGCATTTTTCTTGAGATCATCACCAATCCTCAGTTGGAGGTGGCTGATCTGAAAGCACTCGCAGAGCTGGCCCACCGACACCACACATGGCTCGTTGCCGACACCACGGTGATTCCCTTCACAGAGTTCTCTTCCAAGGAGTTGGGCGTTGACATCGAGGTGGTGAGCTCCACAAAGTATGTCAGCGGTGGGGCGACGTCGCTCGGCGGACTTGTCATCGACTATGGCACGCATCCCACTTTTGGCGAGCGCATGAAGAACGAACTGCTGTTCAACTTTGGAGCCTACATGACTCCCCAAGTGGCCTATTTGCAGACCCTGGGCCTTGAAACCCTCGATGCCCGCTACCACGTGCAGGCTGCCAACGCACTCGAACTGGCTAAGCGCCTGAAGACGCTTCCCCAGGTGAAGCGCGTCAACTACGTCGGCTTGGACGACAATCCCTATCACGCATTGGCTCAGCGCCAGTTTGGTTCTACAGCCGGAGCTATGGTCTGCATCGACCTGGAATCTGAGGAGGCCTGCTTCCGCTGCATCGACCGGCTGAAACTTATCCACCGTGCCACCAACCTCTTCGACAACCGTTCACTGGCCATTCATCCTGCCAGCACGATCTTTGGCCTTTTCACTGCCGAGGAGAAAAAAAGCATGGACGTACTCGACACCACCATCCGCCTCTCCATTGGCTTGGAGGATGTCGACGATCTGTTTGACGATTTGAAACAAGCATTATCCTAAACCGAATCAGATGAGATACGATTTCGACAAAGTGATCGACCGGTCCGGGAGCGGTGACCTCATGCACGAGGCCCTGTTGCCCCGCTGGGGACGCAAGGACTTGCTGCCAATGTGGGTGGCCGACATGGACTTTGCCGTGTGTCCGGATATCCTCGACGCCCTCCGCCATCGGCTCGACCACCCCATATTGGGCTACACCGTAGAGCCCGACGACTATTTCCCCGCTATCCACGACTGGCTGCTTGGACATCACCAGTGGGAGATCAAACGTGAGTGGCTGTGTTTCGTTCCCGGCATCGTGAAGGGCATCGGCATCGTGACCAATCTATTTGTGAAACCCGACGAGAAGGTTATCGTCATGCCCCCCGTCTACCATCCATTCTTCCTCACACCGCGTGCCAACCAGCGCGAGGTGGTCTGGAATCCACTGAAGGAGACGGAGCCGGGACATTACGAGATGGATTTTGACAACCTCGCCAAGGTTTGCGACGACAAATGCCGTCTGCTCGTGCTTTGCAACCCCCACAATCCGGCAGGCATCTGCTGGTCGAAAGAGACGTTGTCGAGATTGGCCGATTTCTGCTACGATCATCATCTCCTTGTCATCAGCGACGAAATCCATTGCGACATGGCCATCTTCGGCCACCATCATGTACCCTTTGCCAGCGTATCTGACAAGGCAGCGCAGATCAGCATCACCTTCCAGGCTCCCACCAAGACCTTCAACATCGCGGGTATTATCTCCAGTCATGCCCTGGTGCCCAATTCCGATATTCGTAAAAAGTTTTACGGGTGGCTGAAGGCCAACGAGTTGGACGAGGCGCACATCTTCGCCCCCATAGCTACAATCGCCGCTTTCCGAAAGGGAGAGGAGTGGCGGCGGCAGATGCTGGCCTACGTGGAGGGCAACGTCCGTTTTGTAGAGGATTTCTGCAAGGCGCATATCCCCGGTGTTCACCCCGTTCGTCCAGAGGCCTCATTCCTGGTGTGGCTGGATTGCCGTGAGCTACGGCTCGACCACAAGGCCCTACTCGATCTGTTTATCGACAAAGCCCATCTTGCCCTCAACGACGGCGAGATGTTCGGCCCGGGAGGTGCAGGCCACATGCGGCTCAACGTCGGAGAGCCACGTTCCATCATCCGGCAGGGATTGGAGCAGTTGGCAAAAGCCGTTGAGGAAATGAAACGGAAACATTAATGTTTTTCTATAGGGTTGAGTTCTCACGCAGGAATTCAACCCTTTTTTTTGTTTGCTTTGTTTTCTTGCTCCGTCTATTGTGGCTAATGATCTCGACTCCCAAACGTCAGACAGCGGGGCAGCATCAGGGAGACAGCGGGGCGGCATTTGGGAGACAGCGGGCCGGCATCTGGAAGACAGCGGGGCGGCATTTGGGAGACGACGGGCCGGCATTTGGGAGACGACGGGGCGGCATTTAGGAGACGGGATCATGAAACCGTCGTTGAAAGACGAATGAGCGGTGTTTCTCGATGATGAAGATGGTTTTTAGAACATTGAGCGGCGGTACATCTCACCTTTTTCTCAATTCATGGTTCCCAAATGCCATGCGGAACAATAATCTTGGATCACGCATCACGTAGAGCGCACATCCAAAATTGTGAATGAAAAAAAGTGCCGAAGACTATCGAAAGACTTCGGCACTTGATATAAGCCAAGACTTATTATGAAATGATAGGAGTCGACGATTTGTGTGATCGCTTCAATAGAGATTATTTGTGCGCATTGTAGTATTTCAGCCCCTGCTCCACATTCTGAATCAAAGCCTTGCTGGAATAGGTTGCTCCACTGACGGCATCGACCTTTGTGGAGAGTGCCTTCTTCACGCTTTTCCCTTCATAGTGTTTCAGTACAGCTTTGGCCCGGTTGAAAAAGTCTGGGGTCTCATGGTTGGAAAGCGTCTCTATCTTGGCGATCTTATCCTTATGGATATATATCTTCACAGGTGTCGGACCATTGAGCCCGCGCACCTTATGGGAGATCTGTGTCGTGTTGACAACGGTCTGTCCGTTGGCTTTCGTCATATTCTGGTCGGCAGGCATAAATCCAAAGACGGCACCAAGTATTACGGCACCCACGCAGGCAGCTAAAAATGTTCTGTTCTTCATTGTCGTTTGTCTTTTATTTGTTTTATAGTAAGACGAACGCAGTGCCCGAAAGTTTATTTCGTCCCAAAACATTAACCAAAATTAGGATTCTCCTTCACAGTCAGTAACTACTCAGTCTTTTTGACATGATGGTTCGGAACGACTAAATATTAGTCGTTCTCTGATAAGAGTCTTCCGATAAAGTCATCCTTGGGAGCCATGTCCGAGATGAGTTGGAACAGAGCCTTGA
>Ga0310695_10009845_pt1 | contig 14217 bp, 12 predicted proteins | sample RumenRJG_04DNA_FD_203882 | JGI IMG/M metagenome (GOLD analysis project Ga0310695, IMG submission 203882) | Bovine rumen microbial communities from Lethbridge, Alberta, Canada - RJG_04 (v2) (version 2) | ecosystem: Host-associated > Mammals > Digestive system > Stomach > Rumen | place: Canada... | reverse complement strand
CACAAATCCTGTACATTTAACAGCATCTGTTGCACATTTTGCAAGACGAGCCTGATCATGCATTTCAAGAAAATGCGACAAACCTTCTATTGATAAAAATGTAATTATACCTACAAGACCGGCAATTATTACAGATATTTTTTCTTCTTCAGGAATAAAACCTTGAAGCCCAATAAGAATCAATAAAGAAATAATTATCTCTATCCCTCTGATATGGTCTAAATAAGACACAGGGGCTTCTATACATTTTATCCAGTGAACAGTTTTTTCGTGGTTGAAAAAGTAATTTAAAAACAGCATTATCAAAAATAATCCGCCAAAAGTTACTATCGGCGCGTGCGACAATTGAAGATAATGAGCATATTTATCAGAATCCGATATTGCAATCTTTGCGACAGTAATCATATCCAACTTTGCAAAAACTGCCACAACGAGTATTGGGAATAAAAATCTCATCCCAAATACAGCAATCGCAATACCCCAGGTTAAAAATCTCCTTTGCCACACTTTTGACATATGCTCCAGCTTCATTGCATTAACAACAGCATTATCAAAAGATAAACTTATTTCCAAAACAGCTAATATCCCTGCAATAAAAACAGCCATCAATCCGGCTCCAGGATGAACATGATTTCCCCAGCAGTATGCTCCGATAACACCGGCTACCGTAACAATTATTGAATCTATAAAATATTTGTACATGATAAAATCCTCTTTCTTATTTGTATAATATAAGAAATGATACATTTTCAAATCATATAAAAACACGAAAAAAAGGATAACCCGCAAGAGTTATCCTTTTTTTTATAAAATATGTTTACTAACCGTTTATGTCACTATAGCTAGGTACATAATATTGGAAAGTATCAGGTCCGTTTTCAGGGAAAACTAAGAAGAATGGTTGATTTCTTCTGATAAGACCGGTACGTCCTTTATATACAGCTTGATATTGTTTTTGAACAGGTAATTGTTCTTCTTGGAAGTTTACATAGCTAACAGGAACAAATACGAAACCACCATTTTGTGGAACAACTTGGCCTGCAACTTGATATCCTTGGAACAACATCAAGTCATAATCTAATCTTGTGTTTGCATTCATTTGAACATGCAATACTTGAGGTGGGTTAGCAGTGTTAAAATCTTCTAATGCTGAAACTTGAATAGTCTTAGCTTGAGCAGATTGCATTAAAGTTACAGAAAGAATTAACCCAACTAATGTGCTTAAGATCTTTTTCATTTTATATTACTCCTTTTCTATGGTTGTTTTTTTACTCAGATAATATAAATAAAACATCAATAAAAATATTTTTGCCTTATACATAATATCATATCTTAATATATCTTAGCAGATATTCATAAAAAATTCAAGACTTTAACTTTTATTCAAATATTTAGCAAGGTATTTGCCTGTATAAGAATCTTTACAATTCATAACTTCTTGAGGGGTACCTTGAACAACAACCCGACCGCCCTCATTTCCGCCTTCCGGGCCAAGGTCTATAATATGATCTGCAATCTTAATCAAATCGAGATTATGCTCAATCATAAGTATCGTATTACCTTGGTCAGCAAGAGCTTGAAGAATTTTTGCAAGTTTATCCAAATCAGCCCAATGAAGTCCGACTGAAGGTTCATCAAGAAGATACAACGTCTTACCTGTTGAGCGTTTATTAAGCTCCGATGCAAGTTTTATACGTTGAGCTTCACCACCGGATAAAGTCGTAGCACTTTGTCCGAGTTTCATATAATCAAGTCCCACATCATTCAATGTTTGAAGTTTTCTTTTAATCGCAGGAATATTTTCGAAAAATTCCAACGCTTCTTTTACACTCATATCAAGTACATCAGATATCGTCTTACCCTTATATTTAACTTCAAGAGTTTCTCTATTATAACGTTTTCCGCCGCAAACATCACATTTTACGTAAACATCTGACAAGAAATTCATTTCAATTTTTAATAAACCGTCGCCTTTGCATGCTTCGCATCTTCCGCCTTTAACATTGAAGCTGAAACGCCCCGGCTTGTAGCCTCGAATTTTAGCTTCAGTCGTTTTAGCATACAAATCACGAATATGAGAGAACACATCCGTATATGTCGCCGGATTTGAACGAGGTGTACGTCCTATCGGAGATTGGTTAATATCAATAACCTTATCAATATGCTCAAAACCTAAAATATCATCAATTCCTTGAGGTTTCGGCTTGTTTCGGCGAAGTTTATGAATTGCAAACTCATACAACAAATCTTGCATCAAACTTGATTTACCACTGCCGGAAACTCCGGTAAGTACAACAATTTTGCCTAATGGGATGTCTACATCAATATTTTTCAGGTTATTTAGATGTGCATTTTTTATTTGTAAATAATGCCCATTTCCACCACGAATTCGTTTTGGAACAGGAATAAATTTTTCTCCTGACAAGTATTTACCTGTAATAGAATTTTTAGCCGCAATTATATCCGATACAGAACCCTGGGCAATAATTTTACCACCGGAAGCACCCGCTTTTGGCCCTATATCAACTATATAATCCGCACTTCTTATTGTATCTTCATCATGTTCAACTACAATAAGCGTATTTCCGAGATTTCGCAACTTAAATAGAGTTTTAATCAACATATCATTATCGCGTTGATGCAAACCTATTGACGGCTCATCAAGGACGTACAATACCCCGCTCAAACCGCTTCCTATCTGTGAAGCTAAACGAATTCTTTGGGCTTCGCCACCAGATAGTGTTCCTGCCATACGAGCCAGATTTAAATAATGCAAACCAACATCTATTAAGAACTTTAATCTTGCACGAATTTCATCCAAAATCTGTTTTGCAATTTTTAATTGAAATTCATCTAATTCTAAATACAAATCAGTTATAAATTGAAATTCATCATCAATTGACATTAAAGTAAATTCATAAATATTCTTATCACGTATTTTTACGGCTAAAGGAAACTCCTTTAATCTTGCACCATGACAAACTGGGCAAGGTTTTGTAATCATGAACGGTTCAATTTCTTCACGCCAATAATCCCCATTTGTATCGTTATATCGTTTTTCCAAGAACGGGATTACGCCCACAAATGGCATTACTCTTGTCTGATAACGACTTGTGCCAAAATCTTTAATTCTCATTTTGATAGATTCTTTCGAACCGTAAAGAATAATATCCTGATGTTCTTTTGAAAGCTTTTCAAACGGTTTATCCATATCAATATCAAAAGCGGAACATACTGAGCTTAGCATATCTTTATAATATGTAGTCGCAGGTCTATCCCAAGCATATATAGCGTTATCATTTATAGATTTTGTTCTGTCTGGAACTACAAGATCCGGATCAATAACAAAATCTGCTCCTAAACCACCGCAACGTTCACACGCACCATAAGGAGCGTTGAAAGAGAATATTCTCGGGGTCAATTCTTCAAAACTTATATGACAATCAGGGCATGCAAGTTTTTCACTGAATACCAACTCTTTATCAGAAGGAATATCAACGACAACAACACCATCGGCACGCTGCAGAGCTGTTTGAACGCTGTCGGCAATTCTTGATTGGGCAGATTCTTTTACTACAATTCTATCAACTACAACACTAATATCATGGCGTTTTGTTTTCTCGAGTTCAATCTCGTCTTCATCAAGGTTATATATTTCCCCATCGACCTTTACTCTGACAAAGCCTTCTTGCATTAATTCTCTGAATGTAGAAGAATACTCACCCTTCTTACCTCGTACAATCGGAGCTAAAATCTGAATCTTTGTACCCTCGCCCAAATTCATAATTTTAGATACAATTTCATCTAAAGATTGTGGTTTAATCTTTTTTCCGCATTTTGGACAATATGGGGTACCTATTCTTGCATATAAAAGTCGCAAATAGTCATAAATTTCAGTAATAGTTCCCACAGTAGAACGAGGGTTATTACTTGTCGATTTTTGGTCAATCGAGATTGCAGGAGAAAGCCCGTCAATATATTCGACATCAGGCTTGTCCAATTGTCCTAAAAATTGTCGTGCGTATGTTGATAAACTTTCAACATAACGTCTTTGGCCTTCTGCAAAAATTGTATCAAATGCCAAAGAACTTTTACCGGAGCCAGATACACCGGTAAATACAACCATCTCATTTTTAGGAATTTCTAAAGAAACATTTTTTAAATTATGTTCTTTTGCTCCCACAATTTTAATTTTATCTGCCATAAAAATATTATTATACGCATATAAAAATTTTTCAAATATAACCCCCTCAAACTTTACAATATCTTTAAAAAATGGTATAATAACAATGTTGTTATTTACTATATGCATTCTAACGGTTTGTCCTTGAAGAAAGGATAGATTTTTTATGGGCAAAAAGTCAAAAGCTCCGTCATATTCATCCGGGAGCGTAGTTGTAAACGGAAGAACAGTTGCAACTTCTAATAAAAGCGGGAATAATATCTCTACCCATTATAATATGTCAGATGCCGAAAAAAATATTTTTAACTCTATACAACAAGGAATGAACAGCGGACTGACAAACCTTTTCAATATATCTGACACAGAACGCAAACAATGGGATAATCAATTAAATGCACTAAAAGAACAGGGAATAGAAAACATTAATAGCATATATTCACCTATGGAAAATTCCTTGAAAAACGATATAGCATCAAGATTTGGGAATTTGGATAATTCTGTATTCTTGGACAAATTAAACGCAATTACAAACAATAAAGCAAAAGCAGTTGCTTCGCTAAGCAATAATCTTGCTGCAACTCAAAATGATTTATACACCGAAGAATTGAATAACAGAATGAACACACTCACATTCCTGAACAATATTAATACGGCGTTAAACAACAACATACTGAACTACACAAATGCTGCAGCTGCAAACTCCGCTGCGGGGAATTCATATAACCAAGCAATGATGCAACAAAACAGCCGCAATTGGTTCAATGATTATGTTAAACCAATCGCTTCAACAGCCAGTACAATTGCATCATTTATATAACCTACAACTTAATACTGACACGACAAAAGCTCCTTTTAAAACAGGGAGCTTTTGTTAACTTTTGTAACAAAAAATGTCATTCCTAGCATTTATGCAAATAGTATATACTTTATATATATAAGTTACTATAAGAAGAGGACAAAAATATGGGCATGTTTGGAGCCGGAAGAGCATTTAATATGAGTTTTAGACCTCAACCATTCGGGAATCCCGGATCGATGAGAAGAATACCGATGCCTATGATGGGTAATTATAGTCAAACGACAAATGTGACTATAAAAAATGGCCCTAGTGGTTTTTGGGGCTTTATGGGCGGCTTATTTGGCGGTTTGACCGGAAACGTCGGTATGGGTGGCGGAATATTCGGCAACTTTAGTATGCCAATGTTCTCTGGAATGTTTGGCCAAGGATGCTTTATGCCAATGGGAGGTTTTAACACCGGTATAGGCAGCGGCGTATACGGAATGCTTAACGGAGCACAGCAAAATGGTCCTTTAAGCGAAAGTCAACAAATTGGTAACCTTAAAGAACTTTTTAAAGGCTTTGGGTACACCGGTGTAATTGGCAATGGAGACGGAACCTTTACAATCTTTGGAGGAGATAAAGGCACCAAAACAATGACATATAAAGAAGCAGTGAAATTTGCTGAAACATTGGGACCAAAAGCACAAGGAACAGATCCGACTAGCAAAAAAAATGATCCAAATTTAAAAGCGACACAAGACAAATGGATTAGCGATCACCCTGATCTTGGTTTAAAACGCGATGGAGATAAAGTTAAAGACAAAGACGGTAATGAATACGAATGGAAAGACAATGCATATGTAAAAAAACAGACACAAGCCACAGGTAACGGCGCAGCAGCAGATAAAACTCCAACACCTGATGCAAATAAAGTTTCAAAAGATGAAGTTGCAACATTAGTAAAAAATGGGACAAGCGTAACTTTAAAAGACCTCGGAACAGGTTCAAAAGGAGATTACGGAGGATTTAAAATCGGCACCTTGGGAGAAAATGAGAATGGCTTCCCTAAATCAATCGAATTAACAAGAACAGACGGTAAAAAACCACAAAAAATGATACTCAAGGAAGTAAGACCGGATGGAGTCGCAATATATACATTAGAAAGTGATAAAGCAACTGAAGCTAACAAAAAACAAGAATATAGATTAGAAAAGGATGGAACCTCTATTGCATTCACTCAAAGGAACGGCGACACAGGATATAATGCTAAGCAAAGTCACTGGAGAGTTTCAGGCTAATATACAAATATTAACAAATGTAACAAAAATAAGATTATCTGAAATAACGATAATCTTATTTTTTTTATATATATAAGAAGAACTAAAAGAGAGCGAGAGTGAGTACATGTCATACTTCAATCTATTTGCAGCACATAATCAATGGCGGCCTCCTTCAAAAACGGTAGTACCAATGCCAATGGGCGGCAATTATAGCCAAACCACGAACGTAACTATCAAAAACGGACCGCAAGGCTTTTGGGGCTTTATGGGAGGTTTGTTCAGCGGACTAACAGGAAATGTTGGCATGGGTATGCCAATGGGCGGACTGTTCGGAGGATTTGGGATGCCAATTGGTATGCCAATGGGCGGACTGTTCGGTGGATTTGGTATGCCAATGGGTATGCCAATGATGGGACCTGCAATGAGCATGAACGGAAGTATCTTCGGCATGGGAGCGCCTGCACTTATGGGAGGCCCAAGATTTATGGGTGTTGGACTGGGTAATGGTGTTACTCCGCAAGGAGCCCCTTCAGCTAATTCAGAAGTAAACACTTTGAGACAACTTTTCATCAAACATAATGTCATAGATCATGGAGACGGAACATATACACTGGTTCGCAAAGATGGCCCTGGCGGTTCAGAAAAAACAGGTACATTTGAAGAACTTAAGAATTATCACCCTGAAGCCAAGGCAGAAGGCAAAGAAGATCCTGCGAAGAACAAAGGAGAAACAGATTTAAAAACAACACAAGACAAATGGATAAGTGACCATTCAGACCTTGGGCTGGAACGTAAAGGCGATAAAGTTGTTGGCAAAAACGGGAATGAATACGAATGGAAAGATAACCAGTACGTAGACACAGGCAAGAAAGCAGGTTCTCCCAGGCAATGACGGTTCTACAACAAATAAGCCAGAGGGCAATGGTTCTGCCGGTAAACCTGAAAGCAACGGCTCACGTGCAGCAACCCCAGCCGATAATATAGTTTCTAAAGACGAAATCTCCGGATTAAAAGGCAAACGAACTTCTGTTTACGATACAGGAACAGGAAGAGACTTTAGGCACTATAATATCTCTACACTTGGAGAAACAAACAGCGAAGGATACCCTCAAACTATTAAATTAAAAGCAGACAGAGGATGGAATAACCAAACAATGACATTTGTCGGTATAAAAGACGGTGTTGCAGTATATTCAATCGGTACAGGAAAACTAACCGATGGTAAACATCAAGAATATAGACTTGAAAAAGTCGGAGGAGAAATAAAATTCACACAACGTGAAGGCGATATAGGTTACAACAAAGCTAACTGGAATAAAGACGGCTAAGTTTAAATATTAACAAATGTTACATTAACAAAAATTTTTCTAAATATTTTAGCTCTTTGTGCCGATTAGACATATAAGAATTAAAAAAGAAAGTGAGTGTGAACTAATGTTTTTTGGTATTACCCCTATGGGTGGCTACAACTATACAACAAACATATCCATCAATAACGGATCATTCGGTATTGGAGCATTTTTTGGAGGTCTGCTAAGAGGACTTGCCACCAGTTTTGGAATTGGAAGCGTATTTGGTTACAGGGCGCCTGTTGTATACTCCGGCAACACTATAAACGGAATGGGCGGGAACGTATATGGAGCATTGAATAACACACACTCCATTGCAGATGAACGCTTCTCAAATTTGAAACAAATTTTTCCTAAATATAACGTTCTAAAAAATCCAGATGGAACATTTATCCTCGCAAATAAAGATGGCAGCGGGATTGAGATGACTGGTTCATATAAAGAGCTAATAGAAAAAGCGGAAGAAGACGGCAAAAAAGCAAAAACACAAGGTTCAGAAAAAGAAAAAACAGATACATCCACACCAACAAGTGAAGAACCTACATCAACTCCAACAAGTAATGAACCTTCATCTACACCAACAAGTAGTGACCCATCATCTACACCAACAAGTAGTGATCCTTCATCTACACCAACAAGTAGTGACCCATCATCTACACCAACAAGTAGTGACCCATCATCTACACCAACAAGTAGTGACCCGTCGTCTACGCCAACAAGTAGTGATCCGTCGTCTACGCCAACAAGTAGTGACCCGTCATCTACACCAACAAGTAGTGATCCGTCGTCTGCACCAACAAGTAGTGATCCGTCGTCTACACCAACAAGCGAGGAACCATCATCTTCTGGGAAAAACCAAAAATCAGAATCTAAAAAACAAAAAACACAAGGTGCGAAAGCCTCAAAAAACAGATCCCCAAAAGGCTGGTATAGAGCAAATAACATAAACGAAGGTAAGATTGCCGGACTTCTGACTCCCGGTTCGACTCCAATGCAAGTTTTAAATAAGATTTTACAAGGTAAGATGGATTATTTATCAAATGATGATAGAGTACTGCTTGCAAAAGAGTTGGAACGCAAAAATCCTAGTATATTCTCAAAAGGTAAAGTCAAAGCAGGTGCAGATCTTGGGAAACTTGACATTCCTACTATAAATTACATAAAAGAAAACTACGTAGAAGACGTAAAAATCACTTCTACCGGAAGAAGACAATATAGCAGGAAAAAAGCAAATAGTACAAAATCAAAAGAACATGGTTCGGCGAATTCAAACCCAAACACAATTAAAGGCAAGAACGGCTATTATGCATCAAAAGGCAAAGACGGATGGCATTATTATGATCCAAGTGGCACCGCAATATCCGCAACAGAATTTAAAAATTTGTGTCCGAAAATATATGAATCAACAACAAAGCATCATAAAAAATAAAAATGCGAGTTCAAATATATACAGCTATTTCTAAGATATATGCAGTATATTATTTAAGAAAATAAAAAAAATACCGACCCATCATTAAAAAGAAAGGTTGGTATTTTTATGGCAAGAATAATTGAAAATGAAAAACGAATCATTCAACTTACAACAGACGATGTTATAAGTATCGTAAGGCAGTATCAGCAATTAACATATAAAAGTTGCTGCTATGAACACACTCGAGAAATTTTAGACAAAAACAAGATATTTATCCCTGAAGGATAAATTATGAAATTACAATATTGAACGCAATTCTCCGATAACAATATCCAATGCACCTTGTTGATCTTGGAATATCGTTTTACAATCTTCACATGCCTGTTTATAAAAAGCGCTATCTGATAACAATTTTTCTATATAATCAGAAAGTTCTTTTGGCGATTTTACAACCTTGCCTGCGTTTGAACGCGACAAAAGCCAATATATATCTCTAAAATTGTGTATTGACGGGCCTGTTATTGTAGGCTTTGAATAAACTGTGGCTTCAAGAGGATTATGGCCTCCCGTTTTATTAAAGCTGCCTCCAATGAACGCAAATGAACAGATAGAGTACATTTTGCTAAGTTCACCCATTGTATCAAGCACAATTATATCAACATCTTTGAATGATGCATCCTTAGAACGAAATCCATAAGAAACACCTAATCTATCCAAAATTTCTATTATATTTGGAATTCTTGTTGTGTGGCGGGGAACTAAGAGTAATTTTATATCTTTGTATGTTTTTAATTTATCTTTGAATATTTCAAGAATAATTTCATCTTCTCCCTTATGGGTACTTCCGGCAATAATTACTCTATAACCATCCTGCCCTAAATCTACTGTTTCATTAGATGCTTTTACATCAAACTTTAAATTTTTCATTACAGATGTTCTATCAGCAGGCGCACCTATTGCGAGCAACTTTTCTTTATCCATTTCACTCTGAGTCATAATTTTTGTATATTTTGCCAAAACTCTGGTGAAAAATAAACGCATAAATCTATACAATTTAAATGTGGAATCAGACATTCTTCCGTTTATACAATAAAGTTTTATATTTCTTTTTTTGCACATTATAGAAAATACAGGCCAAAGTTCAGTTTCCGCAATTAAAACTACTGACGGTTTAACCTTATCAAGGAAAGATTTCACACAAAATGGTATATCAAATGGAAAATATGTAATAAAATCCGCAACATTAGAATATTTTTTCAGTGCAATTTCTTGGCCTGTTTTAGTTCCTGTAGTAACTACAATCTTGTAATCAGGGAATTCTTCTTTTGTCCGTTTTATAAGATTTTCTAATGCAATTGTTTCTCCGACAGAGACACCATGATACATTATTACTTTATCACCCAAATGAGGATTTTTTATAAAACCTAATTTTTCTTTCCAACCATATAAGAACTTTCTGTTCATTACACGGAAAATAAAGTAAAACGGCATCAATACAATGAATGCGATAGTTGATAACAATCCGTATAAAAAGAACAAATCAAAGATTGATATGATAATAACAATTAATAATAAAATTAAAATCGAATATATAACCATGATACACCAATTTTAACCCAAACAAGACAAAAGAGGAAATAGTTAATAAACAATAACAAATATGACTACAAAAGCACATATAATTTGACAATAAGCAGAAAAATCTATAAAATTGAAGTATGGCAATAGTTTATTTAAGTTTAGGTTCAAATAAGGGTGATAGAATTGGCTTTGTTCAACAAGCTGCAAGTTTGCTTGGTATGGATGAGGGCATCACTATTGTCAGAACATCTGCATTTTATGAAACTGAACCTTGGAATATGAATACTAAAAATTGGTTTGTTAACGCAGTTGTAGAAATTAAAACAAAATATACCCCAAAAGAACTTTTAAAAATTTGCCAAGATATAGAAAAGAAACTCGGCAGGGAGCATAAACAGGGCAATGACTACGAAGACAGAACCATTGATATAGACATTTTATTCTATAACAGCGATGTTATCAATGAAGAAGGTCTAACTATCCCTCACAAATATGTTCACTTAAGAGCGTTTACACTTGTACCTATGATGGAATTAAACGCAGATTTTGTTCACCCGATACTACATAAATCAATTGTTGAAATGCACAGCGATTTAGAAAACCCTGAAATGGTATTTTTGTATGGAACAAGAGTCGACATTGATTTCTAATAAAACAATTGCAATTATTGGCGGGGGACCGGCAGGCTGCATTTGTGCAAAATTTTTACAAAATTTCGGATTTAAAGAAATAAACATATTTGATTTTGGGACACCACTTAGGACAATACTCCCGACCGGGGGCGGGCGCTGTAATATTACGCATGCTATATATGATTTTAGAGATCTTACCAAAAACTACCCCAGAGGCGAAAAATTTTTGTATTCAATATTTTCTAAATTTTCGGTACAAGACACCATAGATTTTTTCAAATCTATAGGAGTAAACATATACACTCAAGAAGACGGAAGAATATTTCCGCAAGAAAATTCCTCATCGTTTGTCAGAGAAAAAATCCTTAAATCCCTAAAATGCAATTTTATAAAAGAAAAAGTTGAAAATATCGAAAAAATAGCAAACGGCTACAAAATAGAAACGAATAAAAGCACTTATGCTTTTGATATAGTTATAATCTCAATAGGCGGGCATGCGGGTTACAGTATTTTTAACAACCTTGAAATTAATATAATAGAACCTACGCAATCACTTGTCGGACTTCATACAAAAGAGGATTTTTCATCAATAGCGGGAGTCAGTATTAAAAATTGCACTATAGGCAAAGAAGCAGGGGATATTATTTTTACACATAAAGGTATTTCAGGACCGCTCATTTATACTATATCCTCATACGAAGCAAGAAAAAAAATGCCATATAACTTAAGTATTAAACTTGCTAAAATTGAAAATTTTCAAGATGAATTAAACAATAATCCCCATAAAGATATTAAAAATCTTATCAGCAATTACATACCTAAATCTCTGAGCGAATACATTCTAAAAAAACTAAAAATAACCCCCGAAACAAAATGCCACTCAATAAATGGTATTTTGCGAGATAAAATTAAAAATCAGATTGAGAATTTTAATATAACGATAATAAGTAAAGTTCCAGACGGAGAAGTCGTCACATGCGGTGGAGTTGACCTTAATGAGATAAATCCTAAAACTCTTGAATTCAAAAAATATCCAAACATGTTTGCCATTGGAGAAGTTTTAGACATCGACGGCCTTTGCGGAGGATTTAATTTGCAAAATTGCTGGTCAGGAGCTTTTGTAGCAGCAAGCGCAATTAAAGAGAAAGAAAATTTGCACTAATTTTATGTTTTTGTTAGTATTTACACGTAAGTTAAATAAGTAATTAGGGAGAAGTAATATGGATTTAATGAAAGGCAAAAAGGGTCTGATTTTTGGTGTTTCAAACACTCACGGAATTGCATACGGAATTGCAAAACAAATTCACGAAGCAGGAGGAGAAATTGCGTTTACTTATGCAAATGAAGCTATGGAAAAACGTGTTAGACCAATAGCAGAAGACTTTGGTGCAAAAATTATTATGGAATGCGATGTAACCAAAGAAGATGACGTAAAAAGAGTTTTTGATGAATGTGAAAAAGTATACGGAAAATTAGATTTCGTTATACACGCAGTTGCTTTTGCAAATAAAGAAGATTTAATGGGTAGATTTATTGATACATCAAAAGCAGGTTGGGATTTAGCACTTGGCATAAGCGCATATTCACTTGTTACAGTTTGTAAGTATGCAGAACCGGTTATGAATGAAGGCGGTTCAATATTTGCGATGACATATTTGGGTTCAATACTTTCAGTTCCTGGATATAACGTTATGGGCGTTGCTAAAGCAGCTTTAGAATCCTCAATGAGATTTTTATCAGTAGATTTAGGTGCTAAGGGTATCAGAGTAAACTGCCTGTCAGCAGGTCCGGTAAAAACACTTGCAGCAATGGGCATTGGAGGTTTTACAAAAATGCTTAAAGCCGCAGTTGCTCGTTCTCCATTGGATAGAAATGTTTCATTAGATGATGTTGGAAAAGCCGGTTTATTCTTGGCTTCTGATTTATCTTCCGGAATGACCGGAGAAGTTATTTATGCAGATTGCGGCTGTCACAGTGCATACGCATCAGCACAAGAAATGGACATACTTTCCGAGAACTTAGAAATATAGTTAATAAAATAAACAAAAAATGCGGCTATAAAAAATATAGCCGTATTTTTTTTGCCTATGAATTATAACAATATCAAATTACGAAGATCTTGATCTATTTGAGATTTTAATTCTTCTAATGATGCAAATTTTCGCTCCAAACGAATAAATTTAGTGAATTCGACATTAATAGTCTGACCATACAAATCGCCATCAAAATCCAATAAATAAATTTCTAAAATCGGAGTATCTAAACTCTCTGAAACCGTTGGCTTAACACCAAAATTAGCAAGTCCTCGATACATTCTGCCGTCAGATAATTGAACACTTACATCATAAACTCCGTATTTAGGCGGTACTAAAACGTCCGGATAGACAATATTTGCCGTAGGATAACCGATTGTACGTCCAAGATGATTACCATGAACCACTTCTGCGCGGACATTAAATTTTCTCCCAAGCATAGAACTTACCAGATAAAAATCTCCGTTTGAAATAGCACGCCTGATTGCTGAACTGCTTATTATCTGCCCATAAACATCCTGATGAGGAGTTCCGAAGTATAAATAATTATACACAACTTGATTATCAGCTAAAAATCTGACATTCCCCGATTGATCAGCTCCGAATTTATGATTAAATCCTGTAGAAATTGCAACCGGAGAAAAATATTTTACAAGTACATCTTTTAAATATTCCTGCGGAGACATTTTGTATACTTTTTCAAAATCTAATTCAATAACATAATCAAGTCCAAGTTCTTCCAGCATCTCATATTTTTCAGATTTACGGATTATGTATTTAACAGGATTATCACTCAAAACATGTGAAGGATGTGATTTAAAAGTAATCATTGCGGATTTTTTACCATTATTTCTTGCAAAATCGACAGCACAAGATATAACAGCCTGATGACCAAGATGCAAGCCGTCAAAAAAGCCCAGAGCTAATGATAAATTTGGAATTTCTTTTAGTTCACCATATATTTCCA
>Ga0310695_10009844_pt1 | contig 14218 bp, 11 predicted proteins | sample RumenRJG_04DNA_FD_203882 | JGI IMG/M metagenome (GOLD analysis project Ga0310695, IMG submission 203882) | Bovine rumen microbial communities from Lethbridge, Alberta, Canada - RJG_04 (v2) (version 2) | ecosystem: Host-associated > Mammals > Digestive system > Stomach > Rumen | place: Canada... | reverse complement strand
TATACTATTTGCATTTGGAGGAACAGCTTTAGCTGCAATTGTGATAATAGTACCGCTATTGCTTGGCGAACAAGATGCAAAAAGCCTGGCCGACCTTCATTGGTACACATGGACTGCAATTATCATTCTACCGATTATATTACTAAAGATTCTTGTCAAAGCAAGTCGCATTACTGCAAACTACATCTGTGACATGTTAGGGATCGACTGAAAAAGTGGAATTTTGACAGAAGATCGCAACTTTTTTGCTTTTAGTGTTGTTTTATTACAAAGATTTTGTATCTTTGCCAACAGATACGGCCATGTGCCGTTTCATTGACATACTGAATAGCGAAGCAAAGTGCTTCATTCTCACCAAACGGGAACCTGAGAACTCCCTGTCTGCGAAAGCGGACTTGAAAGTGAAGGTGGGGAATGTTGTGCAGTTGTTTCCGCGTTACCATAGCGCGGACTTCTGTCATATTCCACCTTCAAGGTTTTCTCAGGACCTCCGTTGCAGAATATCGACACGAGGTCTGCGCTTTCAGAATTAGTAATTTAAGAATAATTGATGTATAACTAAAACATAAAACAAACATGGGAACAACGATTTTATTAGGAGCAATTGGCGCATTTGGACTGCAATATTGGTGGGCATTCTTAATTATCTGGCTACTTTGGATTATTGTGGCGCACATTCCTAATGGGCCAGACCATCATTATCTTGACATCTATATTCCAATTATCTGCATTGTAATATGGGTTTTAGCGTTGATTTTCGGTTGGTAATATTCACACCTGTAAATATTGTGGCTACAATTCCTTTAGTAAGAACCATCTAAGAATGAGGATTTGCCCTAAGAAACCTTGGTGGGCTAAGATATTTGGAGGTGATTGTTGTGAGGAATGAGCGTATGCATTTCGATTCAAAAGAAAGGACAAGCACATATTATAATGAAATATGTGCTCGGTTGAATACTGCTATCTTACAAATTCAGAATATATCTGATTCTTCACAAGAATTTAAGAGGATTCAGCAGTCGTTTGTTGATGCCCTTACAGCTCAACTTGAACACGCCAGTCAAGAAGCTAACGCAACTCTTAATTCAACAGAATGGGATAAACTTGTTATTGCATTCTTTGGGGAGACAAATGCTGGCAAGAGTACAATTATAGAAACTTTCCGCATTCTGTTTGATGAAACAGAAAGGCGCAAAAACATTCACGCTTCATTTTTCAGGAAGCTGAAGAATGCTTATTATGATTTACCAAGAGAAGGGCATGGTAGGGCTTATGAGATATTTATAGAATGTATAAAACTATTTGATGTCAGGAAGTGGTTTAGACATATAGAATATGCCGTTGATGGAATTATTGTAGGAGATGGAAGACATGACTTTACAAAAATATACAAAGAATATGAGATGAATATTAGCGGGAAGCCATTTGTCTTGATAGATGTTCCTGGTATTGAAGGAAATGAGGATGATTACAAAGACGAGATAAAGACTGCTCTAAGCAAAGCTCATTGCGTATTCTATGTACATGGTCATGATAAACCTACGGATAGTGCTACGGCAGAGAAAATAAAAAAGTATCTAAGAAATTGGGTTAAGGTATATACTATTTATAATAAAAAAGGTAGTGCTGATGCATATGATACTCCAGAAGAGAGAATAAATCTCGTTACGGATGATGACAGAAAGATTTGTGTTGGAATAGAGAAATCTTTCTCAGACATTTTGGGTGATAGTTATGGAGGAAATACTATGACACAAGGATTTCTTGCCTTAGCATCTCATGCTCATTTCTCACCAAAGAGAGAGGATTTGATTAGAAAGCAGAATATACTTCTATCATTTTTCAATTCTCGAGAAGAATTGTATCAGTTCAGTGGGTTTGATAGTGTTGTAAGTCTTGTTAACGAGAAAGCCTCGAATTACACAAATGAGATTTATGAGGCAAATAAAGATAAGCTGATTGCTTTGTCAAAGCATGCTATTTTTGCTATTGATGATGAACTGGATAATCAAAAAGATACTATTGAAAAGTATCGAAGCATTCTTAATAACTACAGGCGAGAAGTATTGACCTGTTATAATTCTGCATCACATCGTATTGAGATTCAACTGAGGGAAAAATGTGACTCTGAATTTAGAAAACTGAAGGAATATGTGTTTAGTATTATAAGTGATGATGATGTGGAAAAGAAAGAAAGAATTACTACTCACGTAAACACAGCTAGTAGAAATTTACGTGAAGGCGTCTTTCATATAGTAAAAGCTGAGAATGAAGAATTGAATAAGCGTCTTATAGAATGTGGGCGAAAGCTTGAAGGACTTCCCATCGGTATACTAAACTTTGGATACCTAAATAATAACAGTCCAAACATAAATATTAATATCAGTGATTTTTTAGAGCATCTTGAGATTAGTTTTGGAGATGTTATAGATACCTTGTTTAGCGTTGGAAGTACCGCGTTGACAGGATTCGCTGTAGGTGGCCCAATTGGAGCTGCAATTGGAGCCGGCTTAGGGATTTTGGGCAAATGGTTGTTTAGTGATGGTGGAGTCGGAAAGGCTAAAGAAGATGCTAGAAAAAAGATTGAAGAAGCATTTTCTATTGTATGGAATGATATTCAAAAAAATGTCGTTGACAAAATTAAGAATGGTTTTGATAAGCAAGCTAGAATGACTTCTGCCGAAGTTAACGATGCTCTGTCGAATATAATTAGATTAGAAAATGCTATTAATGAATCTAAAAAAAGAATCTTGGATTTTGAAAATAAAATGAAGACTGAACAATATGGAAACATCAAAGAGTAAATTGAACGAATTTCAATCTATCATAGTGAAGGGTCAATCCTTAGGTCTCAATATGACTGACATTGCAGAAAAGTTTGAGAGTGCTATTATCAAATCTAAAGACGACATTATAAGAATTGTTCTTCTTGGTGCCTTTTCTGATGGTAAAACCTCTGCTATAGCCGGTTTGCTTGGACAGGTAATTGACAATATGAAAATTGATATTGATGAATCGTCAGATGAGTTAGAAGTCTATAGGCCTAAAGGTCTAAAGCAGGGTTATGAGATCGTTGATACCCCAGGGTTATTTGGATCTAAGTCCAAGGAAATAGATGGAAAGGAGATTAAATATTCTGATATAACCAAGAAATATATTTCAGAGGCCCATATCGTCATTTATGTTACAGATGCCGTGAATCCTTTAAAGGATAGCCATCGTAACATTCTAAGGCTAATCCTGCGAGATTTCAACAAACTTAGATCTTCAATTTTCGTCATCAACAAGATGGACGAAGCAGGGGTAGTTATGTCTGACGAAAAAGATTATGAAGAGGCTGCAAATATTAAACGAAAGACTTTTATCGAAAGATTGGACAGTACAATATCGTTGACTGACAAGGAGAAGAAAGACTTGCGTATTGCTTGTATTGCATCTAATCCAAATAATAGAGGATTGGATAAGTGGTTCCAGAACCAAGATGAATACACCAAACGTTCACATATATACCAACTAAGGGACTATGTTACAGAAATAACGAATACTATAGATAAAGAGGACCTGAAGATTCAGGTAGATTTGTCAGTCCTAAAAGACCTTATTATGCAGCTTGCTAAACAAATAGCAATTATTTATAAAGAGTTAGAAGACCCATTGGTAAATATTAAATCGGAGGTTGGAGAATTAGAGCACCAACTAGGACTCTTAAAATCAGATTTGGTACAGAATCGTGAGACAATGACCAATCGTTTACAGACACTTAAGGATTCTTTACTAATTGACGTCAAGAATGCAAGTTCCCTTGAAGAATTATCAAACATACTTGATACTAAAATTGGTATACAGGATGATAAGGTCACTTTTTATGTTTTTGAAAGAATGATTAATCAAATACTATCATCATGTACAGAATCCAACAATGCTTCAACTAATACAAAAAAAGCAAGTTTTGAGTCATCTTTTAGTCATGCAGACGATTTCCTAAAAACTGAAGCCCTTAAGGCTGCTAAATATGTAGGGAAAATTAAAGTAAATGGAGAGATGGTCAAAACTGCCCGAGATATTTTTGCACAAGGGCACAAATTTAAGCCTTGGGGAGCAATAAAAATGGGAAAAAATATTACCAAAGGACTTGCATGGATTGGTGTTTTGGCAGAAGCGACAGAATGGGGAATGCAATGGTATAATAAAAGAAAATTGGACAAAGGGAAAAAAGAACTAAGAGACACGTTAAATGACACTTTTGCCAGCATTTATTCACTCTTTAATCAAGATGAAGAGTATTATAAGAATTTTGCCCCAACCTTCATTGACTTGAGGAATCAAATTGAAGAACGTAAAAAGATTCTGTCTCAATTAGAGGAAAGGAATCAAAACATACGTCTCTTCAAGTCTGATGTAGAGAAATGGTATGGACAGGATATTGAGGATGTTGAATATGAGGAAGTATGATATATGGACTTGAATAATACAATTCCCTCTGGCAATGGAGGAATCAATGGCGAAGGAAGAACGCTGAAAGAGATCTGCGAAAAGCCTGTGCCTGAGCATCTGGTTATAAAATTGGATGAGGAGCGATTGGCTCCTGAGGTAGTAAGCAGGATGAAAGCTGACTTGGCTCGGATGGGGTCGAGCCGAGTGCCAGAGCCTGCACAAAATGGGCATGTGGACTTTAGTGCTATTGCTTGGCCTGGGGTGAGTGCAAGGTTGCCTGAGAAGGATGGGCTAATTGCTGCTATTCGTCATAACTATCCAGACATTAGTCTTGATGATATTAACCCAAGGAGCATTCGTGACATTACTTATTATATAGGGCGCAAGGCTCTAGCTGATAAATATGGTATAACCATCGCTAAGGCTGGGCATATCATTGGACTTTTAGATCTCGTTATTCATGAAACGGATGATGGTCGCATTGAGATAGTTCCAAATAATGTGCATCGCTTTAAGCAATTGTATGCTCACAAGGGTTATGTCTCGAAAATGCTGAAGCTGATTAACGGCAAGGAAGTTGCTGACGAGGATGAATAAAAACGGTTTTTGATGTTGTATGAAGGACTACCTGCGCAGACATATCTGGATATTATCAAAGCTATACGAGAATCCTAAGGGATTGACGTATAAGGAGTTTGCTTATGAGTGGGGGCGGACTGAGTTGAACTCGCTGAAAACTCCATTGCCTAAACGAACGTTTGCTGATTGCCTGCGGGCTATTGAAGAGGCTTTCGATATCGAAATATCGTCTGATGCTCGTAATGGGTATAGGTATCGCATCGTTAATCGTGAGTGGTTGGAGAAAGACAATGTGAAGGATTGGCTGTTGTCTGCTTTTGCCGTTGACGGACTGTTGCAGGACAGCAAAGGACTGCGTGATAGGGTGATGTGCGAAACGATTCAATACGGAAACGGGCATTTGTTGAAGATATTGGAATGTATGAAGAAAAACCAGGTAGTAAAGCTCCTTTATCAGGATTTCTTTGATGATGAGCCTTGCGAGATATTGCTGGAGCCATACTTTGTACGAGTGTTCCACCAGAGATGGTATGTCGTTGGTGTTATGGTTAATGCGCCTGAGGGCGAAGAGCCTGAGGAACGGACAAAACAAGGGCGTATCCGACGTTATGCGCTTGACAGGGTACATCGGATATTTGCTACAGAGGACACATTCAAGATGCCACGTGGGCTATCGGTAGACTCCTACTTTGCTGATGCCTTTGGCATCATCGTTGAACCTGAAGCTCAGAAGGTTGAACGTATCCGCATAAAGGCGACTGATATCAACCACAGGCGCGACTATCTGCGAAAACTGCCGATACACTGGTCGCAATGTGAGGTGGAAAAACATAGCGACTACTCAATCTTTGAAGTTACGCTGATGCCTACTTACGATTTCATTCAGGAGATACTGACAATGAGTAGCGAAGTTGAAGTGCTGTCGCCTGATAGTGTAAGACAAGAGGTAATAAGGTGGATAAAGGAAATGGCATCAGTTTATGATCTGACGCCACAATGAAGTAGTTTATCCCAAATCCCAGTATCCCAGTTTTCTACTGACGGGGTATCAATTCTTTAGCTTCTTCTGTTAAGTAGGGCATGATATCCTTGAAGGGTACTTCGAAGGTGATGATGCCGCTGGAGTAGGGGGCTATCTCGTATTGGGTGTAGAGGAATACTACGCCTGTGTCGGAGAGATAGGGGGCATTTAGCGGCAGAGGGATATTGTCGAGGTCATCGACATCTTCGGCAAAGAGATACTCCAGCACTTCTTCGTCTGTAATTGTTTGGTCTGGACCACCTGCAAAGAAACTCTTTATGCCTTCTTTTATCAGTTGGGCAAGCTCTGGCGAATCGGTGTTCTCGAGCAGTTTTATCTGCTTGCCGTCGCTCTTGCGGAATGTGAAGCCTACCTCGGTGGTGTAGCCATGCATGCCGCCACCATACTCGAATGTGTGGTAGTGATAGGTTACATAGCGTTTAGTCTCGTGGAGTTTGATGATGCTATAGGTGCGCTCTAAGGCTCCAAGACGCTCATCAGGCGGCATCTCGTCGAAGGTGCTATGCCAGTCTATCGACAACGATTCGAACAGCGACTCGCCATAGTCCTTTATTGACTTGGCATCAGAGAAATTGCAGTCGACCAAACTGCCGATAAACTTCTGCAGACTATCCACCACGGCCTTATCGCCCTTTACTGGCCAGTGAACAAAGAGTTCTACGTTGGCTGTAGTGTCGGCTTTTGCGAATCTAATGGTATCGATCTTGATGTTTTTGCCCTTGGCGGCAAAAGCACAATGGCCGCCTGCTATAAGCAGAACGGCCATTGATATGGTCATAAAAAGACGTTTCATCTTTTTACATATTTGCGTCTGTATTACTCGCCCTTTATAGCAGCTACGCCTGGGAGAACCTTACCCTCGATAGCCTCGAGCAGAGCGCCACCACCAGTTGAGATGTAAGATACCTGATCGGCCAGACCGAACTTGTTAACACAAGCTACAGAGTCGCCACCACCAATCAGTGAGAATGCACCGTTCTTGGTAGCCTCAGCGATAGCATCGCCTATGGCACGTGAACCAGCGGTGAAAGCGTCGCACTCGAATACACCAGCAGGACCGTTCCACAGGATGGTCTTAGCACCCTTGATAGCCTCGGCAAATGCCTTCTGGCTCTCAGGACCAGCGTCAACACCCTCGAAACCTGCAGGTACGTTGTTAGCAGGGCATGTGATGATTTGAGCACCCTCCTTAACACTCATAGTGCCAAAGTCGAGACCGTTAGTAGCTGTGCAGTCAGAACCCAGAACGAGCTCTACACCGTTCTTCTTAGCCAGCTCTTCAACACCCAGAGCTACATCCAGCTTATCGAGCTCAACGATTGAATCACCAATCTCACCATTGTGAGCCTTAGCGAAGGTGTATGTCATACCACCGCAGAGGATGAGCTTATCAACCTTACCGAGCAGGTTCTCGATGATACCAATCTTAGAAGATACCTTAGAACCACCCATGATGGCAACGAAAGGACGCTTGATGTTAGACAGTACGTTGTCAACAGCCTGAACCTCCTTCTCCATCAGCAGACCCAGCATCTTGTTGTCAGCGTCGAAGTAATCAGCGATAACAGCAGTAGAAGCGTGCTTGCGGTGAGCTGTACCGAAGGCGTCCATTACGTAGCAGTCAGCGTAGCTAGCCAGAGTCTTAGCAAACTCCTTCTGGCTGGCCTTCATAGCCTTCTTAGCCTCGTCGTATGCAGGATCAGCCTTGTCGATACCTACTGGCTTACCCTCTTCCTCAGGATAGTAGCGCAGGTTCTCGAGCAGCAGAGCCTCACCCATCTTCAGAGCCTTGGCAGCATCAGCAGCCTTAGCGCAGTCGGGAGCGAAAGCAACGGGAACACCCAGTGCCTTCTCAACAGCCTCGCGGATCTGACCCAGAGACAGCTTTGGGTTTACCTTACCTTTGGGCTTACCCATGTGACTCATGATGATAGTAGCACCACCATCATTCAGAATCTTCTTCAGGGTAGGCAGGGCACCACGGATACGGGTGTCGTCAGTGATCTTACCATTCTCATCGAGGGGTACGTTGAAGTCTACACGTACGATTGCCTTCTTACCGGCAAAGTTGAATTCGTTGATAGTCATAATTCTATAATATTAATAATGTGAATAACTTCGTTTCGAAATGCGACTGCAAAGATACTAAAAATCATCGAACAATGAACATTGTGCAACGAATATTTAAATCTTTTTTGCGTAGTATTATAAATAATGTAAGGCTGACTTTACAAATAGTTAGCCAAACAGTGCACGTAGTGCCTCTTCTACCTTGCGGACAGGATGCAAATGGATTGAATATTTATTCTTGTCGAAGCCCTGAAGGTTGTATTTTGGGATAATCATATCTGTGAATCCTAACTTCTCGGCCTCAGCTATGCGTTGTTCGATGCGATTGATGGGACGAACCTCGCCTGAGAGACCAACCTCGCCAGCCATGCACCAACCAGACTCGATAGGTGTGTCGACATTCGACGAGAGTACTGCTGCGATAACACTGAGGTCCATCGCAAGGTCGGTAACTCGCAGTCCGCCTGCGATATTTACAAACACGTCTTTCTGTGCCAACTTAAATCCCACGCGCTTTTCGAGCACTGCAAGCAGCATATTCAATCGGCGCTGATCGAAACCTGTGGCTGAGCGCTGAGGTGTGCCATAAGCGGCTGTTGACACGAGTGCCTGAGTCTCGACCAGGAACGGACGAATGCCCTCGATGGCCGATGTGATGGCGATACCTGATAGTCCGTCGCGATCCTGTGTGAGCAGCAGTTCCGATGGGTTTGATACCTGTCGCAGTCCGTTCTGCTGCATCTCGTAGATGCCCAGTTCGGCAGTAGAACCAAATCGGTTCTTGATGCTGCGCAGTATGCGATACATATAGTGCTGGTCGCCCTCAAACTGTATGACGGTATCCACTATGTGTTCCAGAATCTTTGGTCCGGCAAGTGTTCCCTCCTTAGTGATGTGACCAATCAGGATTACAGGCACACCACTGGTCTTGGCAAATCGGAGTAGGGCAGAGGCACACTCGCGCACCTGAGCTATAGAGCCTGCGCTCGACTCTACATCCTCAGTCGAGATGGTCTGTATAGAGTCGATGACTATCAACTCTGGCTGTACCTCTTTGATATGGTCGAAGATAGATTCGAGCGAATTTTCAGTGAGAAGCAGGAAATTGTCCTGGGTGTCGGGTGATGGGTGTTGGGTGTTGGTGGATAGTCGCTCTGCACGCATCTTCAGCTGATGGGCACTTTCCTCACCACTAACGTAGAGAATCTTCTTCTCTGGCATATTCAGCATGGTTTGTAGCGATAGGGTGGATTTTCCTATACCAGGTTCGCCACCCAGTAGTACTATGCTGCCAGGTACCAGTCCACCACCGAGCACACGATTCAACTCTGCATCGTGCATATCGATACGAGGATCGTCTTTCGAACTGATGTCGCGCAGACGTTGCACCTTGTTCTGTCGCAGTGCATGACCAGCTTTAGCAGCTGCAGTAGTAGCCGCTTGCTGCTTGGTGTCGCCTGCTATCTTTATCTCCTTAAACGTGTTCCACTGCCCACAGGCGGGGCATTTTCCTATCCACTTGGGCGACTCTTGGCCGCAGTTGGAACATACGTATGCTGTTTTGTCTTTTGCCATAATGGTTGCAAAGGTAATAAAAAAAGCAAAAAAAAGAAGCTTTTTTTGAAAAAATCAGTACCTTTGCACCCGATTATGAAGAAATTAGTTTTAGCATTCATAGCTCTCGTGATGCTCGCTGCTTGCGGACAATCGTACGAAGAGACCAAGCGCTTGACACGTGCCCAGCGCCTAAAGATGTGGCGTGAGGATTCGGCTGCACTCAAGATTGCCGTGATACCTACACTCGACTGTCTGCCTGTATACGTGGCCAAAGATCGACAGATGTTTGATACGGCAGTAGATATCCGACTGAAGCGATACAATGCACAGATGGATGTAGACACTGCCCTGATTCGTGGTCGTGCTGAGGGCGCAATCACCGACCTTGTGCGTGCAGAGAAGATGATAAAGGAGGGTACACCTCTGCGATATGCCGCTGCCACCAATGCCTATTGGTTGATGATAAGCCAGCGCCAACTACGTATCACTAACTTTAAGCATCTCGACGACAAGATGCTGGCTATGACTCGATATTCTGTAACGGATATGCTGGGCGATATGGCAGTGGATAGCGCCAAGCTGGCCCCAGAGCGTGTGTTCCGCATACAGATAAACGATGTGAACATCCGACTGAAGATGCTTGAGAACAACGAGATGGACGCCATGTTGCTTACAGAGCCACAGGCATCGCAGGCACTTATGAAGAAGCACTATGTGATGATGGACACTCGCAAGCAGGATATGCAGATGGGTGCACTCGTGTTCCGCACCAAGAATATGGGCGACCAGAATCGTAAGCGCCAGATGGATGTATTCATGAAGGGATACAAGCAGGCTTGCGATTCAATCAATCACTACGGTGTAAAGCACTATCGCGAGATACTTAAGAAGTACTACGGACTTAACTCCCAGGCCATCGACGCCCTGCCTGATTCGCTCAAGTTTACCTACCAGGCACCACGACAGAAGGATATCGACTGCGCTAAGCGCTGGCTTGAAAAGAAGAAAAAGTAAACAATGAAACAAGACGAATTACTATCATCGATAAGCGCTGATATAGAGGTACGCGACCTGTGGCGGGCCATCAAGCATATGGAGAACTACCTGGCCCTGCATCCGCATCAGATAAACTCCGACCGACTTTTTGCCATCAAGACCGACTACCAGATGATGATGGACTACTGGCGAAAAGGCTATAAAGATCCACAACAGCCACAGCAGTACGAAAAACTGCTGCATCGCATGTATGTGCTCTACGCCAATGTTACTACCAATGCGCGAGTGCTGCAGTCGCCACTGCTGGCTTCGCTTCTGATGAAGGTCCACATGAGTCCTCGCGACTGGTCGATACAAGTGGTGCGCGAACAGCTGGAATCGTTTGTTTCGGATATAGCTATGCTCGACCTCGAGCCCAAGCATACTGCCCAGGAGCGTCGTAAGAATCTGCATCGCCAGCATCACCAACTGCTGAGCGAACTCTTTGCCTACATACTTACTGCCGACCTGTGGAGCGACGGACAGGGCGAGGAGATAGAGCAGCTATTGCTATCGCCCACAGTCGATTCTTTCGATCAGCAGGTCATCATCAGCGCCATCACTCTGGCAGCTATGAACTGCTACGATATGGTGAAGTTTCGCACCCTGATACATGTGTACCAGCAGGCCTCAGACCAGTATGTGCGCCAGCGTGCTTTGGTGGGATGGGTGTTCTCGATAGACGAAGGCGTAGAGGAATTCCTGTTCCCAGAGATGAGTGAGCTTGTAAGAGCCACACTGCAGGATACCGAGTGCATGAAGGAGTTTGTAGAACTGCAGAAACAGGTGTACTTCTGTCTGGGTGCCGATGAAGATCGCGACGTGATACAGAAGGAGATAATGCCCGATATGATAAAGGGGCAGAATCTGAACATAACACGTGGTGGTGTGATAGAACAGGACGAAGAGAGTACACTCAACGATATATTGCACCCAGGCGAGGATGAGGAGAAACTAGAGAAGATGGAGGCTGGTTTCCGTAAGATGGTAGACATGCAGAAACAAGGCTCTGATATCTACTTTGGAGGTTTCTCGCAGATGAAGCGATTCCCGTTCTTCAATGAGATTATCAACTGGTTTACACCTTATTATATAGATCACCCAGGTATAGCAGCAGCTGTCGAGAAGTTTGGCGGCGAGACTTTCCTAAAGCGAATTCTGGACTATGGCCCATTCTGCAATAGCGACAAATACTCGTTTGTGCTTGCCTTCGAGACTGTGCTAAATCAGATACCACAGAACGTGCGCGAGATGCTGAACAGGGGAGAGGCCGAGATGGTACAGAAGATGGATGATGCAGAGATGAATACTCCTGCATATATCCGACGTATATACCTGCAGGACCTGTTCCGTTTCTTCCGTCTTAATCCTGTGCGCAATGAGTTCCGCAATATATTTGGCGAATACTCTCGCAAGTGCCTGTTTATTAAATATCCTTTGCTCGAAGGAACAGACCACCAGGCTTATTATAAGGAGATTGCCACATTCCTCATCAAGCGCAATCGCAAGGATGACGCTGAGAGACTGATGAGATCGTACTATGATGATCAGTATAAGGACTACGACTACCACATGCTGATGGCATATCTGGGAGTGGATTCTAAGTTGCACTACGAGATGGCGCTGAAGCTGAACCCAGACAGCGAGCGTGCACTGTCAGGCTTGGGTCGACTGCTGTTCGCAGATGAGTACTACGATCAGGCTCTGAATGTGTATAACCAGTTGGTTGAGATTAATCCTGATAAGAAGTCATATCAGCTCAACAAGTCGGTATGTCTTACCAACCTGCAGCGTTATGATGAGGCCGAACAGATACTGTTTAAGCTTAACTACGAGGATGCCGACAATCTGAATGTAGCTCGCGTGTTGGCCTGGACGCTTACCTGCAATGGTAAATACGAACAGGCCGGACGACTATACGACCAACTGATGGCTGAGGAGAAACCTGCTGCCGACGATTGGAGCAATTATGGTTACTACCTGTGGTTCTCAGGCAAGATTACAGAGGCTGCTGACTGTTTCCGCAGATACGTAGTTGATAACTTTACTCCTGAGTATAGATGGGGCGAAAGCAATCATATCACACGTCGTGAGCGTAAACTCTGCGAAGCAAAAGGCATCACTGATGAGGAGATTCAGATGATGACCGACTTGATCGACCTCTAGTCTTCAGTTTTTCTACTGCCCATGTTCCAAGCAATGGTATACCTACACCAGCGATGGTGTAGAGTATCCAGAACATGTCTTCCTGCGAGTGCTCGTGGATAACCATATGGCATCCTATCTGCTTGAAATCCAGACCGTAATACCATATCTTTATCAGACTCACCACCTTGTAGGATATGATGTGGAAGATAAAGATGTTCAGAGTATGGTCGCCTGTATATACCAGGAATCGTTTTATCCATGTGTCCTTCTTGTCGATGAGCATACTGATGTTGTATGTCATCAGGAATCCCAGCAGTGCTGGAACGGGCAGCGACAGGAATTGGGTGTAGGTAGAGCGCCAGTTCATGTTGGCTATCAGATAGTGCGAAAACAGATATACTATTACACCAAACACTACGCTCAGTGCAAGTTTCACGCCATCGTTGCGTGTAAGCTTGTTGTACTGCTCAACCCACTGGCGGAAGATGAATCCGCATCCAAAGAAGAAGCAACCCATCAAGTCGCGATAACCGCCCTGAACCAGAGTGATAATCTTCAGTCCCTCGTAGGTTTTCCATCCGCAGAGTATCAGCAGTATTACACAGACCAGGTAGGGGATATACTTCTTGTATCTGTCGGCCTTGATGGTGATGTCCATCACCTTATATATAATAAGGTATAGTATGCTGGCCACAAACAGTCCGCGGAAGAACCAGAACGCACCACATAGGAATGCATCATATCCAGCCATCGACGTAACGATGGTCCACAGGTTCTGCTGTATGTTGTGCCAGTTGTAGGGGTGGGTCACTCCACCCATCTCGTTGCCGTAGGTCTCGTTCAGTATTCCTATCTTGAACATCAGGTTGTGGATGGCCAGAAAGAATACGCTCCACTTTACGAATGGCACATAGAGTCCCTTAATGCGCTTCTTCACAAATGTAGCCTCGTCGTTCAGATACTTCAGTGAGAAGAAGTAGCCTGCCGTAATAAAGAATAGCGGCATGTGGAACTCGAAGATAAACGCATTGAGCGCACCTGGAGCTTCGGCATGGGCTATCACCATCAGTATGATGGCTATACCCTTGGCTATCGATATCACCGTGTTTCTGTTCATACGCTATTATAGGAATGGTGATAACAGATTAGCAAACCATCCGCGGAACTTCTGCCAACCTGTGCGGAAGTTGTTCCACTCTTCAGGGGTTAGCTTTACGCTCTTCTTGGTGTCACGGATAAACATATCCTGCAGTTCCTGCGTTATCTTCTGGTTTACGATAAGCGCATTCACCTCGTAGTCGAATCGCAGACTGCGAGCATCCAGGTTGGTGCTGCCCACTGTGCAGAATTTAC
>Ga0310695_10009842_pt1 | contig 14223 bp, 23 predicted proteins | sample RumenRJG_04DNA_FD_203882 | JGI IMG/M metagenome (GOLD analysis project Ga0310695, IMG submission 203882) | Bovine rumen microbial communities from Lethbridge, Alberta, Canada - RJG_04 (v2) (version 2) | ecosystem: Host-associated > Mammals > Digestive system > Stomach > Rumen | place: Canada... | reverse complement strand
CTATCAAAGAAACGGAAAGGCTCTAACAATAGGAATAAACAACGTGTTAAGGTTGCAAAAGCCTTTGAAAGGTTCACCAATCAGAAAGAAGCCTACATACATAGTGTTGTTAATGAGTTGTTGACTTATTATGATATCGTATTTATGGAAGACCTCAATGTTCAAGGAATGCTAAAAAATCATAAGTTAGCCAAGGCGATACAAGAGGTTGGCTTCTATCGGTTCAAACAGATACTTAAAGACAAGGCAATGAATAACTACAAGGAAGTTGTTTTTGTTGATAGGTTTTATCCAAGTTCAAAGACTTGTAACAAGTGCGGATATGTAAATAAGAAACTGATGTTGAATGACAGGGAATGGACTTGCCCTAATTGTGGTGAGCATCATGATAGGGATTTAAATGCCGCGATTAATATCCTTTTAGAAGGTGAAAGAATAATAGGTGTCCGTAGCACCGAATTTACGCTTGCGGAGAAACCAACTGTGGATGACCGAACATTATGTTCCTAAAAAGCAGTGTTTCGTTGAAACAAGAAATAAAATATGAGGAAACATAGATTTTATCAGAATTTTATATACGGTTATTCGATTACCCAGAAATCATTAACGATGACCAAGATGTGATAATTGGAAAATGCTTACCATTGAAGACTCATAAAAAATTTAAATACGTAAATTCAATTTATGGCGCATCAAAACAATTTCGTATTTACCTTTTAATTTTCGATGGCAAACCATATAATATCTCTGAACAGCAAAGAGCATATTGGCAAGGTGGAAATAAAAATGAATTTGTCGTTTGCCTTGGTTATGACAAAAATGATAATAAAATCACATGGTGCAATGCATTTTCATGGAGCGATAAACCGACATTGGAACTTGCAACAGAAAGATTTTTTAGAGAAAATAATCGGTTTTCAGATATTGATAGATATGGTGATTGGTTGAGGGGGAATTTAAATTTATGGGAGAGAAAGCAATTCCATGATTTTGATTATATTGGAACTGAATTATCGGTATGGCAGAATGTGGTACTAACTATTATTACATTTATTTTTAATATCGCTATGCCTTTTTTTACTATTAATTATTTTAACGTTGATAAATGGTAACAAAAAACGTATATGTGGCATTTCCATCGGATACTTCTTATGATGGATGTGTATTAATCGCTGCTGATTCTTTAGAAGAAGCAAAAGAAATGGTAAATGAGAAAAACAAAACAGTATGTGATTGTTTAATCTCGGCACCTGAACTAGTAAATGGAATGACTTATGAGGGTGAAGAATCAATGATATTGGTTGATGGAATTTATTGAAAATAATAATATAAAACTTTAAATAAAATGGATGATTTAAAAAATTATATTGGCGTTAAAATGATTAAAGCCAAGAAAATGACTCGTTATGATTTTCTTATTGATGCTCAAGGTAAAAAACTTGAAGATGTTAAAGAGCAAGAAGAAAATCAGCATGGCTATCTTGTAGTTTATCCAGATGGTTATAAATCATGGTCTCCAAAGAATGTCTTTGAGTCGGCTTATTATGGTCTTGACTGTGATAATGTAATTACAGCTAATGATGTTGCTAATTTTATTGATGATGGCAAATTTACTCAATTGTCAGATAAGTCAGCCGTCGTTACATATACAGGTAAGAGCGGATTTGAATATAATGAAATTTCAGCATGTGTTGACCCAGCACGTTTTAAGGAAGATATTGCAAGAACTGTCACAAAACATTCTGCAATGGAAAAGGTATGGGAGCATTTGGGTTTTGTACTGCAATGGGCTAAGTTTGGATTGAAGTAAAAAATATTTTATTAAAAAAGTGAATAAAATTTTTGTTTATTCACTTTTTTATTTTATCTTTGCATTACTAAAAGAATAAAAAATGATAAAGACAACTTTAGAAGTTTTTGTGTGGTTTATCGCTTTGATGATAGTTTGGTCATTTTCGGCTAAACTAATCTCTTCACCAAGCGATATTTCTTGTCTAATTGGAATTTTAACCTTGGTTATCTATTTGGTTTTATCTTTTAAGACAAAATGTTTTACTAAAATAAATTTTAAACGAAAAAATGAGAAAAAAGATTAATTTTTTGGTTTTGTTGGCAAGTTTCTTTTGCTTCTTTAGTTGTGAAAGAATTGATGCTGGTCACGAAGGTATTCTAGTTGAACTTTACGGCTCAGATAGAGGCGTTAATGACGTATCATTGGTAACAGGTATGGTTACTTATAATCCGTTTACTCAGCAGATATACGAGTATCCGACTTTTGTGCAGACTGTGGATTATCCGTCATTCACAATTAATGCAAAGGACGGTTCGGAGTTTAAGGTAGACCCAACAATTTCATTGAAAATCATTGATGGTCATGCTGCTCCTATTTTCAGAAAATATCGTAAAGATATCAGCGACATTATTAACGGTCCTTTGTTTAATCACGTTAGGGATGCCTTTAGAATTCAGTTGAATAAGTTTACTACTGATGAAATTGTTTCGATGCGAGACAGTCTTGAAAAGGCAGTTGAAAAACAGTTGAATACAACTCTTAATCGAGAAGGATTTCAATTGGAACAGTTGACTTCGGGTCTTACTTATCCTAAGACAATTGTTGAGGCTGTAAATGCTAAGAACAAAGCAATACAGGAAGCACAAAAGGCTGAAAATGAGGTAAAGGTTGCACAAGCGCAAGCAATGAAACTTATCGTCGCTGCAAAGGCAGAAAAAGAGGCTAATGAATTGAGGCAGCAAGCCCTTACTCCAGCAATTTTGGAGCAAATGTGGATTGATAAGTGGGACGGCTCTGTGCCAACTTATATTGGCGGTGGCAACACTGGGACTTTTTTGGATATTAGTAAACTAAGACGCAAGTAAAAATGTTTAAGGATTTTTTTAAGAAATACCCATCAATAGAAAATTCTTATAATACAAAGTTTTTGAATTTTGTGTATGAGAATACCCCAAAGGATATGATTTGGGATGTTACTGAAAAGGTGCATGGCGCTAACTTTTCATTTTTGACTGATGGAGTTAATGTTGATGCTGCTAAAAGAACTTCAGTAATCGGTGAAAATGAACGTTTTTATGATTATTATTCTGTTTATAAAGCAATTGTTGATAATATAAAAAAGGCATTTGCTTATATAAAGGAGAATATCGATTCTGATGCTAAACTCGTTCAATTTTATGGCGAATTGTTTGGCGGCGGTTATCCATCAGATAAGGTTGAACGTATAAATACGGCTTTGGTTCAAAAAGAAATTTATTATTCACCAAATGAAAACTTTTATGGATTTGATATTCGAATTGTAAATTCTAAAGACGAATCTTACTTTTTGAATCCTGACCAAATGAGGGACGTTTATTCCAAAAATGATATTTTGTGTTCTTTGAGCCTATTCAAGGGTACACTAAATGAATGCTTGGAATATCCAAATGAGTTTATTACAACAATACCAAGATTGTTGGGATATGAAGACCTTAAAGATAATCTTTGCGAAGGTGTTGTAATTAAGCCAATGGTTCCTTTGTTTACTAAAAACGGAGACCGTTTTATTATCAAAAATAAAGGCCCTCGTTTTAAGGAAAAGAAAAGCCATAAATCAAGCGGTGACAGTTTGATGGAAACACGAATAAGTGCTGAGTTTCTTAAAGTATGCAGCGTTGCTGAAACTTATGTTACTGAAAACCGTTTGAATAATGTCATTTCACATCATGGTGAATATTCAATTCCACGAGAATTTTCAGAGTTGATGAAAGATTATTGTAATGATATTATTACAGATTTGGTGAAGGAAAATAGCGGATTTAGCGATAAGGAAATTAAAATGGTTAAAAAGCATATTTCTCATTTAGCAACAAATTTGATAAAGACCCATTATAATATGTAATATTAAAGCATCTAATTTTTTTTAAAGATTAGATGCTTTTTACCGACTTATGATGTAATTGGTTAGCATTTAATGTTTAGGTTCGAATCCTAATAAGTCGGCATATTTTTTAAAAATTATATAAAATGGAATTTATTGATATTGATGTAAAGCCTTTGTATCAAGAAGAAGGCGAAAAAGGCATTAACAGATTGATTGAGAGAGCAGGACGTACTTGCTATAAGTCAACAGACCGAATAACAGATGATTCAGCCGATATCTTCGTTGGGCGAATGATTAAGAATGAACATTATGCGATGCTTGAACATGGTACTGTATATTTGACAATCCCCGATGGTACAGCTTCTTGGCTTGTTGATGTATTCATGAGCAACAAGTACACTGAATGCCGAAGACATGATGGAAATACATATATAACAACTAACCTTAGAGTCATTGTTGAAAATGATTTAGACTACCGTGACTTTTTGGTTGATAAGCCATCTAAATTTCACCCAAAACGTTTGACAATCAATTTTAAATGTTCTATTGGCGTTAGCCGAGAAACTAATCGCCATAGAGTTAATTCGATGGCTGAAGAATCAACTCGTTATATCAATTATATGCGAGAAAAGTTCGGTGCGATTTTGAAGTTTGTTAACCTTAAATATATTCTTGGTAAGTCATATGACGAAAAGGTTAATGAAAAATGTACTGATACAGATTTGCCAACACTTAGCGATATTGCACTTAATAGAGAATCTTCAGAATTGTTTGATAATCCAATCTTTTGGTTTATTTACTCATTTAAGGTTGCCGAATTGTCATATAGCAATTTGATGCGTTTAGGTCTACAGCCACAGCAAGCGAAAAGAGTTCTGCCTTTAGGTTTGTCTTCAGAATTGTGCCATACGGCATTTATTGACGATTGGGAACATTTCTTGAATTTGCGCTATTTTGAAAAGACAGGTGCAGTTGACCCAGAAATGAAAGCGGTTGCAACTAAAATTCATGAAATCGTAGAACATTATAAGACAATGTAGATTTAATTTTTAAGAATAATTGGTTATCGAAATGATATTTTGATAGCTAATTATTCTTATTAAATTATTATTTTCTGCGAGAAAAAAAATTGTGAAGAAAAAATTAGAATTACTTAAAGAATCAAAAAAAATAAAATATGCTTGAATGGTTGACGTTGAGTAATGAGGATTGTAATAAAATTGGAGCAATCGCTGATATTGTTACATCTTCTGGTGTTATCATTGTAATATTTTCTTGGGTTAAATCGTTAAGAAATTTTATTGAATCTATTTTTAATTTTTTTAAAAGTCTATTGGTTAAAATTAAAAGTTCTATGCATAGTTGGTTACAAGAAAAAATTGTCGGTAAAGAAAATTTAGAATTGCTTGAAAAATTAGAAATACTAAAAGGTAATAAACGAGCAATAGAATTTTTAGAACGTCTTAAAGGAGAAGATGAGTGTTCCAAAGTAAATGGATGGTACGAAGCCCTTAATGCGATACTGGACCAATATTCTACTGAAATGGATTTTAGTGAGTTTAAAAATGCTTATGAAAAAGATGTAGATGATAGAAAAAAAAGGGGTAATGGTCTTAATGTTATTAATTTAAGAAAAGATACTTTTGAAAAACTCATTAAAAAATATTCTGAGAATAATAAAGAAATGGGTGAAAAAAAATAGAAAATAAATTAAAAACAATAGCATTATAATGAAACATATCGAGATAAAAGACCCTGATATATACTTTGGGGTGATATCAAGAGCACTTAGAGATTTCCCTTATGATTTTGATTTTGACTATTCTGAATCGATAGAAGATGCGTATAAACGTGCTGCTGAAGTCATTAATAGTAAGGTTGAATATGATAGTATTGATACGGCAGATGAAAATTATTTTAACGGACATAGTTTGAATCGTGTTTGTTATCACAACTGTAACGTTATAGTTGATGTTATCGGAAATTTTGTTTCAGAAAACCCAGAAGAAAATTATTATTTTCGCCCTTTTGATGATACATATGGGTTTGAAAAAATAGATTATTCTGAAATAAATAAAGAGACTGATTATGTCGGACTTTTTACTGTATTCGGTACATATGGTCAAAAGACATTGGTTATTGAAGGTTTAGATTGCGAAAAAGAATAGATATGGGAAGTTGGAATGGTATTTGCGAACTATCAAATTTGCCGATAGAAGAAGGCGATGAAGTTATTGTAATCCCTGTTGCTAAAAACAAACTTAAAATGGAGAACACACTAACGTATTATCCATTCGATAATTTTTGGTTGCTTGCGTTTCCATTTAGAGGGATTTATGATGGCTATGGCTCAATTAAAAATGAGGATTTAAAAATTGACCATATAAATAAGTATTTATTACTTAAAGACCATACATATTGTGATTCTAAATCTAATTTTTTTAAATGCGAGGATATTCCTGAAATGATTAGACAAGCCAATAAAAATTATAGTTGGCTTTACTTATGCGAAGATTTTGACGCGAATCACATACCGACTACAAAATTGAAAGTGGAATTTATTATGATTCATTCATCAATATATGATTCTCTTGTGTCATTTTTGGAGAAAAGAAATAAATCTTTTAAAAATGATTTTTATAAAAGACTAGAATATGAATGGAATCATGATTATTTATGGAGTTTTAGTTTTGTGTGCGAAAATTATATTAGTTTTAATTTCGTTCATGGAAAATATAATAGTTTATATCGAGATATAACACAACCTATGACGCATAAAAGATATTGTTTCGATAAAGCATATCAAATATATACTTTAAAAGAAATTTTCCGTCTTTTAAACAGAGGTATGAGGTGTATTTCTGGTAAAGGAAATCCAGATACATATTATATACTTTATCAGAAATTTTTAAAAATCATTGAAAAATTCATTAAGCCGCGAGTTCAACATGAAAAAGAATGCGAAAAAGAGTAAAAGGCATTATATCTTAACAGATGAAACTATTGAATATCAGGGGCATATCCTTCATCGAATAAAGTGTATTGAAGAATTCGTTAGAAATTATTATTACACGATTAAAGTGGGTCAATTTGGCGGTTTTGTTGAATCGTATGATAATTTACAAGACAATTCTTGGGTTGATGATGAAGCAAAGGTGTTCGGCAATGCCATTGTAAAAGGAGACTCAATTATTAGAGGTTATGCTTGCGTTTATGGTAATGCTAAAATAACCGACGCGAAAATATCTGAATGGGCAACAGTATGCGGAAATGCTCAAATTATTGAAGGATATGTGCATGGTCATGCTTGTGCTTATGGTAATACTCAAATAGGTGGCGAAGTTTATGGCTGCACCCAAGTATATGGTTCTGCTGAAATTGGGATTAATACAAAAATATATGGCTCGTGCCATATCTGTGGAAACGTTAGAATAGGAGAATATACTGAAATATTCGGAATGGCAAAAATAGATTTTCCAACTTCTGATGCTATTTTACCATTTAGAATAAAAGGTGACTTATATTTAAAAAATACCAAAGAATTCTTAAATTATTATAAGGCTGAACGTAAGAATTATTTAAAAGAATATGAAGAACTAAAATCATATCTTAACAGATGAAATTATTGAATAAAATGTATTAAAAAATTTGGCGCAAAGGTAAAAATGTATTATCTTTGTGCCATTAATCATTATAAAAAGTATCTGCAATGGAATTGAATACATTTAAAGTCGTTAATTTTTTAGGTTTGAACAAAAACGTTGAACTTAAATTTCAAGATAATAAATTAATTATGGTTGGCGAGAATGGTTCTGGCAAATCTCAATTAATGCGTATGTTTACCCTATTTTTTAATGATTTGGAGGAATTGGCAAATAGAAATTTTGAAAAAATCATCGTTAATATAAATGACAAAGAAATTGTCGTAATAAAAGACAAATTAAAAAAGGATTATAGTAATTTTGATGAAGAATATATAGATTCGATTAGAAAACAAATTAAAGATGAGACTAATGGTATATGTTTTGCTTATCTCGGTGAACTTGGTGGTCAATATTATTGCAGCGTTGAAGATAACTTTTTAAGACATTTAAACTATTTAAATTTACTTACTAATAATAAATTCTTTGTTGGGGAATATGCTATTAGGAATGTTAATTTTTTTACTTATGATTATTTTGACGCAATTAAATCATGCATAAATTTGATACTCCAAACAGCATATAAGCACGATGAACGAGTCAATACTGCAATTGAAATAATCTCCGAATATATTAACATTTTTATCAATAAAAAAGATAAAACGCCATTTGTAGAATTAGTTAATTCTTATTTCACAAATGGAATTCGGCTTGTAGCAGATAACGATAAACCACAAGTTTATTTTGAGAAAAATGGTGAGCCAATTTCATTTAACTCATTAGAAAATTATTTTTCTTTTGGTGAAACACGTATTTTTAATTTGTTGCAAATGGCTTTTTATACAAATCATAAAGCGTTCTATATCATTGATGGTATTGAATATGGTTTGAGCGTTGGATGGCAACAGAGAATCTTGAATGATTTATATAAATTTGGAACTTGTGAAGGGTTTTATGCCAACACTCATTCTCCATTTGTATATAAAAGAAATCGAGGTGGTTCAAATTTAAATCATTATGTTACCGAAATGGATGATGTATGCAAGCCAATTAATAAAGAAGAAAATTAGTTTATGGAAAATTATTGTTTAGATTATTTTAATCATAAAAAGGTGTTTTGTCGGGCAAGACCTGTTATGAAACCAACTGAACTGTTTGCCCAATATATCAATAGTTTGAAACCTTATTATTTTGATGTTATTTAAAAAATGGAAGATATATCTTTTAAATTTTATGATGAATTGATAGACCTTTTTGAAAAGCATTTTGACAATATAATCGATGGACTTGATTCATTAGATAGGGTAGAGGCTTTAGAGGAAAAAATCAATTTTTACAGAGAGTTAAAAATATTGTTACTCAAATATCAAACTAAGTAAATATGGGAATCGATTTACTTATAGGAAGTTTTGTTTTCTTCTTTATCGTATTTTTGGTTCAGATGTCTGATGAAGAAAAACTAGGATTTGATAAAATGGATGCCACATTTCCTTGTCTGTTTTTTGGTATTCTACTTTTTTATATAGGACTTGTAACAATTTTACATCAAATTTGTTAATATGGTAACAGAATTAAATGTACTGTGCATTGGCTTATTTTTAATTTCTCTTGTCATCTTGATGTATAAAGATGAATTTTTAGGCTTTCCAAAATTCGTATGCGTAGTGATATGTGTCGGATGCCTTATTAGTATTGCTCGTTCTTCTTTTCTATATGGAACTTATGTCGGTTCTTATAAAATGATGAGAGGGGAGTATGAAATTTTATATTCGTTTAACAATGATAGTATACCTAATGATACGATAATTAAAAACGAATATTTTTATTCTAAAAATTAAAATATAAATAAAGTATGAATAAAGTAGAAGCATTAGAAAGGTATTATAAGCGGAAAGAAACAGAATACAATTCGATGGGAAAAGACGAACTAGTTAACGAGCTTTTGAAAAAGATTAAAGAAGATGAATACAAGGCTGATTGTATCAGAAATAATCAAAAGGATGAACTCTTAGAAGAACTTATCAGTGATGAAGAATTAAAACAAATTTTAAAAGAGAATCTTAAAAATGCAATAATTGAAAGGTCAAAAGATTCTCATTTTGTTGATATGCTTTTTTTTGATTATCAAAATCAGCCAAAAGAAGTCTTAAAGAATTTTCTTGGAAATTCTTTTGATAAAGAAAATCCATTAATTAAAGAATTTCAAGACAACATTGCTAATTGTCTAAAGACTAATTATAAAAAAATTTGTGAAAGCGTTATGCTTAATGCTTTTTTGAGAGGACTTGCTAAAGATTCTCCTTTCCTTTATGACGCAGTTTCTGATATTATTAGTGAAAGAGAAGACTGGTAGGGGATACTGAAGAAATTAATTAAAAATAAATATAATTATATGGAAGAAAAAAATTATGAATTAACTAATATCGTTAAACATGTAAACGGTCATGTAGTTTATCGGATAAAGTGTATTAACGAATTTAAATGCCAAGACAAAGTAATTAAAGTCGGACAACTTGGTGGCTTTATTGAATCGTATGATAATTTATCTGACAATGCTTGGGTTGATGATGATTCGGTGATATATGGTGATTCTGAAGTATCAGACAATGCGTATGTTTGTGGAAATTCAAGAGTTTATAATTCGGCACTTGTTTTTGATGATGCATATATTTGTGATAACTCAGAAGTTTGTGGAAATGCATGGGTTTTTGGCAAAGCATATGTCTCTCATAAATCTGTAATTTTTGGTAGCGCGAGAGTTACAGGAAATGTTAAAATTAAACGTCATGTAAAAATTGGCGGTTTATGCAAAATACAAGATGACGTTAAGTTTCTTAAAGATAACATTGTGACATCAAATGATGTAGATGATGATAATAAAGATTTATCAAAAGTAATTCTAGAAATAACGTCAAATGTTACAATTAAAGGTAACGCAATTATTAAAACATCTGATGATTTCATAATATTCCATCATTTTTTGTATAATGACTTTGATTTCATTTATACTAAAAGCGATAAAAAATGGTCAGTTGGAGACTTTTATGGCAATAGTACTGAATTGCTTAAAAAAATGTACCAAGATTCGGACTTAAATGGAAAATTTTTCGAATTATGCGTTGATGCTGTTAAAAATAATGAAAAAATCATAGATGCCTTTAAAGTTAAGGAAAATAAAGTATGGCATGACGTTTATAAAAATGACTTGCCAACTGAAAATGGAATCTATGTCTGCGTTTTTAAAGAAATCAATGATGAATCTGAGGTATTAGACAAGACAATAGCTTTGGAATATAAAGATGGCGAATGGTATCTAAACACTGAATTTGAGAATGAAGGAAAGCCAATAAAAATTAAACATGTACATTACTGGTCAGAAGAGTAAAAACATTAGGTTTAACATAATAAGTGGAAAATAGTATGAACTCAAAAATTGATATTAAAAATTGGTTAACAGGTGCCGTTATCTTCTCGTATGAATGCGAGAAAAATACAATTAAAAAGACGGTTGAAGAAGCAATTAAACAAGACATTAACCTTGGTTATGCTGATTTAAAAAATGCTGATTTAAGTCATGCTCATTTAAATTATGGTAAGTTATATCAAGCTAATTTAAGTAATGCTAATTTATATGGCGCTTCTTTATTTGATACTCGTTTAATTCTGGCTGATTTAAATTATGCTAATTTAAAAGGTGCCGTATTATTTAAGACTGTTTTATCTAGTGCTAACTTATCTAATGCTAATTTAAAGAATACTGATTTAAGAGGGGCTATTTTGATTAATGCTAATTTAAAGGGCACTGATTTAAGAAATGCGATTTTAGATTGCGCCATTTTAGATAAGGCTGACTTGAGTAATGCTAAAATTGATTACCCAATGTTCATGCCTGATGGCGAGTTTATTGCTTGGAAAGAAGTAAATGGAAAATATATTATCAAGTTAAAAATTCTTGAAGATAGTAAGCGTAGTTGTGCGACAACTTTCAGATGTCGTTGCGACAAGGCACTTGTTTTGGAGATTCAAAATCTTGACGGTAGTAAAGCCGACTTGTCGGAAGTCGTTAATTATAATTATAAAAGATGTACTTATAAAGTCGGTGAAATTGTTGAAGCCGATAGTTGGGACGAAAATAGATTTAATGAGTGCTCGCATGGTATCCATTTTTTCTTAAACCGAGAACTTGCGGTAAAGCGTTTTCGACTTAATATACCACAATAATATAAATTTTGATATTAAAAATCGAGAAAATTATTTGGTTTTCTCGATTTTTCTTTTTATCTTTGCGTCATTAAACAATTAAAAAAATGAGTAGATATAAAATTTATACTTATTATGGCTCATATGCGAGTCAGAGTGTTATCGGCGAAACAGACAATTATGACGATGCTGTTGCAATCGCAAGAAAAGAGTTTGATACAACAAATTGCCGAATGGTTGAGGTTGGTAGAGTGAACGATAATTCATATCTTATTGATTGTGTATTTTCTTTAGGAATAATATAATAAAAATAAAAAAAAATGACACGTAAAGAACAAATAAAAGCCGCAGCGAGTTTCTCTAATATGATTAGCAATGATTTTATTAGAGGCGCAGAATGGGCAGATAGCCATCCTAACTGGCACAAGGTAAGCGAGGAATTGCCACCGCCATTAAGTGTGACTGATGTAGATTTTTCTGATAGCGTAATTGTTACTGACGGGGTGTTATTATGCCAAGGTTACTACAACTATATTTGCGAGACTTGGGAGGCTGAAGGTGATATTGATAGTGATGAAGTCACCCATTGGATGTATTTACCCGACTTGCCCCCAAAAAACTGATTAAATAAAGTTAAATTATATACAAAAGAATTGAATATGGCAAATACATACATAGAAATGTATAACGTAGGTGATATATTAAGAAGTTTAAAGAATCCACGCTTGACCTACAAAGTTCTTGAAACTGGGCACATAAACGAACTTAACCAAAAAGAATATAAGGTTGAGATATTTACAGATGGAAAAGCCGAAGAATCACGGAACATAAAATATATTGTTTGCGAGAAAATAGATAAATGGGCTGATAAATTAAATTTGGATTAATATGAAGAAAATAATTAAACCATTCGACCTTGAAGCAGCCAAAAATGGGGCTAAGATTGAAACAAGAAATGGAAAAGAAGTTGAAATACTTAGGTGGGATTTGAATAATAAATGTTCCATTTTAGGCATCGTTACAGGAGACGATGGCTATGAATCATTTGTTGGTTGGGAAAACGATGGAACAAGTCCTACCAAAATGGATAACGACAACGACCTTGTAATTGTTGAGTATAAGGATGAAGAAAGTGAAGTTGAAAAGATACTAAATAATATAGAAGAATGTTTATGTCCCTTCTATAAGAAAAGTGAATATAGAGAAATATATGAATGGATTAAAGAAAAGAAAGAAGAATCATCAAGAAAGGGATGCGCTAAGTCATGGTGGATAGCAAGAGACAAAGATGATGAACTTTACGTATATACTGATGACGAACCCGTTCGTAGGGGTCGCGCGTTTTCTCCAAGGTCAGATGAGAAATGCTATCTTAGAATATATGATAATCTTTTTCCTGAATTAACATGGGAAAACAGCCCCCAAAAAATAAAAGTGAATATAGAATTAATGTCAGATAAAAATAAAGAAAATAAATGATTAAGAAAAAAATGAAAGAAAAATTTTTTTCTTTTTATAATTAATAATGCAAGAAACCCCCGAAATCTTCAGTTTCGGGGATGAATTGCACACTAACATTAAATAAATATCATAATTACTTGCAAATTTACAAAAATATATGTAATTTTGTAAAAAAATATAAAACTAATGGCAACGATACACAAGACATACAAGTATAGAATGTATCCGAATAAGGAGCAAGAGCAAGTTCTTGCAAGATATTTCGGTTCAGTCCGTTTTGTGTATAACCATTTCCTTGCTGAACGAAAAAAACAGTATGACGAGAATGGTAAGAGCGACAACTATTACGCACAAGCAAAAACTTTAACCTTGTTAAAAAAGCAAGAAGATTTCGCTTGGCTGAAGGAAATCAACTCCCAAACCTTGCAGTTCTCTCTTCGCTGTTTGGAAAACGCATATACCAATTTTTTCAGCGGTAGAGCGAAGTTTCCAAGGTTCAAGGCGAAGAAGCACGGAGGAAGTTTCACAGTTCCGCAATTCTGCACTATCGAAAATGGCAAAATTTTCATACCTAAGTTCAAACAAGGCATCAAAATCAAAGAACACAGAACATTCCAAGGAAATGTTAGGAATATGACAATATCCGTAACACCAAGCGGAAAATATTATGTATCTATATTATCCGAAGTCGAATACGAGCCTTCAAGGAAAACCAACAAGAAGGTAGGGATAGACTTGGGCATCAAGGACTTAATTGTAACCAGCGATGGTGTTAGGTATTCAAGCAACAAGTTCATCAAGCATTATGCCAAGAAACTTGCAAAGGCTCAAAAGTGTTTGTCCAAAAAGTACAAAGGCAGTGGAGAGTGGCATAGGATGAGACTTCGTGTTGCGAGAATACAAGAGAAAATACATAACTGCCGTATAGATAAATTGCATAAGATATCCACCGATTTGGTAAGGAATTATGATGTAATTTGTTGTGAGGATTTGAATGTGAAAGGAATGCAGAGAAACCACAAACTTGCACAAAGTATAGCGGATGC
>Ga0310695_10009841_pt1 | contig 14223 bp, 17 predicted proteins | sample RumenRJG_04DNA_FD_203882 | JGI IMG/M metagenome (GOLD analysis project Ga0310695, IMG submission 203882) | Bovine rumen microbial communities from Lethbridge, Alberta, Canada - RJG_04 (v2) (version 2) | ecosystem: Host-associated > Mammals > Digestive system > Stomach > Rumen | place: Canada... | reverse complement strand
CATCATCCGTAACAAGGCCTTTTTTCTGACTCATAGACAAATGCGGTTCATGGCCATCTACGGATCTCACGTTTGTTTCTATGAAAAAATTCTTCATTCGACATGATAACCATTCGGAAGGGACGCTCCCCATCCATTCTGCCTTATCCGCCCGTAATTCTCTATTTTTTCGAATTCCCTTAGTAACCGCATGATCAATTATTACTTGATTGCGCTGTTTCAATAAGAGAATCTGTTGCTGCAGACCGTTAATCAACCTATGTATCTCGGAAGTCTTCCAGTCCAAATAACGAACGATCTGATCTTGCTCTGCCATTGGAGGGACCGGACTCTTGATAGCTTTGAATACATCGAAATTGATTGTATAACGTATAGATTTTGCAAAAGTCTTATAATGTCTCCCTGCAAAGACAGCTCGAAACCAGTAATCGATGTACGTTGCATTTACCAATTCGGAATTTGGCGTAGCAACATCATATGCTGATGTTATCATCCCATCATACTGCGATATTCCAGAAAAAACCGCTGACTGATCTAAATCAAAAAGGCAAAATACCATGTCTCCAGAATTTACGGTTTGATAATTACTGTAAGACGCAGGAACCTTTCCTTTTACATCTGTAATGTCCTTTTCTTTGATGCCTTCTGTTGTTAATGATAACAATTGATGCTGACTATATTCTTTTCCAACTTTATTCAGATGCTGAATAAAAAGTCTCCCATTCCGCATCCATTCCCAATGTGCAGGTATCTTCTCTACCCACGGCAGAACAGATGCTTGGTATTTATCGTATCTGTTCATTGCAAGCCTCCAATTATCTCATCTAACAGCCCATCTGTTTCCGCTTCGATTGCCCGGATATCCGCAGATATTTCGTCCAGCGTCCGCAGCTGCACAGGCTGATAGAAATACTTGGTGAAGGAAATCTCATAACCGATTTTCTCTGTGCCGGGCTTTCTATATGCAAGCGGCGAGAACGGAAGGACCTCGTTCTTCATGAAAGCATCAATTCCGCCCACATAGGTAAAGGGAACGATTTCCTTATCCGTATCCGGCTTCACCGGCTTTCCCTTCTTGTCGAGAACCGGCTGCCCGTTCTCATCTATTCTGGGTGTATATACCGGCACTTCCCAGTAGCCAAATTCTTCGTTGCGGAAAACCTTGCTGTATTTGGAATCAGCCTGGTCAAAAGCTGTGTAGAGGTCCATGATCCTTTCCCGGATCTCCGAGGTGATCTCTGTATTCTTCTCTCCCAGATTCTTCCGAAGCGGCGACTTGAAGGACGTTGCATCGATCAGCTGCACTTTTCCTTTCCTGCGTTCTTCCTTCTTATTCGCCAGCACCCAGAGGTAAGTACCGATACCGGTGTTGTAGAACATCTTTTCCGGCAGAGCGACGATGGCCTCCAGCAGGTCCTGCTCGATGATATACTGACGGAGATTCGACGGTCCCTGACCGGCTTTCCCCGTGAACAGTGATGAGCCGTTATGAACTTCCACAATGCGGCTGCCGAGAGGAGTGTCCTGTTTCATCTTGCTGATATTATTCGCCAGGAAAAGCATCTGGGGATCACCGATGTCCGGGATCAGGGAAAAATCCTGTCCCTTATAGCTGACCCGAAAGCGCGTATCAGCGATATCATCCTTCTTGATATCACCCCATGCCTTGAGATCCGTCTTCCACGGCGTCCCAAACGGAGGATTGCTCAGCATGAAGTCGAATGTCTCTCCTGCAAAACCGTCGTTGGAGATTGTCGATCCGAAGAAAATGTTATTTGCTTCACCACCTTCGCCCTTTACGAGCATATCCGAACGGGCGATGGCATAGGTCTCGTCAGCATTCTCCTGTCCATACAGATGAATACTGACATTCTTACCGTATTCACCGGCAACCTGACGGATTCTTGCCTCGGCAACCGTAAGCATTCCACCTGTGCCACAGGCTCCGTCATAAATTCGATATGTCGTGCTCTGAATCTGATCTTTCACCGGCACAAATGCGAGATCTGCGATCAGCTCTACAATATCTCTCGGTGTAAAGTGGCGCCCGGCATCCGTGACGTTCGTTTCCTCGTTGAATTTCCGGATCACCTCTTCAAATACGGTGCCCATGGTGTGATTATCCAGAGCCGGAAGCAGTACATTCCCGTCGGGATCCAGAACAGGCTTGCTGGATAGATTGATCGATGGATCCGTAAACTTGCTGATCAGAATTCCCAGGATATCGTGCTCCGAAAGCTTATCGATCTGTTTGCGAAATTCAAACCGCTTGATAATTTCCTGCACATTCTGTGAAAAACCATTCAGGTACAGGATAAAGTCATTTTTCAGCTGCTGCTGATTCGTCCTGGACTTCAGGTCGGAAAGAGTATAAGGAGAGCTGTTGCAAAATGCTTCTCCTGCCGTATGGCAGAGTGCCTCATCCTGATCTGTAATGCCCGCCGCATCCAGACTCTTCTTCATTTCCAGAACTTTCTGTTTCGTAGGCTCCAGAACCGCGTCGAATCTGCGGATCACGATCATCGGAAGAATGATTTTTCTGTAATCTCCAACGTCATATACATCCACCAGGCAGTCATTGGCAATTCCAAATATAAAAGATACCAGCTGTCCGAAATTCTGCTGTTCCATTACTGATTTTCCTCCTCAACGATCTCCATGATATCCGCGATGTCACAATGCAAGGCGGTGCAGATCTTCACAAGCACTTCTGTATTGACATTTTCATTGCGTCCAAGCTTAGCGAGAGCACCTGTAGAAATCCCGGCCTGCTTGCGCATAGCTGTCTTTGTCATGTCTCTGTCGATCAGCATTTTCCAGAGCTTTTTATATGAAACTGCCATTTGTCAGGCCTCCACTGAAAATTAAATATTTCATTATCGCATATTTTATTTTATCACAGAAGCATATGCAGTCCAATCGGATACACGGGTTTAGGTCCTTGACTTTTCAAACTGAACTGATATACTGATGTTAGGCTTTAGCGAACATGTTAACAGGAGGAACAGGATGAACGGCAAGTTTGGGAAATTCATTGAGCAGAAGCGCAAGGCAAGAGGACTGACTTTGCGCGGCATGGCTGCTGAACTGAATATCGCTCCGGCCTTCATGAGCGATATCGAAAAAGGCCACCGGTATCCGCCGAACAGAGAGAAACTCTATGAGATGGCCAGAATACTCCGCCTTTCGGAAGAAGATACCGATACCATGTTTGACCTCGCTGCAGGAGAACGGGATAACGCGGTTTCTCCGGACCTTCCGGAATATATCATGGGCAATGAAAATGTCCGTGTTGCTCTCCGACTCGCACGCGACAGAGACGTTCCGGATGCAGCCTGGAAGAAGGTAATCGACATGCTGGAACAGGAAGACGCAGATAAGGAGCAGAAAACCGAGTGATTCATTACAATTATTCCCCCAGTCAGCTGGAAGAAAAAGCGGAAGATCTACTCCGGGCATTTGATCCGGAGAGAATCTTCCGAATCAAGCCCATCGATGTGTACGAAGTGATTGAAAAGTGTCTGGACGTTCCTTACGACTGGAAATATCTCACCCCGGATCAGTCGATTCTGGGCATGACCGCTTTCCGGGACGGCTCGTTACGGGTCTGGCCAAAATCGTACTACACTGAGGGAATGAGGCCCTATAAAATCTTCGCGGAGAAGGGAACCATTATCATCGACAGCACATTGACTGAATCTGACAGCCGCGGTCCCGAGAACTTCACCGTCATGCATGAGGTTTTTCACCAGGTGCTTCACAAAAGATGCTTCGCCCATCAGAATCCTGACTATACACACGTCAGCACGAAAGCAGCATTGAATTCTCTCGGTTCCAGGAAGAAGCCTATGTCTTCCCTGGAAATCTGCGAATATCAGGCAAATTACTGCGCATCAGCATTCTTGATGCCGGCCGAGTTACTCACAGATCAAATAAACCGTCTGCATCACAATCAATTGCTTTCTCTCAGCAATCCCAGCGACTGGAAGCTGATCTATCAGCTCGCTGAAGAGTTCAGCGTCTCGCCAACTGCAATGAAATACCGGCTTCTGAAACTGGGGCTTGCACACTAAATTTACTATTGAACCAGGTTGCTTGCAAATAAGCTGCGACGACATGCTAGATTGCAGAACTTCCATTACCGGCAATTGCCGGATTTTACAAGGAGGTTTTGCATATGTACTTGCATTCCGTTGTTCACTCACCTCAGAACAGGTTCATACGCTCTGCTCACACAGATTCATTTCCGAGAGAAGGTGATATGTGATGGGGAGCGGTAAGAAAGGACTTTACTCCGGAGCTTACATGGGCGGCGTTTATCCTGGCAGCGCCTATTACATGAAAGCTGATGATCCATTTCGTAAATTCATCCAGAAGCGCAAGGATGTTGATGCAAATGGCTATTATGACATCGTCGCTCATGGAACGCCAAACAGCATTACAATCGAGCATAATGGCATAAGTATTGAGATCAATCACCGGACAGCTGCCAGATTGTTTCAGGCGAAAAAAGACTACAAAGGCGGCGCCATTCGGTTGTTGTCCTGCAACACAGGTAAAGTGAGCGCTGGTTTTGCTCAAAATCTCGCCAATAAGCTCAATCGCCCTGTAAAAGCCCCTACCGATTACCTGTGGGTCAGACCCAATGGGACATACTTTGTGGCTGGCGCCAAAAAGGTGAACGGCATACTGATTCCAGATTATTCAAAACCCGGTAGATTCAAAACATATCATCCAGGAAGGAGAAAATGATCATGAAATGTGTAAAATGCGGGCACGAGATGCTTGATCATAGCACTGCTCAAACCATATGTCTTGAGTGCCCTAATTGCGGATGGGGATTTGCAACCACACTGTCCCAGCCGCTGAATGAAGACATGACAGATTATGAAATCTATCTCAATCCCGGCAATCCGGAAACAATGGAACATATTAAACAAATCAGTGCTTTATGTCATGTGAGTTACCTGCAGGCAAAGAAATTGCTCTCCTCGAAGGAGCCTGTACTCATATACAAAGCAGAGCAGGAAGCCGCGTCTTCTCTTTCAAAGGCAGGGAAGGTCTTGCAAATAGCAGGCTGTCTGGAAGAAAGTTCGCTAAGGTATACCATCATCCCGGAATTTCCTTACGAAATAAAATGAATTTCATTATTAGCGGGAAGGAGTCACAGGACTTGTTCCCAATTATTATAGCACAGTGTTAGAAATTCGCGAACATATTAACAGGAGAATTTAATGATTCATACCGAAACGATTTATCGCTGCACTAAGGAGTGCCCCATTCGGAAGCACTGCTTCATCATCAAGACCGCAACGCCTCTTGCCAATCCAATCGTCGCACTGGTCAAATGCCCCGCAGTCAGGAAAGATATCCGGGTAATCATTGGGTCGAACAGACCGCCATAAGAGCAGAGGACAATATAAAATTTTTTACTTGCAAACAAGCCGCAGTGACGTGCTAAATTGCAGACTTTCGAAGGTTTTCCTTCGTGTCTGGGCACGACACTGCGGCTTTTCATATGAGGCATTATCTGATGAAACATCAATTTAAACCAAAAGAGAACATGGAGGTTCATGTTATAATGAAAACACGCAAAGCAACATTGGACGATGGATGTAATCCCGAACTGGTCCGCGGAGCAGATTTCGACGGATATCTTGGAATTCCCATCATTCACAAACCAGAAAAAATGATCATTCCGTCAGGAATGACGCCCTTCACGTATCGCAATCGCATCACATCAGGCGGCGAGGCCATCTGTTTCCACGAAAAGGATCCCGAATTTTCTGATGTTCTGATCCGACCTGACGATTATCTGGATGTTTTCCGGAAACACATTCTGATCTCACCTGACTGCTCCCTGTACAGGGATGCTCCTCTGGCGGTACAGATCACCAACGTATACCGTAACCGCGCGCTTGGAAGCTATTACCAGCGAAAAGGAGTATACGTCATCCCGCTGATCCGCTGGGGAAACTCATTAACTTATACAACCAAGGTTCTTCCTGAGAAGGTTGCCTTCCTTGGTGCAGAAAAGCACAGCATTGTCTCCATTGGTACATACGGCTGCATACAGTCAGCCGCAGATAAGTGTGAATTCCGGGCGGGCCTCAATGCCATGCTCGATACGCTTGAACCTGAGATTGTTCTTGTATATGGTGCAATGCCAGATACAGTCTTCGCAGATTTCAAGAACCGCACTACTTTCGTTCATTACCCTGACTGGACCTCCAGAATGCATGGAGGTAATCGATAATGGGAAGCGGTGCAGGCAGAAACTATGGCGGCGGGGGCTCTCAGCCATACGCTCCTTCTTATCATGTAGAGAGCCATATGCACGACCTGGACATTGCAAGAGGGATTTATCATGATGGACATTACGATAAAAATCCCACCGCCAAAAATATTATCGATATGATCCACGGCAATTACATCGGTGACAAGCGGACAAATGCCGATATGCCCTATGTCATTGATCTGAAGGGTAATATAATTCTGGGTAAGCGAAACGGCAATGGGCGTGATGGCGTACCTACTCCGCATCCTACCTTGATCGGTGGCAAGGATCCGCAGGTCCAAATGGCAGGGATCGTTCATATACAGGGCGGTAAAATTGCATCTTACGACAATCAGAGCGGTCATTACAAGCCGAATATAAAATCCATGGGAGTGGCAGACGAGGCATTTGGTAAATTGCCATCCACAGTTTTCAAGAAAAAGAAAGGAACATCCTGATGCAAAAATCCATAGAAGAATACACGGAAGATTTGTTTGACTGCCGGTTTGCCGACGATTCATTCGATCCGGAAGGGCAGGAAAATCATTTGAAGGAATCCTGGGAGCTTTTCGATCATTACTCCTGGAAAGAAATTTTCCCGGTCTGGTTTCGATATCTGCGCGAAAAATGCCCGATCGCATCTGATGTCATCAACTTTGTAAATCTGTATGTCTATTATGACGCAGGAAACAAACCAGTCGCTAATCCTATAAAGTTCATCAGTTATCTGTACTATAAGGTAAACATGGACATCTATTGGGACGAAGCCGGTGATCTGTTTGACGGTCTTGCGATCAATATTCTATCCCACAGCGGTTATCTGAATCTTCAGCAAGATCCCTACTACAACCCGCTCAAGGACGAGCACGTATTACGCGCTATCTCGGAGTGGGAAAATAAAAAATAAGACACTTCTGCAAGAAATCTTTACGAAGCATCTGCCGCAGCCTTTTCCGGAAGGCTGCGGCAGTGTTTTATAGAGCTGCTTCTTCTCTCATCGTTTTCCTCTCGTATCTTACACGGTCAGTATCTCTTCTGTTCTTCCGCAATTCCTCGAGGACGCTTGGACGTTCGTTATTGCCTGATGGTATCTTACCGTCCCGGTTGTCCTGCCCGTTCCGAATCTGATCAATCTGTTTTTTCGCGGACCGGTATTCCGCTTCCGCAGCCCCGACGCTGCCGAAACCGTACTGTGTCGGGATAAACTCCAGCTGCGTTCTGCAGGTCTCGATCTGCCGTCCGATCCCATCGATCCGCTCCTGAAGTGCTTTCCTGTCCTTCCGGTTGAACAGGGAATGGGGCATGCCGTCCAGTGCTTTCTGGAGGATCTGCTGCTGATTTTGCAGCGCGTAAAGTTTCCGATTGGTCCGGCAGAGCTTTTCATGGATGGGGCGGATCTTCATAAGCCGAAGCTCAGCAGCTTCCGCAGCCTCTTTCTTTTCAACTCTCTTGCTCTGTGCAGTCTGCCCCTTTGCTTTTGTCTGCAGCTCTCTGGTTGTCTCGGCCTTCTCTTCTTTCATGAGAATCGCGAGAAATTCCTTCAGGATCGCGATCGCCCTGCGCAGGAGATCCGCGAACAGTTCCGGCTTCCGCCCATTCTTCCGCACAGTCTCCGCCACCTGATCCACCACTTCTTCTTTTTTGAACGCAGCCACTTCTTCCTGACTTCCGCCGGCAATCAGCACCTGGTCCACGGTTCGGTTCCACTCCTGCCGGAGCTCGTTGTCACGCCGGATCTCTTCCGCCAGCGGATTGTTCTTTCCGATCTTCTTTGTCGGCAGATACGGTCCCTCCGGATTGAATACCCGGAGCCTGTCTTCCTCCCGCTCCACACAGCTGTTGATCAGATCGGTAAACCGTCTTTTCACTTCCGGCAGGAATTCCTTGCTCTTGAAGATCTCCTTCCGGCCGGAGAACCATTTGACATCATAGATTTCTCCTTTTGCCAGGATCCTGCAGCCTGGCCGGACTTGTCCGTCCTCATCCAGGATTTCTTTTTTTGTCCGTACGTGCCTGCCGTTCTCATCGTAAAACATATTGCGGGAAGCGTACCGGACCTCCGTCTTTTCCAGAGGTTCCCGGTCGGCAAAGATCAGATGGATGTGATAGTTCGTCATTGCCTTGTTGTGATGGAGCGCCGCGACGCAGTCCACCCCATACTCCATGCTGAATGTCGCGGCAAAGAGCTGCAGGAGTTTTTCCGGATCTTTGCTCTGTAGGCTCTCGGGCAGTGCGATGATGAGTTCCCGGGCTTCGATACATTTTCCTGTTTTCTGGTTGCTCCGCCAAAACTCAAACTGCGCCTGCCTGGAAAGATATTCCCAGTATTCCGGTTTTGCTGTACCCCACACCGCATACAAGTGTTCCTGCCGTTTCGGATTGCTGATGTAGTCCACGCGTCCGCGCACATCTGTTAGCTTCGTCATTCTGATAAAGGAATGTCTTGTAATAAGCGTCATCTCCTCTCGCCACGCGAGCCCCCGGAGGGCGAAATACCTTTGCATGGCCGCAGGCTGTGCAAAGGGAGTATTTCGCTCTCAGTCGCCGAGGGCTCTTTGAATTTGCTGTCTTATGAAAAATCATGTTCCTGCGGTCAGTTTTAAACAATTTGAGTCCTTCTCTCCTTATCCGGTCGTAAACGTAAACGGTAAACGAGGCAGAAAAAACTTTTTTCTTTCTCGTTTACGTTTACTCGTTTACATTCCTAACCGAGATTTAATGGAACGGAACATCCTCGTCTTTGCTGACCGGGTAAAATCCGCCATTGTCATCATCTTTCTTCCGGTGCCATGCCCTCTGGGCACCATAATCTTTGAATTTATGAGTCACCGCCTTTGAATCCCATCCAGGCATGCCCTGATTCATGACGTTATTGATCGGCTGAAGTACACTCCGCTTCTGTGGGTCATAGGTCAGTTTGAAGGCTTCTTCGTAGATCTGGATGGCGCAGACATACTCCCCATTAAACGTGTCCAGGTAATTCTGAATCACACCGAAAGTAGAATCATCCGGCATATAATCCGTCTGCATTTTCCGGACATCGTTGTCCAGTTCTTTCGGAAATGTAAGGCAGTAATCTCCGGATCTGTAAATCTCCATCGCTTCGGCCCAGCAGTGAATGATATAATCCCGGCATTCTTTTTCGTCACCAAGCGGATGGCGTTCCGCTTTCTCCGCGCAGATCGGAATCGGTGCAAATCTCCGGTTGCCGGTCGTGTCGTAGGGAAGGAAATTCACATTGTTGGACGAGCCGAGGAAGATGCACTGCCGCGGCCGATCCTCCGGATGCGTTTCATAGGGAATCTTGTAGGTTTCTTTCGTGCGGCTTAAGAAAGACTTGATCAGTTCGATACTCTTTGCACTGTTCGTCGCGAGCATTTCTGCCATCTCAATAAACCAGTGCCCCTGTATTTTCCGGTAGACATTTTCGTCATCCAGTCTCCGAAGATCATCCGTGAACCATTCGTCCCTGATTGCGAGGAATCGGAGCAGCGTGGATTTTCCTGCGCCTTGACCGCCGACCAGACAAAGCATGATTTCAAATTTGCAGCCCGGATGAAATACCCGGTTGATGGCACCCAGCATCATCAGCTTCGTCATTTCGTAAACATAGGGACTTTCCTCCGCGCCCAGATATCTGGGAAGGAGATACCGGATCCTTTCACGGCCATCCCACTTGAGGCTGTTCAGATAATCCCGGATCGGATGGAAACTGTTTTCGCTGCTCACGATATCGATGGCAGCCCGGATCTGCTTCTCCCTTGTCAGGCCATAGGTCTTTTCCAGATAGAGCCGGATCTGGTTCACGTCTGTGTCAGTGATGGCACTGCCGCGGCGTTTCCAGCCGACGTCCCCAATAATTTCTGTTTTATCGGTCAGTTCATTTCTCCGGATCCTGCCGGCAAGAAGCGGATCTTTCAAAAGGACCGTGACGGCATTCTGAATGGACTGACGGACAAGCCCTTTGTCCGTGACTCCCAGTTCTGCAGCGACATCCTCCGCAGTCAGTTTCTCTGTCCTGAAAAGTTCTTCATCAAGCAGTTCTTCTATTTCCATATTGTTCTCCGGGCTCTTTGTTTCGCTTGTCAATGCGCCTCACCTCCTCCCGCATGTCGATAAAAAACGCGATCTGGTCTTCCTCTCTTTCCAGGCAGAGAACATCCAGATAGTAGCTGACCCTGTCGAAGTTCTGGAGTGCTTCCACGAACAGAGGATTCCACTCTGCATACGGATCTGTCGGTGCATACTGCTCTTTCCACAGTTCCATGTTCCCGGTATATTCCTTCAGCACATCGATCGCCCAGTCTCTCCAGCGGCGGAATTTTTCCTGGATTCTGGTCTTTTCCTGCCGCTTTCCGGCAGGACACCTCCTTACTCCAGACCTGGCTTTTCTGCTGGATCCTGATGATGTCTGAGGAACCATAATGCCGAAATCATGACAGAGTTTGAGTGCGGATTCATATAAGGTGAGCCCTGTGAGACGGGAAACATAGTCGATGACATCTCCGTCAGCCCCGCAGCCGAAGCAATGGAATCTTTCGTCCAGTTTCAGGCTGGGATGACGATCCTGGTGAAAAGGACAGCATGCCATCCCGTTCCTTCCAACCTTCAGACCATAATATTCAGCTGCTTCTCTTGCAGAGACTTTGCTCCGGATCTCACGGAAAATATTGAATTCCGTACTTCCTTCTGGTAGTATGTCGTTGACGTTTTTATCAATGAATGATCGCTTTCCGGCCGCGCCAACAGCCGGATTCAAAGCGGTCATTTTCTTTTCTTCTTCCAATCGCTTTCCTCCTTCATCTCCTCCATGACGGATGTAATCAGGGCAATGCGTTCCAGCAGATCTTCATAAATTCCGCTTCCTGCATCGATCCTTTCGAGTTCTTCAAGGATCTCCTGCATTTCCGTCTGCAGTCCCAGAAAGACTTTGGGATTGCCCTGTACGACTACCGTCCGGTCCGTGAGTTTTCTTGTGATATAGTCCTGCTTGGTAAGCCCGGATACCCGGACGCAGGAATTGATCATTTCTCCTTCCTCTGGAGACACCCGGAACGCCACGGTCACATTTCTCCATCTGTGCTGCCGGTCGAGATTTTTTGCTGACATCTTTTATTCCTCCTCGCTGTCTGATTGATTCGCACTTCTGTTTTCGTTATTGCCGCTTCCTGATCTTTCCGCTCCTGTTCCGCCATAATTTCCGCGCTGACTTTCAAGAAAATCGGCCATCGCATCCTGCTTGTTCGGAAACAGATGAGCATAGCGGTAAGTGATCTTGTCCCCGCTGTGTCCGACACGCTTTCCAATCTCAAAAGCTGAAAATCCCTGATTGATCAGAAGCGATACATGAGAATGCCGCAGGTCGTGGATACGGATACGCTGTACGCCGGCCTTTTTGCTCCCTGACTCCATCGCCCTGCACATCCGGCTCTTCGAAAGCGGGAACAATCTGTCGTTGGGTCCGATATCGTAGAACTGTTTCAGACAGTCTTTCATTTCTTCGCAGAGGAAGTCGGGGATCCTGATCGTTCGATTGCCGGCAGTTGTCTTCGGATCCGTGATCACGTCTTTCCCACGGATACGCTGGTAGGACTTGTTGATCCGAAGCGTTTTCTTCTCAAAATCGAAATCCGCAGGCGTCAGCGCAAACAGTTCTCCCTCGCGGATCCCGCACCAGTAAAGGACTTCAAAAGCGTAATAGTAGAGAGGTCTGTCCATCATGACGTGTGCAAATTTCTGATACTCTTCTTTAGTCCAGAACTTCATTTCCCGGCTTTCCTCTTTGCCCATGCCCCCGGCGATTCTGGCCGGATTGACCGGCAGCCGATAATAACGGATCGCATGGTTGAAGATTGCTGAAAGCTGATTGTGGATCGTCTTCTGATATGTGGGCGAAATCGCATGGCCGTCTCTTCCAGGAAGCAGCATCACCGTATTCTGCCAGTCGACGATATCCTTCGCCGTTATTTCAGAAAGCTTCCGCTTTCCCAGATACGGAAGGATCTTGCTCTGCACGATGCTGTCCTTCGTCTCCCATGTGCTTTCTTTCACCCGGGACTTGAGATCCTCTGTATAAAGCTCATAAAAGCTTTCCAGTGTCATTTCAACGTCCGCACGTTTCTGGAGCTTGAACTGTGCCTCCCAGTCCAGAGCATCCCGTTTTGTCTCGAAACCTCTCTGGCATTTCTGCCTGCTGGCACCCGTCCAATCCTTATAGCGGATCATGACGTACCAGTTTCCATTTCTGTCTTTGTATGCCGGCATTTACCTGTCCTCCTTCTTCACTGACTGATTGTTGTCGATGTCTTCCTCATTGGCCATGGTCTTATGCGCCGCACCGTCTGATGTCCCATAGAACTGGTCATAGAAATACTTTCTGTCGATCCTTCCGGCGATCACAAAGCATCCTCTTCCCGCCAGTTCCCGGTTCAGCCTGCGGATCAGCTTATAGGCATACGGCACGGAAACATCCAGTACCGTCGCGACTTCCTCCGCGCGCATGAACATCTTTTCCCCGGTTCTTTCTTTGATTCCTGGCATCTGTTTTCCCTCCTTATCTTCAAAATGGTATTAAGCATTTTTGCTTAGCGTTAATATACTATATATATTTGCTTAGTGTCAAGGGTTCTGAATGGTATTTACTAAATATATTTATTTAGTTTTGCATTGATTGTTCTAAGCAGATCTGCTACACTCGACTTATCTGGATTTATCATCAACTGACAGGAGGTACCTGCGATGGCTATCGGCGAGCGAATACATTTCTTCCGCTTGAGGAACAATCTGACCATGAACGGCCTGGGGCAGCTGCTCGGCTTCGAAAAGAAGGGAGCCGATGTCAGGATTGCACAATATGAGAACAACTCCAGGAAGCCCAAGGCCGACCTGACCAAAGCAATGGCTGAGATCTTTGGCATCGTTCCCGAGTCTCTCGCCGTTCCGGATATTGATACATACATCGGTCTGATCCACACGCTGTTCACCCTGGAAGACGTTTACGGTCTCTCCGTTGATACGATTGACGGCACAGTATGCCTGCGCCTTGATAAATCTGTTACACGGCCTGGCTCTACCCTTTGGACGATGCTGGACGACTGGGCCGCCATGAAAGCAAAGCTGGACGCCGGGGAGATATCCAAAGAGGAATATGACCGCTGGCGCTACAATTATTCCCTTAACAGTTCTACTGTCCGTTCTGCAAAAGTTCCTTCCCAGACGCTTTCTGATGAACTGTCCAAAGCGCTGAAAACGGATGAACAATAACTCACAGACGGCAATTTCTGCAGAAACAAAAAGAGCAGGATCCTACCAAACTTCTAAAGTTCAGTAGAACCCTGCTCCTTATTTTCTTCTGCACGTTCAGCCCGCTGGCTGTATCCCCGGCCAGCTGTTTTACTGGTCCGGATCCATATACCTGCAAGCCATATGTGCTTCTTCAGAACAAAAGCAGAATTTCAAATGTTATCAAAATGTTATCACAGAGCCCTTTGAGGAGCCGCAAACCCTTTGTTTAAGCCATATTTTCAGCGGCTATACTTATTCATACTCTACAGTTGCCGGCGGCTTAGGCGTGAAATCGTAAAGAACACGATTTATGCCGGGGACCTCTGTGATGATACGCTGAACGAGGTGGTCGATCAGCTCGTCAGGCAGGTGCTCGACGGTGACTTCCATGACATCGGTGGTGTTGATGGCACGGATGATGCAAGGCCAGTCGAAGGTGCGCTTGCCGTTCTTGACGCCGGTGGACTTGAAGTCCGGAACGACGGTGAAGTACTGCCATACTTTGCCCTCGAGGCCGTTCTTGGCGAACTCTTCACGAAGGATCGCGTCGGATTCGCGGACTGCTTCGAGTCTGTCGCGGGTGATCGCGCCGGGGCAGCGTACGCCGAGGCCGGGACCCGGGAAGGGCTGGCGGTCAACCATGCTTGCGGGAAGGCCGAGCT
>Ga0310695_10009840_pt1 | contig 14226 bp, 19 predicted proteins | sample RumenRJG_04DNA_FD_203882 | JGI IMG/M metagenome (GOLD analysis project Ga0310695, IMG submission 203882) | Bovine rumen microbial communities from Lethbridge, Alberta, Canada - RJG_04 (v2) (version 2) | ecosystem: Host-associated > Mammals > Digestive system > Stomach > Rumen | place: Canada... | reverse complement strand
CTCAAATGCAGGGGCGCTTATGAGGCGATCCAGCAGGTGGCGCCGGAACTGAAAAAGGCTTCGGAGCTGGGCTTGCTGTACTATGCAAAGCTGCCCGAGCCGCTGCCGAAAACCGCGAAGGAATACGAGTACCGGCATGAGGGCGTGGACTTGCTCCGGGCGCTGTTTCAGATCTACAGCCGCGGCGGCAGAACACCGGAGCCGGAGGAGATCATGACGACGGCGGTCCCGAAACGGATCCTCTACAGCGTAAGGGATAAAAGCCGGCACATCCTCTCCCGTTTGCGCGGGGGCAGCACGGATTTGAATGAGTTGTACAGGGAATGTACTTCCCGGTCCGAGGTGGTGGCGACCTTCCTTTCCATTTTGGAGCTGTGCAGTCTGGGGAGCATCCAGATCCGGCGGCAGGAGACCGGCTATCGTGTGGACTTTGTCGGCGGCGATGTGGATGAGATCCTTGAACAGATCGAAGAATAAACAGGAGAGGCGAATCTTTCGCCTGGGTGAATGTTTTGATTGATATTTATTCCGCGATTGAGGCTATACTTTTTGCAGCGGGGGAGAGCGTTCCTGTAGCGCGCATGTCCCTGGTGCTGGATACAGATGAACATGAGATCCTCCGTATCGCTGCGGAGCTTGCCCAGCGCTATGAGGCGGAGGGACGCGGCATGCGTATCCTGCGCCTGGACGATAAGCTGCAGATGTGTTCCGCACCGGAGTATGCCCCGTTTATTACCAAGACGCTGGAACAGCGCAAGCCGCCCATGCTGTCACCTCCTGCCCTGGAGACGCTGGCGATCGTTGCGTATTTTCAGCCGGTTACCCGTGCGTATATCGAGAAGGTGCGTGGAGTTGACAGTTCCTATACCGTCAGTGTTCTGGTCGAGCGCGGTCTGATAGAAGCCTGCGGCAGGCTGGACGCGCCTGGCCGCCCGACGCTTTTCAGAACGACGGACGTGTTTTTGCGTACGATGGGGATCAGCAGGCTTGACCAACTGCCCGAGCTGCCGGACATGAACAACGGCGAGGGCCTGGAGAAGCTGCAGGAGGCCATCAATCAACTGCAGGAGAATGAAAAAGACGGCCAGATCACCATGGAAGATGTGGTTGAGAAAGCCGCCGAGGAGTGATGTGATTTGGTTGCGCTCATCATCATAGGGATCATCCTGGCGATCCTTGTGCTGATTTTGCTGCTCCCTGTGGGCGTCGATGCGGGATATGAGAACGAGCAGTTCCATCTCTCGGCAAAGGTCAACGGCTTTTTGCTGCAGTTGATCCCCCGACCACCCAGGAGCGAGGAGAAGAAGCCAAAAGAGAAAAAGCCCAAAAAAGAAAAAAAGAAGAAAGAGCCGAAGCTGGAAGAGGAGAAAAAGCCCCAAAAGAAGCTGGAACTGGATTTCAACATGGATGAGATCCTGGAGCTGGTGAAGAAAGCGCTGAGGAGCTTCGGCAAATTCGGCCGGAAACTGAAGGTCAGCCGCTTCGTTTTCCACTTCACCGCGGCGGGGAGAGATCCCTATAACACGGCTATGACTTTTGCTTATGTGAATGCGGCGCTGTCAAGCCTGGCGTCCATCTGTGCGCAGCGGTTTACCGTTAAGGACTGCGATGTATGGACGGATGTGGATTTCGTTTCCGAAAAAATGCGGCTTGATCTGGGGCTCGCCGTGACGATCCGTATCGGACAGATTCTGGGTGTGGGCCTGGGCCTGGGCTTTGGCGCCCTGTGGATCCTGCTCAAGAATAAGATACGCCTCAAAAAAGAGAGGCGGGAACTGAAAAAGGCCGGACTCCTGGAGGAGGACGGGCAGACAACGGAAAAAGATAAAGAAACAAACAACATACAGGCAGAGGAAAGGATGGAAGCAAATGGATAACAACCCGATCGGCGAACTCATGCAGACCACGATGGACAACGTGAAGAACATTCTCAAGGTGGACACGGTTGTCGGCGACCCGATTTATACGCCCGATGGCATCACTCTTGTCCCCATCTCCCGCATCAGCGTCGGCTTTGGCGGCGGCGGTGTGGAATTCAACGGCAAGAAAGCGGGCGACCAGCGCCCCTATGGCGGCGGCAACGCCACTGGTGTGAAAGTCGATCCCATCGGCTTCCTGGTGATCAAGGAGGGCGTGATCCGTATGATCAATGTGACGCCTCCCGCCAGCAATACGGTCGACCGGATCATTGACCTGGTTCCTCAGGTCATGGATAAGGTTGACGCTTTTATCGAGAAACAGAAAGCGGAGCACTGAACTGCCGAACCGGTCATAAAACTGGATTAACGGTCCATAATAAGCACTGCCCGAAGGGTGGTGCTTATTATTAAGAAACGGATATCCGCAGCGCTCCTGATAAGTCTGCTGCTGTGCTGCCCCGTAACGGCGTCCGCCGATGGGGCGCCCTCTGTTCGCGCGGAGAAAGCGGTGATCATGAGCGACAAAGGCCAGATCCTGTATGGCAAAAACGGCAATGAGCGGTCTCTGATCGCCAGCACGACCAAGCTCATGACCGCCTTGCTCACCATTGAAGACGGTCATTTGTACCGCACCGTGGAAATCAGACCGGAGCACTGTGCGGTGGAGGGCTCCTCCATGTATCTGAAACCCGGAGAGCGCTACTCCGTCATGGAACTGCTGGAGGGGCTGATGCTGGTCTCCGGCAATGACGCCGCCCTTGCGCTGGCGGACGCCGTCGGAGGCGATCGAACCCGCTTCGTGGAGCGGATGAACGAGAGAGCCGGCCAGCTGGGGATGCGCAGCAGCCATTTTGCCAATCCCCATGGCCTGGATGAAGAGGGGCATTATTCAACAGCGGAAGATATGGCCCGTCTGATGGCCCGGTGTATGCAAAATGAAACCTTTGTACAGCTTGTCGGCATGAAAAGCTGCACCGTGCGGGGCCTTACACTGATCAACCACAACAAACTGCTGAACCTGTGTCCCGGCTGTCTGGGCGGGAAGACCGGGTATACGGAGGCTGCGGGCCGCTGTCTTGTCAGCTGCTGTGAGCGCGTGGGATTCCGGCTGATCTGTGTCACCTTGGACGATCCGCAGGACTGGCAGGACCATCAAAGCCTGTATGACTGGGCCTTCTCCGCCTATTGCAGAAGAAACGTGACGGCGGAGCTATCCTATGAACTGGCGGTGATCTCCGGACAGAAGGCTGCGGTCAAGGTAAAGGCGGATCCCCTTGAGCTGCTTTTGCCCGAGGACAAGGACGTAGAGCTTCAGGCGGAGCTGCCTCGCTTTGTATTTGCGCCGGTCCGGGCGGGCGATACGGCCGGAAAGGTCAAGGCCGTTTCGGATGGACAGGTCCTTGGAGAGACCAGACTTGTCTATGGAGAAAGCAGTGAACAGCTACGGGAAACGCGGATTTTTCCATTTAGATTGCGAGACACACATGAGTGATAAACTGCAAAAAATCATATCCGCCGCCGGTTTGATGTCCAGACGGGCGGCGGAAAAAGCGATCAAGGACGGCCGGGTGACCGTGAATGGGCAGACGGCCCGACTCGGCGACCGGGCAGACGCACAGCGGGATCAGATCCTGGTGGACGGCGCCCCTGTCTCCTCAGGAGGAAAGAAGATCTACATAGTATTGAATAAACCTTGCGGTTACGTGACGACGATGCATGATGAAAAAGGCCGCCACAGCGTCAACGAGTTGGTGGAGGACCTGGAGGAGCGGGTCTATCCCGTGGGGCGGCTGGACATCAATTCCGAAGGGCTTTTGATCATGACCAATGACGGGGACTTCGCCAACCGGCTCATGCACCCGTCTCACGAGGTGGAGAAGGTATATCGCACCTGGGTGACCGGCGGGACGCTCAGCTCCGGCGTTGAAAAGCTGCGGCGGCCGATGCTGGTCGACGGCTTCAAAACCCGGCCGGCCAAGGTGGAGATCGAAGAGTCCTCCGCCAACGGCGCGGTGCTGCGCATCACGATCCACGAGGGGCGCAACCGGCAAATCCGGAAAATGTGCAGCAGCGCAGGCTTTTCCGTAAAAAGGCTGTGCAGGATCCGCGAAGGCGCGGTGAGCCTGGGGAATCTGCCGTCCGGCAGATGGCGGTATTTGACGGAATATGAGCTGCGGCAGATGAAGTGAGACAGAATGGATAAGGATACGATAAAAGATCTGCATGCGGATCTTGTGGTGATCGGCGGCGGGCCGGCAGGCATGATGTGCGCGGCTACGGCTGCCGAACGGGAGCTTGACGTGGTGCTGCTGGAACCCAATCGCCAGTTGGGCAGGAAGCTCAGGATCACTGGAAAGGGCCGCTGCAATCTGACCAACAACTGTGAAATCAAGACCTTTATGGCCAACATCCCCGGGGACGGGCGCTTTCTTTACAGCGCGCTGAACCGGCTGCCGCCCACGGATACCATCGCTTATTTTGAGGCGCTCGGACTCCCGTTGAAGACCGAACGGGGCTTTCGCGTCTTCCCTGTGTCCGACAATGCCAACGACGTTGCGGATACCATGGCACGGCTGTGCGAAAAGCGGGGCGTACGTGTGATCCATGCACCGGCGAAATCTCTCTGCGTGGAAGATGGGACGATCACGGGTGTGAAAACCGCACAGGGACATATCGCCTGCCGGGCGGCGGTGATCTGCACGGGCGGCCTGTCTTATCCCCTTACCGGCTCCACCGGCGCCGGCTATCGCTTCGCGGAGAGCTGTGGGCACACAGTCACCGAGAGGCGGCCCTCGCTGGTACCCCTGGAAAGCGACGATTGGTACTGTGCCCAAATGCAGGGCTTCGCGCTGAAGAACGTGGTGCTCTCCGCCTATGAGGATGAGAAGCTGATCTTCAAGGAGCTGGGGGAGATGTTGTTCACACATTTTGGGGTTTCCGGACCCTTGGTGCTTTCGGCCAGCGCCAAGATGCGCCGTATGGGGAAAGCGAATTACCGCTTGTCCATAGACTTGAAGCCGGCATTGGATGAGAAAAAGCTGGATGCGAGGATCCTTCGGGATTTTGAGAAGTATGCCAATAAGGCGTTCAAAAACGCCCTTGCGGATCTGGCCGGGAAATCCATGATCCCGGTGCTGGTGACGCTGTCCGGGATCCCGGAGGATGCCAGGGTCAATACCATAACCCGCCAGCAGCGGCAGGACCTGGTAAAGCTGCTGAAGGCCTTTCCCGTGTCGGTCTCCGGCACCCGCCCCATTGCGGAAGCGATCGTGACTTCCGGCGGCGTCAGTACAAAAGAGGTCAATCCGCGTACCATGGAATCCAAGCTGGTAAAGGGCTTGTACTTTGCCGGCGAGGTGTTGGACCTGGACGCTTATACAGGCGGTTTCAATCTGCAGATCGCCTGGTCTACCGGCTATGTGGCCGGAAAATCTGTATGTATATAGGAGAGAACGATATGAGCAGACAGTATGCAATCGCTATCGACGGCCCTTCCGGCGCGGGAAAGAGCAGCCTGGCGCAGCGCTGCGCCAAGGCCTTTGGGATCATCTATGTGGATACCGGCGCTATTTACCGGACTGTCGGCCTTGCCGCATATCGTCAGGGGATCGACCGCAAGGATGAGCAGGCGGTAAGTGAGATCCTGCCGGGACTTCAAATCGAGATGCGCTATGATGACAACGGCGAGCAGCGCATGTATTTGAACGGAGAGGATGTTTCCCGTGAGATCCGCATGCCGGAGATCTCCATCTGCGCCTCCGATGTCTCCGCGCTGCCCAAGGTACGTGCATTCCTCCTGGAGATGCAACGTCAGCTGGCGCGGGAGAACAACGTGATCATGGATGGACGCGATATCGGTACGGTCGTGCTGCCGGACGCCGAACTGAAAATATTCCTCACCGCCAGCGCGCAGGCCCGGGCGGAACGCAGGATGAAACAGTTGGAGGAAAAAGGCGTCAAGGCCGATTTTGCGGAAGTTCTGAAAGATATTCAGTATCGCGACGATCAGGACAGCAACCGTGCGGCCGCTCCGCTGAAGGCCGCGGAGGACGCGGTGCTTCTTGACACCACCGAGATCGATTTTGACGCCAGCTTTGCAAAGCTGTGCGGAATCATCGAAGAGCGCCTGGGCGTTCTGCCGACAGGAGAAGCCCAATGAAAAATATCGTGCTTGCAGAGAGCGCGGGCTTCTGTTTCGGCGTAAAGCGCTCTGTGGAAATGGCCGAGAAGCTGCTTTCCAGCGAGGGCGCCTGTGCCAGTCTCGGTCAATTGATCCACAACGATGACGTGGTGCACGCCCTGGAGGAGAAGGGACTGCGTGTGATCGACTCTGCCGCAGAGGTCAGGTCCGGCGAGCAGGTGATCATTCGGGCGCACGGTGTGGCCCCGGCAGTCTATGAAGCTCTGAAAGAAGCAGGCGCGCAGATCACAGACGCCACATGCCCCAAAGTGAAGGCCATACATACCATCGTGCGGCGTGCCGGAGATGAGGGGCGGTTTGTGATCATCATAGGAATGCGCGAGCACCCGGAAGTCGTTGCGATCCAAGGCTGGTGCAGGGATTGCGCGGTCTTCGAAAACCCGCATGAAGTGCAGGAGTGGCTGGAAAAAAATGAGAATTTTTGGGAGAAACCAATAACAGTTGTTGTTCAAACGACTCAGACGCGTAATAATTTTAACGAATGTTGTGAGATCATAAAAAAAAGATGTACAAATGCAAAAATATCTGATACAATATGTCTTGCTACGTTTACGCGGCAGGAGGAGGCGGCAAGCCTCGCTGCCGGTTGTGACGCAATGATCGTAATTGGCGGAAAGCACAGCGCCAACAGTTTGCATCTCGCTCAGATTTGTAAAGAACACTGCTCAAATGTCCAGTTTATCGAACGGACAGATGAACTGGATCTGGACAGGCTACAGGATGCGGACACGGTCGGCCTGACAGCCGGTGCATCCACGCCTGCGTGGATAATTAAGGAGGTAAGAAACAAAATGAGCGACGAAATCAAAATTGAGGAATCCGCAGTGGAGAAGGAACTGTCCTTCGATGAAATGCTGGAGGAGACCCTAAAAACAATATATAATGGAGATAAAGTAACCGGCACTGTTGTTGCGATCACCGGCACAGAGATCAGTGTTGACCTGGGCGCCAAATATTCCGGCTTCATTCCCACAACTGAGTTCACCGATGACGGTGTTAAGGTGGAGGATGTGGTCAAGGTCGGCGACGAGATCGAGGCTATCGTTGTCCGCGTGAACGACGTGGAAGGTACGGCCATGCTCTCCAAGAAACGCCTTGACGCCGTCAAGGTTTGGACCGATATTGAGGAAGCCTGTGACAATGAGACCATCATGGAAGGCGTAGTTACGGAAGAAAACAAGGGCGGCGTTGTCGTCAATGTGAAGGGCGTGCGTGTATTCGTTCCCGCTTCCCAGACCGATCTGCCCCGTGATGCCGAGCTGTCTCAGCTGCTGAAAAAGACCGTTCGCCTGCGTATCACCGAGGTCAACAAGGCCCGTAAGCGTGTTGTCGGTTCCATCCGCCGGGTCGCTCAGGCCGAGCGCCGTGAGCGCATCGAGAACATTTGGAATGAGATCGAGATCGGCAAGAAGTATCAGGGCGTTGTTAAATCCCTGACCAGCTACGGCGCTTTCGTGGACATCGGCGGCATCGACGGCATGGTCCATGTTTCCGAATTGAGTTGGGGCCGCATCCATCAGCCTTCCGAGGTCGTCTCCGTTGGCGATGAGATCGAGGTCTATGTGATCAACTTCGACAAGGAGAAGCGCAAGATCTCCCTGGGTTACAAGGATCCCGCTGCGAATCCCTGGAACCAGTTCACCAGCCGTTACCAGGTCGGCGATATCGCCAATGTGACCGTGGTCAAGCTTATGCCCTTCGGCGCTTTTGCAGAGGTGGTCCCCGGTGTCGACGGCCTGATCCACATCAGCCAGATCGCCAATCGCCGCATTGCCAAGCCCGAGGATATTCTGACTGTGGGCGATGTTGTCGAGGCCAAGATCACTGCCATCGACGAGGAGAAGCATAAGATCTCCCTGTCTATCCGTGCGCTTGCGGAGCCCGCTCCGGCTGCTGCGGTTGTGGCTGACCCTGCTGAGGAGCCTGAAGAGGGCAGCGGTGAAGACGCCCTGGTGTACGAGGTTTCCGCTGACGGCCAGGCCACCGGCATCGCCCCGGAAGAGGCTGAGGAGGAATAAGAATTAACAACGAATGCCGCGTGATTTGATCACGCGGCATTTTTTGTTTGCACTGAAATACCAAAAGGAGCAGACAGCCGGGATCGGCGTCTGCTCCTTATATGTTTTGCGCTTATTTGAATTCGGGAACAAAGGTATCCAGGATCCCCATGGCTCTCAGGCGGGTTTTGATCTGCCCGGGTTTTTTATTGAACATGGCGGTACGCAGTTCATCGTCTGCGACAAAACGGCAGTAAGAAGAACAAAACGCGTCAAACATGGGCCGATTGTTGGGGGAGAGCTTGTTGAGCAGCAAGATGAGAGCCAACGCGGCACCCACGAGGAAGCTGATCAGCAGATACTTGGGGCAAAAGCGGATGACCACAGCCAGGATGATTGCCGCGACCACACCGCAGGTAATCAGGGAAACCACCGTATATCGCACCGCGCCTACTGCGATCAGATCCTCCTGCAGGGATTTGATCTTTTTGATCAGAGGGAAAGCGGTGACCAGATTGAATAAGAATTGACGGATAAACAAATATGACCAAAGCCAGCCGCCAAAGAAAACGGCAGCAGCCAACATGATCTTTATCTCCATATTAGTTGCCTCCTATATCCAAGTGAAATTCAGTTTATCACAGTGCAGAACAAGATTCAAGAATAAATCCATCAGGCAGGCATAGATTGTTCAAAGGATGTGAGCATATGCACATGGTTGAATGCGCCAAACACCTGCTGGAGGCGGATTATCGAACAGCAGTCGATCAATTTGACCCGGATGCGATCGAAGAGATCCGACTGCGGATCGGCAGGCCTCCGCACATTTTGATGGATGGGCGGGAGGTGTTGCTTGATAAGCGAAGGGTACAGGAGCGGGATTTGTATCGACTCCTGGAGGTCGCCACGGAAGCGTCGATACATACGGCGGCTCCCATGCTGGCAGAGGGCTTTCTGAGCTATCACGGGCTTCGCGTAGGAGTGTGCGGAACGGCGATCATACGGGATGGGGTTTTCAGCGGGTTCCGGTCTTACACATCGGCCGCCATACGGATCCCCATGGAGCATCCCGGCATTTGCGACGCGGTGGCAAACAAATTGATGGAGAATGGCTTTGAAAGCACACTGATCCTTTCACCGCCCGGCGGCGGAAAAACAACGGCGCTGCGTGAGATCATCCGAAAGCTGTCGCAGGCGGGGTACCGGGTCGGCGTTGCGGATGATCGAAATGAGTTGGCTTTCATGAACGAAGGATATGCACAGCTTGACCTGGGGGAGCACTGCGATGTGATTACGGGAGCGGAGAAGGCCAGAGCGGCGATGATGCTGCTCAGAGGGATGAATCCGCAGATCATCGCCATGGATGAGATCAGCAGTGAGAAGGATATGCTGGCGGTCGAGCAGCTGTTTGGCTGCGGCGTGTCAATTCTGGCAAGCGCACATGCAGCGGGTCCGGCTGATTTGAAAAGACGGGACATGTATAAACACATTCTGGACAGGCATATATTTCAGTATCTGGTGACCATAACCGGGGCTGGCAGTGGACGGCAATATGCAGTAGCGAGGATCGAGCGGTGAAAGCTTTGGGACTTTTGTTCTTGTTCGCGGGCAGTGTCAGCGCAGGCGTCGTGTACTGCAAACAGAAGAAGCAAAAACTTCTGATTCTGCGGGAGTTGATCTTTTCGCTGGACCACATGGAGGGGCAATTGAGGACCAACGACCTGCCGCTGAAGGAGCTCTGCACGCAAATGGCCCATATGAGCGGGAGAGCGGTTTGCCCCTTCTATGCGTCGCTTACCCGGAAACTGTCACAGCTGGGGGAAGTATCGTTTGCGGAGCTGTGGGGACAGGCACTCACGGAGGAGCTGCCGGGGCTTGACGGCGTGATGCGGGACACGCTCCTGCAGCTGGGGAACAGTCTGGGCCGTTATGAGCTGCAGCAGCAGCTTCGTGCGCTGCAGGCCTGCCGGAGCTCGCTTTACGCTCAGCTTGAGGAATCGAAGAAGGAGTACCCGAATCAGGCGAAGCTGGGGATGGGGCTGTCTGCATCTGTTGGCATCTTGGTTTGGATCATTTTGGCTTAGGAGTCGTACATGGATGTGGATCTGATTTTCAGGATCGCGGCAGTCGGTATCCTCGTGGCGGTTTTAAATATATTGCTCCAGCGTTCCGGCAGAGAAGAGCAGGCGCTGATGACGACGATCACCGCGCTTGTGGTCGTGCTGATGGTGGTCGTACAAAAAATAAGCGAGTTATTCAACATGATCAAAACGCTGTTTGGTTTATAATCGTGGAAGTGATCGCGAAAACCGTGGCTGCGGCGCTTGCGGCCACAGTATTGGGCCTGCTGATCAAGCAGAAAAACCCGGAGCTGGCGATGCTGTTGAGCCTCAGTACAGTGCTGCTGATCCTCCTGTCGACCCTGCCGTTTCTCAACGATTTCCGCGAGCTGCTTGCAGCGGTCAATCAGATTTCGGGAAGACAGGAGATCTATGCAGGTCCCCTGATGAAATGCTTTGCCTTGAGCCTGCTGACGAAGATCAGCGCCGAACTGTGTACGGAAGCATCCAACCGGGCAGCTGCCGCGGCAGTGGAGATGGCAGGGACCTTGTGCGCAGTGAGCATGATCATACCGCTGATGACCAGCATACTGAAGCTGATAGGAGACTTGGTTTGAAAAAGCTGCTCTTTGTGATCCTGCTCAGTCCGCTGTTTGTGACGGTTTGCTATGCGGACAACCTCGTCAACCAGGCAGCGGAGATGGCGGGGATCTATGAAGTGGAAAGCACGCTGACAGAGGATGAAAAGGAAATCAGCGGCGCCCTGGCACTTGACGGAAGCTACGACGGGGAGGGCGCGCTGCACCGCCTATGGCGAAAACTATGCTTGACGGTGGAAGAACAGCTGAAGGAAAATCTGACAAGCGCTGTCCAATTGTCCGCTGTGGGACTGTTCTGCTCGCTGCTAGGCGCGGTTTCGCCGGACCGTAAAATGGCGTCTGTGATCGAGATGGGGGGCTGCTGTATCATAACGCTGCTTTTGGTAGGGAATATGGAAAGCTTGGCATCACAGGCCATGGAGACCTTAACGCGGCTTTCGGATTATTCCCGCGCCGCGATCCCGGCAATTTATACCGCCGCCGCTTTCTCAGGCGCGGTCACGTCCGCTTCCGCCCAATATGCGGCTGTGTGCCTTGCCATGGATGTGATCATGAGCGCTCAGCAGCGTTTCGTTCTGCCTCTGATCTATGCCTTTCTCGCGGCGGCGGTCAGCCGCAGCATTTTTGCCAACCCTGTTTTGAATGCGGTCCTGCAGTTTTTCAAGTGGAGTATTACCACGGTGTTGACGGCGATCACCCTCTGTTTCAGCGCATATATCTCCATAACCGGCCTGGTCGCGGGCAGCGCGGACGCTGTTGCGGTAAAGGCGGCCCGAACGGCGATTTCCGGTGTGCTGCCTGTGGTAGGCGGGATCCTTTCGGATTCGGCATCCACATTGCTCTCCGCGGCAAGCGTGATCAAAAACGCCGCGGGCGCCTTCAGCCTTGTGGCCGTCTGCGCCCTTTGTCTGGGCCCCTTCGCAGCCTTGGGCGTCCGAATGCTTTTGTTCAAGATGGCTGCGGCCATGACCGATATGCTGCCGACGGCAAGGATCTCACAATTGATCGGGGATTTTGCCGCGGTGTTTGCCATGCTTTTGGGTATGGTCGGAAGCTGCGGGATCATGCTGTTCTTATCCATCATGGCGGGGATCAAGGTGATAAACGTATGATGGCCGGCATCATCGAGAAGCTCTGTATGCTTTCTATCCTCTGCGGTCTGACCATGTGCCTGACCCCGGAAGGCGGCGTAAAGCGTGTCATGTGCGTGCTGAGCACGCTGATCCTGGCTTCGACGGTGCTGACAGCTGTGAAGAGCTTCGACTTTGACAGCTATGCTCTTAAACTGTCCAGATACAGAGAACAGGAACAGAGTTTCCTGCAGGAGAACCAGGACATGCGTCAGCGGCTGAACAGACTTGTCATAGAGGAAGAGTACACATCATATATTTTGGACAAAGCCACAACAATGGGGATGGAGCTTGAACATGTTTCGGTGGAAGTCCAATGGAATATGGACGGCATATGGGTCCCGTACGCCGTGTCCATTCAGTACAGGGGGGAGGAAGGAAAGAGAAGGATCATGGAAGATTTGATTTCAGGGGACCTGGGCATTCCGGCGGAGAGACAACACTGGAGTCATGATGACTGAAGGGAAGAACATACTTGAAAAACTGGGCCGGATCAAGTATCCGCTTCTGATGCTCTGCATAGGGCTTATGCTCCTGCTGATACCCGGCAAGGGAAGCCAGGAGATCGCCTCTCCGGATGCGGATCAGCTGCTGCAGCAGCTGCTGGCATGCACAGACGGGATCGGCCAGGTGCGGGTCCTCAGCTCAGAAAACGGGGCTGTTATCGTCTGCCAGGGGGCGGAGAACGCAAAGGTACGCCTGGATATCATTCGAGCCGTAAATGCCTATACAGGCTTTCCCTCGGACAGGATCACCATACTGAAAATGGCAAGCGAATCAAATTAAGGAGTGGAGTATATGAAAAACAGGAAACGAAACATTACTTTGATGGCTGTCTTGGTTTTCGTCAGCGCCGCGGTGGCGCTCAACTGGACTTACAACAACCGGTGGGGTTCGCCGGATGCAGAGATGGTGGCGGAGGAAGATGAAATGATGATGATCGCCAACACACAGTATGGACAGCGGGTGGAGGCCGCCGCCTCGGAGTATTTTGCAGAGGCCAGGCTGACACGTCAGGTGTCCCGGGATGAGGCGCTGCAGCTGCTCCAGACAGCGGCGACCGCGGAGACTGCTTCCCAGGAGACCATTGACAGCGCCATGAACGCCATTTCCGCCATGGCTACCTGTTCCATGAAGGAGGCCCAGATCGAAAACCTTCTGATTGCAAAGGATTTTGCGGACTGTGTCGTATACATCGGCAATGACTCCGTAACCGTTGCCGTACCGGCACCGACCGAGGGACTCAGTGAGGAGGCGGTAGCACGGATCACGGATATCATCTGCAACGAGACGGAGTATGCGGCCTCTCAGCTGAGCATTATCGAAGTAAAAGCGTAACAGAAAAACCGGCCTGACCGTTTGATCGATCAGGCCGGTTTTCATTCTTTCCATTTTTACTTATGAATTTACGGATAATGCTTTATTTTTTATGGATATTGTGGTAAAATACTCTGAATTCATTTAGGAGGAATTTCAATGGGCGACAATTACATTACCTGCCGGGAAGAAAATGGCAGCATCAACATTTCCGAAGAAGTGATTTCCGGTATGGTCCGCGCCGCAGTAGCTGAAGTGGACGGCGTGGCCGGCCTTTCCAATACAGCCGGTGCAGAGATCGCAGAGCTCATCGGTCTGAAAACGCTGCCCAAGGGCGTAAAGGTCCAGTTCGTGGACGACAAGATTGTTGTGGACACTATCATTACCGTCACCTATGGCTTCAATATCGTTGAAGTCGCCAAGAGCGTTCAGGAAAAGGTGATGAATGCCGTTCAGGCTACCACTGGGATCGAACAGGCTGAGGTCAATGTTCACGTGTCCGGGATCGCTTTTGAAAAATAAGCTGGAGGAAGAGAGAACATGACCAGAACTGCGGCCAGAGAGATCGCGATCCAGTTGAGCTTCGCTGCCAGTGCTGCCGGGCGTGATCCGGAAGCCTTGCTGGAGGATTTCTTCTCCGAAGAGCATTTTAAAAGTCTGGCAGAAGAAAATGAGCTGTTTCAGGAATATCCCGATGATAAGCAGATGGAGTATATCCGCCGTCTGCTCAGCTTGTCCGTCCTTCACCGTGATGAGATAGACGCCAATATCGAGCAGTATGCCAAGGGCTGGAAGCTGGACAGGATCTCCCGGACAGCCCTGGCGATCCTTCGCTGCGCCATTTGTGAGATCCTGTATATGGAGGATATCCCCAACGCTGCCGCCATCAATGAGGCGGTGGAGCTGGACAAGTCCTATGATGAGCCGGATACGGTCTCCTTTGTCAACGGTGTGCTGGGCGGCTTTATGCGCGGTGAATTATCTGAAAGCGAACAGTAAGCCA
>Ga0310695_10009836_pt1 | contig 14232 bp, 10 predicted proteins | sample RumenRJG_04DNA_FD_203882 | JGI IMG/M metagenome (GOLD analysis project Ga0310695, IMG submission 203882) | Bovine rumen microbial communities from Lethbridge, Alberta, Canada - RJG_04 (v2) (version 2) | ecosystem: Host-associated > Mammals > Digestive system > Stomach > Rumen | place: Canada... | reverse complement strand
TATTTGATAAAATTACAGGCTCCTCTGGCGGTATCCTATTGCGCGCTATAGGCGGTACCCATTTGCGCGCCGCGGCCGGTACCTATTTGAGCGCTACAGGTGGTGCCCCTCGCGCGCCCGCGGCACTTAGTCCTTTCCTGATTTAGGTTGACTCGGGTTTATAGATTATTACTGGTATAAGTTGACTTATCGTTGTTATTACTGAGTCTGTATTTGGGGTTCTGGCTGACTAAGATTGTTCGCGCCTACAATCTTAAGTCGATTTTGACCCTGTTTTTAGCTTACGAGCGAAACCCAAGCACGAAAAGGGGTGTTTGGGTGCTCGGGGCGCATGTCAATTATTGCTCTTCGTAGTCAAAGCCCTTGAACGAGGCTTTGCCGGTGCGGCAGTAGGGGCCGATGGTGACGCCCTGAAGCCGCCGGCCATCTCGGTGCTGAGCAGCTTGGAGTCGGAGGTGCCGATAAGTGCTATTAATTTATCCATGGTTATGCAAATATACAAAATTCTATTCACATTGTGAACCCTCTTTTGTTGGCAGTTGGACCCGGGAAAAGCCGTGGCGGTTATGTCGTTAATTATCAGCGTAATAGAGTAACTGACGGGTGCGTTTTGAGTACCCGTAGGTTACTCTAATCGGCTGGTAATCAGTGAGATAAGTGCCACGACCCTCGGGTGCCGGCCTGGGACCTGCGCCATCCTGTCCAGTCCAGCCATTACATTACGATTGGCTCCGCGGACATTCCGGTATTTTTCTCCGAAACTACGGTGAGGACGATTGATAATATATAGGGTGTAATTCAAGACCCGTTTTGCCGTGAAAGTTTGATGCTTTCACGGCTTTTTTTTGCTATCTTTGTGATGCTATTCACTAACCTATGAAACTGGTAACCACAAAGTCTTTGGCCGCCACGCTCCTCATGCTGGGACTTGCGGCCTGTTCCAAAACGGGGCCGGAGGTGTTGCCCGGCGCAGATCTCTCCGATAAAGCAAGTCTTGAGAAGCTGTCGTTCCCAGGTGCGGGGACGGAGGCATCGGCCATCCTGTGTAACGGTTATTACTGCGTCACCGTCCCGGAAGGGACGGACCGCGCTGCACTGGTACCCACGATTTCTGTCTCGCGGGGCGCTTCCGTCACCGTGGACGACCAGTCCTATGAGGCCGGGAAAGCCTTCGACTTTTCTGGGAACGTGCAGACCATCAAGGTGGTGTCTGAGTCGGGGCAGCGCTCTTCTACGTACAAGGTGCTTGTCAAAAATGGAGACTTGGACATAGACCGGCAGGTGTATAAGTTCATGAACGATTTCAAGGTTCCGGGCGTTTCCGTCAGTATCATGAAGGGAAGCACCATTGTGTATTCGTGCGGGTATGGCCTGGCCGACAAAGCCGCCGAAACCCGTGTCACGCCGGACCACCTGTTCCGTATGGCCAGTATCTCCAAGCAGTTCTGTGCCCTGTGCATCATGCGGCTTGTGGAGCAGGGGCGTCTGCGGCTGGACGACACCGTGTTTGGAGAGAAGGGAGTTCTGCAGGGCGTTTATGGTTTTGTTACGCCTTATCATGAGGCCATTACCGTCCGGCATCTTCTCAGCCACAGCAGCGGTATCACCAAAGGCCTTACAGATCCGGCCTTCAACTGGTCTTACCGCATGTTCGAGGGCACCAGTGTTCCTGTTCCCACCGACACCCTTATCCAGCGCACGCTGAAGGCCCGGCCGCAGCCGTACAACGACGGCAGCCAGGATTGGGGACCGGGCGTCGCATTCAACTACAGTAACATTGGGTACTGCATCCTGCAACGCGTGGTGGAGGTTGTCAGCGGGAAAGGCTACGAAAACTTTCTTAAGGAAGATCTCCTGGAGCCCATGGGTATAACCGACACGCATATTGGCGGATACCTCAGTGAGCGCCGCCCCAACGAGTGCGTCTATTATTCGCAGGACGGGGCCGATGGCTACTCCAACTGCCTCCCGCAGCTTGCTGGCGCCGCGGGTGTCATCACCTCCACGAACCAGCTGATGAAACTGCTCACGTACATTGACGAGGATGACGAAGTGCCCGACCTTTTCAGTCACGAGACACTGGAGGAGATGTACACGCCCTATCAGTTCTCTGGCAGCGGTACTTACGGCAGCAGCTACCACCGTTATGGCCTGGGCTGGAGAATGAACCACTCTGTCCTCTTTGGCGGCGCGCACTACCATGGCGGTGACATTGCCGGTACCGCCACCCTCTGGGCCGGCCGAACCTACACCGGCATGAGCGGTGCTTTCGTCTGCAACTCCCGCGCCTATAACAGCAATTCTACGGGCAGTATGGATGACAACCTCTATGTACTGCTGGACAAGTTCATGAAGCGCTTCGAGTGAGCGGCGCAGGTTTCCTGGGTGAACGGTGCAGGTTGCGCCCCTGTTTTGGAACCTGCACCATCGACTTTATCCCTACGCTCGAGAGTCATTTAAAATAGCCGGACAATCTTTCGACTATCCGGCTGGAGCGAGATACGAGTCTCGAACTCGCGACCTTCGGCTTGGGAAGCCAACGCTCTACCAACTGAGCTAATCTCGCTTTTGTGACTACAAATATAACACTTTCTTCCGGAATTCGAAAATGAATCCGCATTTCCGGGGTATAATTGCCTTTTTTACAATTTGGGTTGGTGACGGTGGCATTTGTGGTTGGCGCCGGCCGCAGCCAGGAGGGCTATTTTTCATGGCCGCCGCAGTGACTGCTCGTGGCGCCTAAATGGCTGAAAACTAATTAATTAGAGTAACTGACGGGTGCGCAGAACGTGCCCGTCAGTTACTCTAATATGCTGATTATAAGGCGTATAAGTGCCACGGCTACCGATGTGCGTACATCGGCTGGCTGGGGAGTTGCAAAAAGTGCCTACACTGCGGGTAACTTGACAAATTAAGTCCGGTTACCCGCAAAAAAGGCCTTTTTTGACGGTAACTTGACCAAAACTGTCAAGTTACCCGCAGTGGGCTCACTATGCGGCCCTCTAAAAGCTTTAAGCGGGTGCGTCAAATGGGGCGATAAGTAAACAAAAAAAGAGGACTTCCGTTTGGAAATCCTCTATAGTAGACTACGGTGAAAAATTATCGAACTATATGTGCGGCTTGCAGGTGCTCCAGACGTTTTCAGAAAGTATCAAAGAAGAAAATGTGAGTGATTCTTTGATATGATAGTTATTTATATCATATAATTTTATTAGTTTTGCGACAAAAGAACAAGAGATATGGAAATACCTTTCGTATATGGCAAAATCGTTGCCGATAATGACTTTACAGACAGGGAAGAAGAGACCAGAAAATTGGTTTCCAACTTTCTTTCTCGGACAAACACCGCTATCATCTCCCCTCGGCGGTGGGGGAAGTCTTCTCTGGTCAACAAGGCGATAGAGTCTGTCGCCAAATCAGACAACACTATTTTGTTTGTGAAAATGAATGCGTTCAAATGCGAGACGCCACAAGATTTTTACGAGTTGTTTGCAAAACGAACCATCGAAAACATATCTTCCACGGCTGAGACGCTCCTTTCCAACGCAAAAGAATTCATCTCAAGGCTTTTGCCAAAACTGTCCATCTCAGATCCGACTGGCCAATATGAGATGTCTTTTGGCGTAGACCTAAAGAACAATCCTATCGGGGAGGATATTCTGGACCTTCCCCATCAGGTAGCAAAGAATCGGAGAAAAAAGGTTGTGGTTTGCATTGATGAATTTCAGCAAATAGGGGAGTTTGCAGATACAGAGCAGTTCCAGAAAATACTAAGAAGTCATTGGCAAGAGCACTCGGATGTGGCCTATATCCTAAATGGAAGCAAGAAACACATGATGCTCAACATCTTTGGCGAATATGGCAGTCCATTTTACAAGTTTGGAGACCTGATGTTTCTCCCGAAAATATCCAGGGAGAACTGGATTGAATACATCAAAGAACGTTTCACGGAAACCAAGAAATCAATCTCAGCAGATGCCGCTGGACATCTTGCTGATCTGGTCGAAAAACATTCTTACTATGTTCAGCAACTTGCTCAGTATGCATGGCTTCGTACCGGTAAGGTTTGTACTAAAGAGATTGTGGATGCTGCTTTTCAGGGAATGCTTGATTCTTTGAATCTTCAGTTCGTCAACCTAATGGACAGCCTGACAGAAAAGCAGCGTAGTTTCCTTTGTGCCGTCAGCGATGGGGTTGCAAACCTATCTTCGGTAGAGACCCTGTCAAAATACAAGCTGGGGACAAGCGGGAATATCCGCATCATAAAGGGAGCGCTCAAAAAGCGGGATTTGATCGAAGAAATTGGTCACCAGGTTGAGATTCAAGATCCGGTACTCAAACAGTGGCTCCAAAGGGTTTACAAGAAACTATAGTATACGAAAACAGGCCAGCAATTGCTGACCTGTTTTTCTAGTAGACTACGGTGAAAAATTATCGAGCCTCCGCTTCCTGGAAGGGCTGCTGGAGATCCAGAGATTGACAGATAATTTCGAAAAATGCTATTAACATTTTGTTATTAACATTTTGTTAATTATTTTTGCGAAAAAAATACGGCTATGCTTGAGAACCCCTTCATTCTAGAGCCTTATAGATCAAAGGCATTTTTCTGCGACAGAGAGAAAGAAACGGAAGAAATCATCCGCAATATCACCAATGGGCGGAATACCACGCTCATCTCACCCCGAAGACTGGGAAAGACTGGTCTTATTTTTCGGGTGTTTGACGAGATGAAGGCGAGAAAACTGCCCTTTGAAACCATTTATGTGGACATAAGTGACACATTGTCCATCGAAGAGTTCATCAAGGCAATCTCAGATGCCGTCGTCAATAAACTCGGAAAGCAGCAGAAAATCACGGCATTTTTCAAGACACTGAAAAGTGTCCGCCCTTTGCTGGGCATCGACCCGCTGACAGGTTCTCCTCAAGTATCGTTCACTTTCGCTGACGACAACCAAAAGCAGAGTACCCTGAAAGAAGTATTGGGTTATCTAGAGAGTTATCCGCAGAAGGTCGTGCTTGCCATCGACGAGTTCCAGCAGATTCGGGAGTATAATGATGTCAACATGGAAGCGATTCTCCGGAAACATATCCAGCATCTGCATAATGTCGGTTTCATCTATTGCGGAAGCAAGAAGCATACGATGACCGATATGTTCACCAACGCCAAGAAGCCCTTTTACGAAAGTACTTCCTTCTCTTATCTTTCAAAACTCCCCGTACCGGTTTATGCCTCCTTTATCAAGGAAAAGTTCGCATCGGCAGGAAAAACCATCGACGACGATTCCATCGGTTATATCATCGAATGGACGAAGGATCATACATACTATACGCAACGGTTGTGTAATGAAGTGTTCTCCCTTTCCGGGAATGTCGTTGTCCGGAATGATATAGTGGTTGCCATCCAGTCCATCCTTGATTCCGAGCGGGACCGTTTTCAGGAAATCCGCCGACTGCTTACCCGCTCCCAATGGAAGATGCTGGAAGCAATTGCCAGGGAAGGCAGCGTTTCACAAATCACCTCCGCCGCCTTCCTGTCCAAGTATAAGATCTCGTCCGGGCCGACCGCATTGAGAAACATAAAGGCGCTGATGGACAAAGAATTGGTATTGGCAACGACGACTGATGAGGGTACGTCCTATTCGGTATATAATGTCTTTCTGTCTCGATATTTGGAAATATGAAGCGTACCACAAAACGTATTGGGATAATTATGATTGTGATTGCTGCTCTTTGCATCACATGTTCGATATCTCCTACACTAGGGTTTCAGGTTCCTTTCAATCAATGGATCTGGAAGCATCATCCGGTTCATAAGATCCGGTATTATATGTCGGAGTCTCTTGTTAAGAAGTTGAATAAAGAAAAGCCGTCTGTTGAGGAGACCATTGATTTGCTTGGTGAAGATCTCCTCGGTGATCATCATCCTGGAGAGACCTACCTCTTCTACGTTCTGAAGCCAGGCGCTTTTATCGGCCTTGCCATGTATTCTTTAAGCATCACCTTTAACGAAGATGGATCCTACGATAGTGCCGGCATCGTTTATTCAGATTAATCATAACCAGTAATCCGAAGTAGTCTATATAACGTCAAATTACAGACTAAGATTGTATAAACGGTGAATTCGGAGCAAAGCGACCGAGCCTGCAGGCGAGCGGCGTCTTCTGACGCCGAGTCCCTCCCCCGAGGGGAGGGATTTAGGGAGGGGGTAACGTGGACGTTAGTCCTGCCTCCGCGACGAAAAAAAGCACCGCCGAATGGCGATGCTTTTTTTGTAGTAGCGGAGGCAGGACTCGAACCTACGACCTCCGGGTTATGAGCCCGACGAGCTACCAACTGCTCTACTCCGCGGTTTGGGAATGCAAAGGTAGAAACTTTTTTTGAAACCACCAAATTTTTTAAGCCAATTCTATTCCGGCGGCGGCGCAGGCACGGCGCATGGGCTCCGGCCACACAGCCGACTGGATCTCTCCAATGTGCGCTTTGCGAAGGAGGTACATGCACAGACGGGACTGGCCGATGCCGCCGCCAATGGTCTGAGGCAGTTTACCTTCCAGCAGCAGCTTGTGAAAATACAGTTCCTCTTTCCACAGCTGCCCGCGGGCTGCCAGCTGGCTGTGGAGCGTGGGCGCATCCACACGGATACCCATGGAAGAAATTTCGAAAGCGCTTTCCAGAATGGGATTCCACAGGAGAATGTCTCCGTTGAGGGACCAGTCGTCGTAGTCGGCGGCGCGGCCGTCGTGCGGCTCTCCATTTGACAAAACGCCACCAATACCCATGACAAAAACAGCCCCGTACTCGCGCGCAATGGCATTCTCGCGCTCCTTGGGAGTAAGGCCGGGGTAGCGCTGCAATAGCTCTTCGGCCGTAATAAAATAGATCTCCTCCGGCAGGATGGGAACAATCTGGGAAAACTCCACATACAGTTTGTTCTCCGTTACCTTTACGGCCTCGTAGATGCGGCGAACCGTCTTCTGGAGGTACTCCACCGTTCTTTCCGTAGGCAGCATCACCTTCTCCCAGTCCCACTGGTCCACGTAAATGGAGTGGATGTTGTCCAGGTCTTCGTCGGGGCGAAGGGCGTTCATGTCGGTATAGATGCCACGGCCGGGGGCGGTGCCCAGCTCGGCGAGCTTGAGCCGTTTCCACTTGGCCAGCGAGTGTACGACCTCGGCCTGGGCTTCGTCCATGCTCTTCACCGGAAAGCGCACGGGACGCTCCACGCCGTTGAGGTCGTCGTTGAGACCCTGCCCGGAAAGCACCATCATGGGCGCTGTCACGCGAAGCAGGGCCAACTGGGCGCTCAGGTTGGTCTGGAACATGTCCTTGACGGCTTTGATGGCCTTTTCGGTCTCTTCAACTCCGCCCAGGATGTTATGGTAATTCTTTGGTATAGTGAGCATTACGACAGGAATTCCAGGATAGCATCAATATCCGAGGCCGGGAAAGCCTTCTGCTCACCGGAAACCAGGTTCTTGATATTTACCGTCTTTGCCTCCATCTCGTTGGATCCGTTGATGGAGATAAACGGGATGTTTTTCTTGTCGGCGTAGTCGAACTGCTTCTTGAGCTTGGACGGCTCCGGGTATACTTCCACCGCCACACCGCTGGAGCGCAGGGCCTTGGCAACGGGCAGGACGTAGCGGAGTTCATCGGCCCCCATCACCGCGAAGAGGAGGGTGGTGGACTGCTCCAGCCCGGCGGGGTAGAGGTCCAGGCCCGTGAGGACGTCGTAGATGCGGTCGGCACCGAAGGAAATGCCCACGCCGGAGAGATCCGGCAGGCCGAAGATGCCCGTGAGGTTGTCGTAGCGGCCGCCGCCGCAGATGGAGCCGATCTCCCAGTCCAGCGCCTTCACCTCGAAGATGGCGCCGGTATAATAATTAAGGCCGCGGGCGAGGGAAAGGTCCATCTCCACCGGGGCCGATACGCCTGCGGCGGCGATGAGGCCGAAGAGCTCCTCGAGCTCGTCCAGTCCCTTGAGGCCGGTCTCGGAGACGATGCCGCTGGCGCTGCCGCCGTTAAAGAGTACGCGCATGGCGGCGAGCTTCTCCTCGAAGCTGCCGGTGAGGGAAAGGATTTGCTCGATGACGGCGATCCCATCGGCCTGGAGACCCTTATCGGCCATCTCCTCCTTCACCTTGTCCAGCCCGATCTTGTCCAGCTTGTCGATGGCGACGGTGATGTCCACCACCTTGTCGGGGGCGCCGGCAATCTCGGCGAAGCCGGTGAGGACTTTCCTGTTATTGATATGGATGCCCACGCGAACGTTCAGCTTGCCAAAGACGGCGTCCACCATCTGCACCAGCTCCAGCTCATTGACCTGGCTGCGGCTGCCAATGACGTCTACGTCGCACTGGTAGAACTCGCGGTAGCGGCCTTTCTGGGGACGGTCGGCGCGCCAAACAGGCTGAATCTGGAAACGCTTGAACGGGAACGAAATCTCGCTCTGGTGCTGCACCACGTAACGGGCGAAGGGGACGGTGAGGTCGTAGCGGAGGCCCTTCTCGCACACCTGCGAGGTGAGGGGCTTGTTGAAGTCGACATCGGCAAATGCGTCTCCGGAGTTGAGGATGCGGAACAGGAGCTTGTCTCCTTCTTCGCCGTACTTGCCCATGAGGGTGGACAGGTTTTCCTGTGCGGGAGTCTGGATTTCCTGGTAGCCGTAGGTTCGGAATACGCTGCGGATGGTATTGAAAATATAGTTGCGGCGGGCCATTTCCTTCTGGCCGAAGTCGCGTGTGCCTTTGGGGATAGACGGTTTCTGGATTGCCATTTCAGTAAAAATTTCCGCAAAGTTAAGAAAAAAGTATAGCTTATGTTAATAAAATTTTTTAATTTTGCGCCCGAATTAGTTAGTGTATCAGTATTTATGAACTTTAAGGGAGGTTTTCAACCTAAACTGTTTACTACCCTCCGCAAGGGTTATGACAGCAAAACGCTCGTCCAGGACCTGCTCGCAGGTGTTATTGTGGGTATCGTAGCCCTGCCGCTGGCCATCGCTTTCGGTATCGCATCGGGCGCTTCTCCGGAAGCCGGTATCCTCACGGCCATCGTGGCCGGTTTCATCATCTCTTTCTTTGGCGGCAGCAAGGTGCAGATCGGTGGCCCCACCGGCGCCTTTATCGTCATCGTGTACGGAATCATCCAGCAGTACGGCATGAACGGCCTCATGATTGCGACGTTCATGGCCGGCGCCTTCCTCATCCTGATGGGCGTGCTGCACCTCGGTACCATTATTAAGTATATCCCGTATCCCATTGTGGTGGGCTTTACTTCCGGTATCGCCCTCACCATCTTCGCCACGCAGATCAAGGACCTCTTCGGCCTTCAGGTGGAGAGCGTCCCGGCCGGTTTCCTCGATAAGTGGGTGGTGTATGCGCAGAACATCGGCTCCATCAACTGGTGGGCGCTCCTCGTGGGCGCCCTGAGCATCCTCATCATCATCCTCACCCCCAAGGTGAGCCGCCGCATCCCGGGCTCCCTCGTCGCCATCGTGGTGATGACCCTCGCCACGCTCGGCCTCAAACACTTCGGCATCGAGGGCATCGAGACCATCGGCGACCGCTTCACCATCTCATCGGCCCTGCCTACCCCCTCCGTGCCGGAGATTAACTGGGAAACCATCACCCGGCTGGCGCAGCCGGCCATGATCATCGCCATGCTGGGCGCCATTGAGTCGCTCCTCTCCGCGGCTGTGGCCGATGGTGTCATCGGCGACCGTCACGACAGCAATCAGGAGCTCGTCGCCCAGGGCATCGCCAACATGGTGTCCCCGCTGATTGGCGGTATCCCCGCTACCGGCGCTATTGCCCGTACCATGACCAACATCAATAACGGCGGCCGTACGCCGGTGGCCGGTATTGCTCACGCCATTGTCCTGGCTCTCATATACCTCTTCCTGATGCCGCTGGTGCAGTACATCCCCATGGCCTGCCTGGCCGGTATCCTGGTGGTCGTCTCCTATAATATGAGTGAGTGGAGAAGCTTCCGGGCCATCCTGCGCAATCCCAAGTCGGATATCATCGTGCTGCTCGTGACCTTCTTCCTTACCGTCATCTTCGACCTCACCATTGCCATCGAGGTGGGCGTCATCATCGCCTGTCTCCTGTGCATGAAGCGGATGGCCGAGACCACCAACGTCTCCGTCTTGAGCGACGAGATTGACCCCATGGCCGATACCGACGTGCAGGGTAACCTCGACCACCTCATCATCCCCGAGGGCGTGAAGGTGTACGAGATCAACGGTCCCTATTTCTTTGGAATCGGCAACAAGTTCGAGGAAATGATGGGAGACATGGGCGGCCGCGCCAAAGTGCGCATTATCCGCATGCGCAAGGTGCCTTTCATTGACTCCACGGGCGTGCATAACCTCTCCAACATGTGCAAGATGTGTAAGCAGATGGGCGTGAAGGTAGTGCTCTCCGGCGTGAACCCGGATGTGATGCGCGTGCTGCGGAATGCCCATATGGACGAGGTGGTGGGCAAGGAGAATATCTGCAGCCACATCTCGCAGGCCCTTTCCCGCGCCGAGGATATCGTCAGGGCCGACGAGGAGGCCTAGCGCCTGGCGCGCCGGTCCCTTTTCTCGGCGGTGGCGGTGAAGAAGACATCGGCGCTGGAATTGAGCGCCGTCTCTACGGAATCCTGCACTACGCCGATGATAAAGCCCACGGCAACGGCCTGCATGGCAATGTCGTTGCCAATCCCCAGGAACGAGCAGGCGAGCGGGATAAGGAGCAGCGAGCCGCCGGCAATCCCGGAAGCTCCGCAGGCGCCCAGGGTGGCGACCATGCTCAGGAGAATGGACGTCGGAAGGCTCACCGGCACGCCTATCGTATGGGCCACTGCCAGCGTCATGACCGTAATGGTGACGGCCGCTCCGTTCATATTGATGGTGGCTCCCAGCGGGATGCTCACCGAATAGAAATCTTCATCGATCCCCATCTTCTTGCACAGCTGCATGTTGATGGGGATATTTGCTGCCGATGACCGCGTGAAGAAAGCGTGTACGGCGCTCTCGCGGAGGCAGGTCCAGAGCAGGGGATAGGGGTTGCTCCGGGTGGCGAGAAAAGCCCACAGCGGGTTGAGGATGAGCGTGTTGAAGAGCATGCATCCCACCAGGAGGAGAACCAGTTTTCCGTAGGTGGAGAAAATCTCCATGCCGCTTTCGGAAACGGCGGAGAAGACAAGGCCCAGGATGCCGAAGGGAGCGAACTGGATAATCCAGGTTACCATTTTGGAAAGCACGGCGGAAAAGTCCGAGACCATCCGGACGGTCTCCCGGGAGGCCAGGGTGCGAAGGCCCAGTCCCATGAGGATGGACCAGAACAGGATGCCGATGTAATTGGCCTGGGCGATGGATGCCAGCGGATTGGCCACCAGGTTGGAGAGGAGGTTGGAAAAGACGTCTGCGAGCGCGCTGGGGGCGCTTCCTTCCGCGACGTCCGTGAGCCGCAGGGTAATGGGGAAGAGCTTGCTGCCCGCAGCGGCGACGGCGGCGGCACCCAGGGTGCTCACAAGATACAGGCCGATGACCGTACGGAAGCGTGCTCCCAGTCCCGCCCCCGCCTGGGCGACAGACGCGGTGACAAGGACAAAGACCAGAAGGGGCGCAATGGCTTTGAGGGCTCCTACGAAGATGGTCCCGAGAAGGGAGATGCCGGTAAGGCTGGGTACCGTGAGGCCCAGGATGGCGCCAATGACCAGGCCTCCGAGGATGCGGAGGATCAGGCTGGACTGGGCCCATTTCCGGGTGATGGATTCTAGTCGACTCATATTGCAAAATTAAGGAAATTTTTCTTAACTTTGTAGTTGCGGCTTTACAGGACACCCGCGATTTATTTTAGTAGTATTATGGCAAAAGAAGCAGTTGACGCAACGCAGGGAGCAGCCCGTCTCAAGGCACTCCAGGCAACCATCGACAAAATTGAGAAAGATTACGGAAAAGGCACCATCATGAAGCTGGGAGACCAGCCGGAGTGGGACGCCTCACAGGTAATCCCCAGCGGATCCATCGCCCTGGACCATGCCCTGGGTATTGGAGGCTACCCCAAAGGCCGCATCATCGAAATTTACGGACCGGAAAGCTCGGGTAAGACCACGCTGGCTATCCACGCCATCGCCCAGGCCCAGAAAAATGGCGGCATCGCTGCCATCATCGACGCCGAGCACGCCTTTGACCGTACCTACGCCAAGGCCCTCGGTGTAGACCTGGACACGCTTCTCATTTCCCAGCCCGACAATGGCGAGCAGGCGCTCGAAATTGCCGATAACCTCATCCGCAGCGGTGCCCTGGACATTGTGGTCATTGACTCCGTGGCCGCTCTTACGCCCCGCGCAGAGATCGAGGGCGAAATGGGAGACAACAAAGTGGGTCTTCAGGCCCGCCTCATGTCCCAGGCACTCCGTAAACTGACGGCCAATATCTCCAAGACGGGTACCTGCTGCATCTTCATCAACCAGCTTCGTGAGAAGATTGGCGTGATGTTCGGTAACCCCGAAACCACCACGGGCGGTAACGCCCTTAAGTTCTATGCATCCGTGCGCCTCGACATCCGCCGCACCACCCAGATCAAGGACGGAGATGAGGCTCTGGGTAACCACGTCAAGGTTAAGGTGGTCAAGAACAAGATGGCCCCGCCTTTCAAGAAGGCCGAGTTCGACATCGTCTTCGGCGAAGGCATTTCCCGCAGCGGTGAAATCGTAGACCTGGGCGTAGAGCTGGGCATCATCTCCAAGTCCGGTTCCTGGTTCAGCTACGGCGACAGCAAGCTCGCGCAGGGCCGTGAGGCCACCAAGCAACTCATGCTGGACAACGTGGAACTGGCCGAGGAAATCGAAGCCAAGATCCGCGAGGCCCTCGCTTCCGTTCAGGACTAACACTTCTATTCTAATATGACTATAGCCACGTTTTTCTGAACGTGGCTATTCTCCTCTCTTGCGTGCTCGCGTGCTTGCACACTTGCGTGCGCGACGCCGTGACGATCTTAAGCGGGATTTACGGCAAATCCTGCTTTTGTTCGTCAGCGGTGACGATCTTAAGCGTGATTTACGGCAAATCCTGCTTTTGTTCGTAGATGGGGCGGAGTTAATAGCTAAAAATTATGAATAGAATTACGAGAGAAGAGTACAACGCTCTGCCAAAGGGCGATTACCATCTGTGCCTGGACCGATTGGAAGGCCGATGGTTGTTCTACGATGATAATGACTACCGCATGGGCATGGCCGGCGTCGCGCTGGCATCGCTTAAGTTTGACGTGAAGTTCTATGCTTTTGAACTCATGCCCAATCATGGTCATTTTGTTCTTAACGGCACTGGAGAGCAGTGCATGAAGGTTTTTTCGTTCCTGAAGCGGCGTTTTTCGGAGCAGCTCATGAAAAAAGGGCGGGCCCCGCTGCCGGAAGACTACGGCTGTGTCCTCAAGCCCCTGCCGGATAAAAATGCTCTCATGGCAGAGATTCTGTATGTGGTGAGGAACCCTTATGAAAAGGGATATTGTTCTCCCGGTGGTCACAGGTGGGGAAGCAGCTATCTGTATTTCAACGAATTGGCCAGAGTGTTGGGTGGCGTGAAGGTATCTTCCCTGCAAACCATGCAGGTGAGAACCATTACCGGTTCCCGGGAAACGTTACCTCCCGACTGGCTCATACACCCCGACCTGGGAGTCCTGCCCTGTAACTTTATCGATGCCGGGAAGGTGGAGGAGCTGTTTGAATCGCCGAAGGAGTACCATACCCGTCTGGTAAAAGAGTACGAGTCGGCCGTAAAGATTGCCCGTACCCTGGGCGAAGAAGTGGAGTTTTCACAAAGCGAGATCCGCGATATCGTGAATACCGAACTGCGTGCTTCCTATCCCGGACGGCTCTTCAAGTCGCTCTCGCCCGAAGAAAAGTGCCGTGTGGCCGTGCGGCTGTATGAAACCATGCGCCTTGACACGCGTATGATGGCACAGGCACTCTACCTGTCCGAACTCACCATCATCCAGGCCATCCGCTCCAAAGATTACGGCATCCGGTAACGTCCCCGCCTTTGTCCCCGCCTTTGTTCGTTACGCTTTTGTTCGTCGCGCCTGCCTTTTGATTGTCAGGCGTGACGATCTTAATGTGAATTTTACAACAATTTGTATAAATAACGCATAGAATATCCCCGAAGCCTTGTTTGTTTCAAATATTATTTATACATTTGTATAATTAATACAAGAACCGACAAGACCATGGCCAGACCCACGA
>Ga0310695_10009835_pt1 | contig 14232 bp, 12 predicted proteins | sample RumenRJG_04DNA_FD_203882 | JGI IMG/M metagenome (GOLD analysis project Ga0310695, IMG submission 203882) | Bovine rumen microbial communities from Lethbridge, Alberta, Canada - RJG_04 (v2) (version 2) | ecosystem: Host-associated > Mammals > Digestive system > Stomach > Rumen | place: Canada... | reverse complement strand
AGTCTTTAAGTGATTCCGAGATAAAAGAGCGTGCACAGGCTCTCGGCATGGTAGAAGAGGATAAGACTCTTGTTTCAACGTCGACGCCTACACCAACGGCAACACCTATGCCTACGGAAACGCCAACGCCTACGTCGACGGCAACACCGACACCTACGGAAACGCCAACACCCACGCCGACGGCAACGCCGACACCTACGAAGACGCCTACGCCCACGCCGACGGCAACACCGACACCTACCAAGACGCCTACGCCGACGGCAACACCGACACCTACCAAGACGCCAACGCCTACGCCGACGGCAACACCGACACCTACGAAGACGCCTACGCCCACGCCGACGGCAACACCGACACCTACGAAGACGCCTACCCCGACGGCAACACCGGCACCTACCAAGACGCCTACGCCTACCCCGACGGCAACACCGACACCTACCAAGACGCCTACACCTACCAAGACGCCTACGCCTACCCCGACGGCAACGCCGACACCTACCAAGACGCCGACCGGCAAGAGTGCCACGATTACGGTTGAAAGAGGGAGCGGCTCTGAAACGGTCAGCAACCAGCTTAAGGCTGCGGGCGTTGTTAACAGTGCATCCGAGTTTAATTCGTATTTGTGTGCACACGGATATGACAGAAGGATATCGACGGGCAGTCACACGATCCCTGAGGGTGCAAGTTTTGAAGATATCGCGAAGATAATAACAAGGAATAATTAAATGAGTTTTAATGAATATTGGGCGCATTACACCGACACGAGGAAGATGCTTATGTTCCTCGCGCTTGCGTTGGCCTTTTCGGTGATATGCGTGTTCTATATACTGTTGATAGTCGGAGTTCAGGCCAGATTTATCGATAGGAGCGAACGCAGACAGTTTTATTATGAAAAAGCACATAACACTATCCAGCGATTTTACGAGATGGTATTTTCCGGCGCATCCATTCTGTCGTTTCTTGCCATATACTACCTGATCGACAGATTCTGCGAACCGGGATCGTTCAGAAATTTCTGGGATAAATACAAGGATATGCTCCTTCTGCTTATGATATGTCTGTCGATAGTGTTCAATAACCTTATTGACAGGATAATCATACCGCTGCGCAAACTGTCAAGGCAGGAGCGCGGAAGCGTCAGGCTGCTCGGTATGCTGTATGTGATACTGATATTCTGTTATATCAAATTCATTTACGAGAATGACAATTATGACGGATTTATCATGTATTTCCTCGGTCTTATGATCGGACGATTCATATATTTCGATGCATCGTTCCGTGACGGTGTTAAGACGATGCTTGATTCGCTGAAGAATTTCCCTCTTCTTATACTGGGACTTGCATATACCGGATTTATGGCATATACGGGATTTACATCGGAATACCTCCTTGTAAGCAACGGAGTGCTCGTATCGACATTTATTGCGCATATTTTCATGATAGTTGCAATATTTATAATACATCACAGCCACTTTATGTCGATATTTGTGCGCAGGCCGAAATAAGGCGAAACTTTTTTTGAAATTTTTTTTATTTTTTCTGAACCGTTTTGGGATTACAAAGTGTCATTATAGGTATAAAGGGAAAGTTGTACAGATAACAGAACCCAATTTGTCACACAAATACTAAAATGTAATTTTTTTATCAAAAAGTGTTGCATTTTATAGGAATATGTGACATAATCTAGTTAACCGAAGGAATATGTGTGTGTATTCGTGGTATGCATATGTGTAGAGGAGGTTCGGATCATGAAAATTAAAATCATGAACAAGAAGAAATTAATAGCCGGTTTAGTTGCAGGCGGTGTGCTCGTTGCTTCTGTCTCAGCTTATTTCGGAATAAACGGCGGAAAAGAGGTTGGACTTCTTGAAGAAGATGCTTTCCGTACTGTTGCAGACATCCAGAACGAGAAAGTAAGCTGGTTCGACAGCGAGTCTGTTGCACTTGCCAATGTATCTGATTCGGATACAGGACTTCGCGCAGAAGCACTTGAAGCGTTTAATAAGGTTAATGATGAAAGAGAAGAGAATGGACTTAAGCCTCTTAAGTGGGATCAGAACCTTGAGAGTGCATCAAGCGTAAGAGCTTCAGAGCTTCCGGTCAAGTTCTCACATACCCGTCCGAACGGACAACAGTGGTTTACAGTTAACAGTAAGATCATGGGAGGCGAGAACCTCGCTTTCGGATACGATACAGCTGATGAAGCTGTTTCGGCATGGATGGACAGCCCTACACACAGAGACAATATCCTTTATGATGAGTTTGAAAAGGTAGCAATAGCAATCTATCAGGATGATGACGGAACATGCTACTGGGCTCAGGAATACGGATATTGATATACCGGTAATACTGATGATAATACAAAGCGCCTGCTTTTTAGCAGGCGCTTTAATTTGTTCCGGGACATCGCATTTTACGGCGTAATAAAATAACGTTGTGAATTTTTACAAAACTACAATATGTTGTTGCAAGTGGGGCAAAAAGCTTCTATAATATCTAACATATGGGGGATGGTATGCGTGTACGCAGATTAAAGCAGCTGCTTTTGTTCGGACCGTATATGGTCTTTCTTATCACTCTTGTTCTATGCATTGTTCTGTTTGTCCTAATAACCGGGCAGAACAGAAGGATTGAAGCACTGGAAGAGGAGATTGGCCATATAACGCTGAACCAGAACAGCCTTATCGAGAAGGTCAGTTCCGTCAGTTCATCGGTCGATGACCTCGGCAATGCCGTAGGAGCGATCAGCAATGAACTGTCCCTTATTGACATCGGAGCATATGAGAAGGCGGACAAAGGTGAGGCTCCGCCCAGAACCATGTGGCCCAGGAAGGTATATCTAACGTTTGACGACGGACCGTCGGCCAATACGGAGAAGATCCTGGACATACTCGATGAATACGGCGTCAAAGGGAATTTCTTTGTGGTCGGAACCGAGAATACCGATCTTCGTAAGATGTACAAGCGCATAGTGGACGAGGGACACGTCCTGTGTATGCATTCTTATTCTCATAAGTACAATGAGATATATTCATCCGTTGATGCTTTTACGGAAGATCTGGATCGGATATACTCACTGCTTTATGATGTTACCGGGGTCAAGCCGCTTTATTACCGTTTTCCGGGCGGATCGAGCAACAGCGTATCGAGGATACCGATGTCCGAATTCATCAAAGTTCTTGATGAGCGCGGCCTGGAATATTTTGATTGGAATGTTGTTGCGGGAGATGCGACCAATCCGATGCTACCCGCAGACAGGATCATTGAGAATTCGCTTTGCAATCTCAATGAATACGAAGAGGCGATGATACTGTTTCATGATCTTTCCAACAAGACGAGCACGGTCGAGGCTCTGCCTAAGATCATCGAAGCGATACAGGAGAACGGGATACCCATTGAACCAATTGATGATACGACGATAACGATTCATCATTATACAAATTCAAAGTGAATGGAGGAAACAAAATGAGTTTTTTTAAGGATTTCAAGGACGATCTGTCACAGGCGGTCAACGAGCTTATGCCTGAAGAGGGGGCAGAACAGGCAGCACCTCAGATGGTCGATACCATTTCCGAGTCGGCAGCGCCCATAGGTGAGGATGATCTTGCCGAGCTCATCAAAGGCCTTGATGAGGCAGAGGCAGCACCTGCTGAGCCTATGTTTGAGGCTGCGGCAGAGCCCGCGCCTGCACCCGAACCGATACCGGTGGCAACAGAGACGGTTCCCGTAGCAGCACCCGAGGCAGCAGCACCTGCGCCGGCACCCGCCCCTGCACCTGCACCGGCACCCGCTCCCGAACCTGTTGCGGAGAGTGCTCCTGCAGCAGCTGACAGCACGCCGGTTGAGATCCCTGTATATAAAGAAGAACCGAAGCCGGTTCTTGAGCCGGTGTTTGCACCTGAACCGCCAAAGGCCGAAGAACCCAAAACCGTTGTTGAACCGATCTTTTCTCAGGAGCCCGTGAAGACGGAAGTTCCCAATCAGGTTACGGAGCCGATATTCCCTCAGAACACCGAGCGCCCCGCGCCTATCAATACATATGCCGAGGGTGTTAATGAGACAGGTGTCATCCCTAACGGCATGACGATCACCGGTGATATCACTACAAACGGATCGCTTGACATTATGGGTACGGTTAAGGGTAATGTTACTGTAGCCGGTAAGTTCAACATAACAGGTAACATCGAAGGTGATTCCAAAGCTGATGAGATCTTCGCCGACGGCGCAAGGATCATCGGAGAGGTTGTATCGAACGGAACGATCAAGGTAGGACAGAGCTCCGTTATCAAGGGTAACATGAGTGCAGCAAGTGCAGTTATCGCCGGAGCCGTTAAGGGTGACATTGATGTTAAGGGTCCCGTTGTTCTTGATTCCACAGCAATTATCATGGGTAATATCAAGAGCAAATCTATCCAGATCAACAACGGTGCGGCTATCGAAGGTCTGTGCTCACAGTGCTATGCCGAGGTTAGCCCTTCAAGCTTCTTTACGGAAGGCTGATATATGAAAAGAGTATTACTTAAGCTCAGCGGTGAGGCTCTCGCCGGAGATAAGAAGACCGGATTTGATGAAGATACTGTAAGGATGGTTGCGGCTCAGGTCAAACAGATCGTTGACATGGGAACGCAGGTCGGTATCGTCATAGGCGGAGGCAATTTCTGGAGAGGCCGCAGCAGCGAGCGTATTGACCGTACGAAAGCCGACCAGATCGGAATGCTTGCAACGGTCATGAACTGTATATATGTTTCCGAGATATTCCGTTCGGAAGGTATGATGACCAACATACTGACGCCGTTCGAGATTGGTTCATTTACGAAGCTTTTCTCAAAGGATCGCGCCAACAAGTACTTTGAAAAAGGAATGGTCGTGTTCTTTGCGGGCGGTACGGGTCATCCGTACTTCTCGACGGATACCGGAGTTGTGCTTCGTGCTGTTGAGGTCGAAGCGGACGCGATACTTCTTGCCAAGGCCATTGACGGCGTATATGACAAGGATCCGTCCAAGTATCCCGATGCAAAGCGTTTTGATACCGTAACGATCGAAGAGGTCGTAGCCAGAAAGCTTCAGGTTGTGGACCTTACCGCTTCGATACTTGCAATGGAAAATCACATGCCCATGTACATATTCTCTCTCAATGAGAAGAACAGTATCGTCAATACGATAAAGGGTGATTTTAACGGAACGCGTGTAACTGTATAGACATTAACCTATGAAGGAGCGAGATCGATATGAGTGAAAAAATCAAAGAGTATTCCGACAAGATGCAGAAGACCATAGACCATCTTACGAGCGAATATGGTGCAGTCCGTGCGGGACGTGCCAATCCTCATGTTCTCGATAAGATCCGCGTGGATTATTACGGAACTCCGACTCCGATACAACAGGTTGGTAATATTTCGGTTCCGGATCCGAGAATCATTCAGATACAGCCCTGGGAGAAGAGTATACTGAAAGATATCGAGAAGGCAATTCAGGCATCGGATGTAGGTATTAATCCGACTAACGACGGAACATGCATCAGACTCGTATTCCCTGAGCTTTCGGAAGAGAGAAGACGTGATCTTGTCAAAGATGTCAAGAAGAAGGGTGAGGAAGCCAAGGTTGCTGTCAGGAACATCAGACGTGACGGTAACGATGCGTTCAAGAAGCTTTCCAAGTCTGACGATATCTCCGAGGATGAAGTGAAGGATCTTGAGGATGAGCTTCAGAAGACAACAGACAAGTTCATCAAAGAGATTGATTCGATGATCGATGCGAAGTCCAAGGATATTATGACTGTATGACATGATCTATGATCATGTCAGCCCGAGTGGCGTATGACACGACACATGTCGTGTCAGCTTGAGCGGCGTTTGAGCGGTCTAAATCCAGAGAATGATTATATGAAAATACCAAAGCACGTAGCAATAATACTTGACGGTAACGGTCGGTGGGCCAAGTCCAAGGGGATGCCAAGAAATCTCGGGCATGTCCAGGGAGCCAAGACTGTTGAAGTCATATGTGAAGAAGCATATAAGATGGGGATCGAATATCTCACCGTATATGCTTTTTCTACGGAGAACTGGTCGAGACCCAAGGATGAAGTCGACCAGCTTATGAAGCTTTTGCGCAATTACATGAAGACATGCCAGGTGACGGCTAAGAAGAACAAGATGTGTGTAAGGGTCATCGGAGACAAGACGAGACTTGACGATGACATACGGGAATCGATCGCCGCACTTGAGGAATCCACGAAGAACAATACGGGTCTTCATTTTCAGGTTGCCATCAATTACGGAAGCCGTGATGAGATGATAAGAGCCGTTAACCGGATCAATGCGGACATAGCGACGGGTACTATCACAGGTCCCGTAACCGAAGAGCTGTTTTCCGAATATCTTGATACTAATGGTATTCCGGAGCCGGATCTTCTTATCAGAACGAGTGGAGAACAAAGACTGTCGAATTTCCTGTTATGGCAGTTGGCCTATGCTGAGTTCTATTTCACAGACGTGTACTGGCCTGATTTTTCCAAAGAGGAACTTGTTCGTGCGTGCGAAGCATACAGCGCCAGAGACAGACGCTATGGCGGCACCGGCGAGGAGGACTGATGTTCAAGACAAGGTTGGCGAGCGGAATAGTAATTGCCATCACGATGATACTGTTCATGTGGCTCGGAGGGATATACCTGACGCTGCTTCTTTTGGCGGTATCAGTGATCGGAATGTATGAATTCTACCATGCGGTCGGCATTCTTGATGACGGCAAATATATCGACCTGATCACCGGAATCGGGTACGCCGGAACGGTTGTGTATTATTGTGTTTTGTATGTTACCAAGTGCGACCTGTTCTATATTCTGTTTGTGTGCGTGGCACTTCTTCTTGTAATGCTGGCAGCTTATGTTTTTACTTTCCCCACATACAACGCAAAGGAAATAATATGCTCGTTCTACGGATTCTTCTATGTTTCCGTTATGCTCGGATTTATCTATATGACAAGGTGTCTTGAGGACGGTATATTTATTATATGGCTCATAATTACGAGTTCGTGGCTGTGCGATGTTTTTGCGTACTTTACGGGAATGCTCATAGGAAAGCACAAACTTGCGCCGGTATTATCTCCCAAGAAGTCAATCGAAGGTGCGATAGGAGGTATAGTATTCCCGGCGATAATCGCGGGCGTGTTCGGATATTTCATCAGGGATTATTTTACCGCAGGTTTTCCGGTTGTAACCGCATTTGCAGTGCTTACCGGTGTGGGAGCTGCCGTGTCGCAGATAGGTGATCTGAGTGCGAGCGCTGTAAAGCGTAACAATGATATCAAGGATTACGGAAGTCTCATTCCCGGACATGGCGGAATTCTTGACAGGTTTGACAGTATGATTTTTACTGCGCCGATGATTTATTTTATTGCAGTGTGCTTCATGTCATCAGCCAAATGATACAGTTGTGTTAAGGGTACTAAAATGAAAAATGTTGTAGTTATGGGGTCGACCGGATCAATCGGGACACAGACCCTTGAAATAATAAGAGGACATGCTGATGAGCTTTGTGCTGTAGCACTTACGGCCAACTCAAGCGTTGATCTGATCGAGAAACAGGCTTTGGAATTTCGACCGAAGCTTGTTGTTATGTACGACGGGAAAGCCGCGGATGAGCTTTCATCGCGTCTGTCCGGCACCGGGATAAAGGTGCTTGCGGGGATGGACGGACTTATCGAGGCGGCATCCATGGCGGAAGCAGATATTGTACTTACGGCCATGGTCGGTATGATCGGTATCAGACCGACTATCGCGGCTATCAAGGCGGGGCATGACATAGCACTTGCAAACAAAGAGACGCTCGTGTGTGCCGGACATATAATCATGCCTCTTGTACGTGAACATAATGTAAGGCTGTATCCGGTCGACAGCGAACACAGTGCGATTTTTCAGTCAATGAACGGCGAAGATCACTCTGATATAGAGAAAATCATACTTACCGCTTCGGGAGGACCTTTCAGAAAGAAGAGTGCCGAGGAGCTTAAGAGCATGAAGGTATCGGATGCGCTTAAGCACCCTAACTGGAGCATGGGAGCCAAGATAACAATCGACTCGGCAACGCTTGTAAATAAGGGACTTGAGGTTATGGAGGCGTGTCATTTGTTTGATGTTGCGCTTGATGATATTGAGGTTGTTGTTCATCCGCAGTCGATCATTCATTCGGCGGTGCAGTATCGCGACGGTGCAATAATTGCGCAACTCGGATGTCCGGACATGAAACTTCCGATACAGTATGCGCTGTTCTATCCTAAGAGACCGTATCTTGATACGAAGCGTGTTGATTTCTTTGAACTGGCATCAATGACGTTTGAGCGGCCGGATAAGGAAAGATTCCCGGGATTTGCATATGCGCTTGAAGCCGCAAGATGCGGCGGAATTATGCCGACAGTATTTAACGCAGCCAATGAGAGGGCGGTGGCGCTGTTCCTGAAGGGACTCATTGGATTTACGGATATTCCGAGGCTTATAAGGTGCGCGATGGATAACGCACAAAATGTCGCGAATCCCGATGTTGATACAATACTTGAGGCTGAAAAGGCAGCAATACAAGCGGTTAATGATAACGCAAATATAGCAGGAGAGCTGTTGTGAAGATAATTATAGGCATATTTATTCTGGCTGTGATCGTATTTGTCCATGAATTCGGGCATTTTCTGATAGCCAGACTTAACAGAATAGAAGTTGTGGAGTTTACTGTTGGTTTTGGCCCGAAGCTGTGGGGCTGGAAGACAAAAGGCGGAACTAAAGTGTCGGTGAGGCTTATCATGCTCGGCGCCGCCTGCGTTTTTGATGATCTCGATGCAATGGGGGATGCCGATGTGTCGACGCTTATAGCCAACTCGTCATTTCGTAAGGCAAATGTCTGGTCGAGGATTGCAACAACGATAGCAGGGCCGTTGTTTAACCTGCTGCTTGCGTTCGTGCTCGGACTGTTTCTTATGAACTATATAGATATTCCTTCAACGGTCGTAACGCACGTTCAGCCGGACGGTGCGGCATATGAGGCGGGTATGCGCGACGGAGACCGTATCATCAGTGTTAACGGCAGCAGATGCTATTTGTATCCGGAAGTATCGACCGCTGTTGAGCTCGGCGTGGGTCGTCCACTCACCATTGTGTATGAGCACAACGGAGAGAAAGTCACTTCACAGGTGATACCTAAAATGAACGAGAAATACGGAAGGTTTATGATAGGTGTCGAGTTCGGCGGAGGAGAAGCGCCCGAGAAGGGTCCTCTTCAGATTATCAAGTCAAGCTACTGCTATGTACGGTATATGGTCAAGATGACATTCTCGAGCTTCAGGATGCTGTTCGTAGGGCAGGCAAAAGTATCGGAACTGGCGGGTCCTGTCGGAGCGGTTGAGATAGTCGGAGATGAATACGAGAGTGCGAAGCAGAACGGTGCACTTGCGGTTGTTGTAAGCTTATTGAATATTGCAGTGCTGTTATCTGCGAATATAGGAATAGTTAATCTGTTTCCTATTCCGGCATTCGACGGAGGAAAGCTGTTGTTCCAGCTGTATGAGGTGGTACGGGGTAAGCCCGCAAGCTCAAAAGTGGAAGGTACGATTCAGCTTGTCGGAGTCGGACTGCTTCTGATTCTTTTGGTGGTCGTGATGTACAATGATATAGCACGATTATTCATGGGATGACAATATGAACAAAAAGGCCGGTTTTCGTAAGAACGAAAACCGGTCATTTTTAATAATAAAATGAAATAAATAACGGCATAATGAGTGTTATATCACGGGTGTTCTTGCAAACGCGCCGAAAAAAACTTTTCATCTTGACCGTGTATTACGGGCGGTTTATCTTTTGGTTGAGGAGGAGACGAGAAGGAAGAACATGCCGGGAAAAGGTGATATTATAATCGGTCGTTATGAGGTGGCGGGTGTGATAGGTTCCGGAGGCACGAGTACGGTCTATCTTGTAATTGACAGGCACATAGGCAAGACGCTTGCTATGAAGGTCATGGACAGAAAGAAGATGGGAGCCTATGGTTTTGCCAGAAGTGAGATAGAATCCATGAGACATATACGCTATCCCCTTGTACCACGGATCATGGACGCGTTTTGTGACGACGGCAGTATTTACATTTTAAGTGAATATGTAAAGGGTGAATCGCTTGCGGTCATGTGTCGTAATAAGGGAATGCCAAGGGATGCTTCTCTTACGCTTGCACAGCGGATATGCGAGGCGCTCATTTATCTTCACGAGATGAAGAAACCGATACTATATCTGGATATGAAGCCTGAAAATATCATTATATCCGAGGATGGTATGCCTCATCTTATTGATTTTGGCATAGCGGGATGGCTGGCGAAGAAGCATATTGCAGTAGGCACTGTCGGATACTCACCGCCTGAACAGTATAAGCCCGGCGCGGTGATGGATGCAGCTGCGGATATTTATGCATTCGGGATGACATATTATGCGATACGCTCGGGTGTTCCGCCGGATGCGGATCCACTGAAAGCTTTACACAACATTAAGCATTCCAAAACGTTGTGTTCATACGAGAAATCATTTCTGAAAAAGTGCTGTGCACTTTCAAAAGATGACAGATATAAAAGTGCAAGAGATGTACTAAGACAGATCAAACACATCAGATCAATTCCAAACAGACTGAAAAGAACATTAGTATTGGCTGCCTTGTCGGCAGGAATAATAATATCGGGCTGCTGTATAACGGCTAAGATAAGCAATGCGGCGAGTCAAAATGAGGCAGCGGTAGACCTTGTAAAAGACGCAACCCGATACATGGTTGACGGTGAATATACGCCGGAAGGTATCGGGATAATCAAGGCGTGCATAAACAGCGGTAGGCTGCCCGAGGACTGCGAGCAGGAATTTATTTTTGAGGTTGCGATGAATTCGATGCTCGTGTCAGGTGATTATAAAACAGCCGCCGCATATTTTGACCGTCTGGATGAAAACAGATTTCCGGAGGCAGCCGATTACAAACAGCTTTGCACGATGCAGAGCAGATTTGATTATGATCCGGGGGATGCCGCGGAAGTTACCGGCAGGATTTTCTCGGACATCATAAAGCGCGCGCCGTCCAAAATAAAATACGAAAATATGATTTTCATCGCCAACTGCTTTGAGTACTATGATGAGAATCCCGCGGACGGATATGCCAAGGCGCTTTCGGTGCTTGAGATTGCAAAAGAGGAGATTGACGAACAAATATGCGGTGAGTCGGCCGCAGATCAAAATGATCTGACTGCCATACGAGATCGGATAGTCAGCCTGATTGAGGTCAAGCAGCAACGCATGAGAACAAGAAAGAAGATAACAGGAGTAAAACATGAGAAAGAAACTGAAATACAGAATACTATGCATCACTATGGCGGTTATAACGGCATGCGGATCTGTCGCATGTCCTGCCGGAGTATGCGCGGCTGATATTACCAACTATTTGTATGATACGGAAAGCACAAACGATGATTACACATATTCCACGCGGAAATACAGCTTTAATAACGTGTACGAGACAAACGGCACGGAAAAGGGGATTAATTTAGTGTTTGGAGCATCGATCAGAGATGCTGAGTACGTATGGGTTGGCGAGCCTATAGTTGAGTGCTGCGATCACTGCAAGGATTTATGTGATATTTCCAAGGTGTGCGAGGTTCAGAGAATAACCATTACAACGAAGAACAGATCCGGTTTAACATATACTTTCAGCGCGGTTGGAAGCCTGAAAACATCTAACCTGTCCGGATATGAATTTGGAAATGAAGTGATAGATATTCTTATCAAGCAACGTCCCGGCCCGTACTGTCCGTATTGTGGGCGTCACGTCGGCGACAGAATAAGACTTAACGGAGTTTATGTCGGGGTTCCGGTGATTAAATACAGAGCCCAGCCGTATCCGGTAAAGGTGAATTCCGGGGAAAGCACTGCATTTGATATAAAGCTCGATTATGCCCCCTCATATCTGGAGCAGTTACCGAAGACGCTGTCGGATGGAACAATCGCAAGACCGTTCAAGTGGTGCGTGAAAGTCGACGGTGTATGGAAAGAGATCGATGACGGACTTGGACCGCACGGGGAAGATTATTCCGGAAGTGAGACAAACCGGCTAACGATCAAAAAAGTCAGAAAAGAGATGAACGGGTTCGAATATTGCTGCAAGTTACGCGGAGTGTGGACACATGAAGTATACTCCGATCCTGCATCAATAACCGTTATGGATGCGGTCACGCCGGATCCTACCGTTGTGCCCGACCCGACGCTTGTACCGGATCCTACCGTTGTACCTGATCCTACAATTGTACCTGATCCAACTGTTGTACCGAAACCGACGGTTGCGCCTGATCCGACGGTCATGCCGGATCCCATAGTAACGAAGACACCTGACAAAACGCCGACACCGGCCCCTGTAATAACTCCTGCAGGAGGTTCGAAGACAGATTACAAGCCGGCAACTTCATCATCGGCAATAATACCGTCGTCGGGTTCTTCACAAGGAACATCGTCAGGTCCGGGAGGAAGCAGCAGTGATCATAAGACAAGCACAACAAGCAGATCATCCGATACTAACGAAACATATAAGGGTGATATCAAAACCGGCTCTCCAACGGTAATATCCAATCCAAGCGGGTCATTGATAAGTGCAAGGGATCCTGCCGGGAGCTCCTCCGATGGCGAAAAGAAAAAGTCAACGGGGAAAAAGAGCGGCTCAGGTAGCAGCTCTCCTCCAACGTCATCTTCAGCTAAGAGTACGAGTTCACGTATGCCCGGGTCGAGTACGGTCATGAAGAACGGTGTACTTTATATCGTTGACGGGGATGACGAAGAAGTCGGAACCGAAGGAGAACTTTCAAAGGATGAAGATGTCGAAGAAGAAAGCATTGAGACTGAAAAGGCATATTCTGCAGCTGATCTGGCTTCAGAAGCCGAGGCTTATGAACAGGAGGCGGAGAAGGGATTTTTCCAGACTGTACCGGGCTATGCGGTAATAATAGGAGGCGGGGTGTTGATCCTGCTGCTGGCGCTGTTTTTCCTGTTCTTCGGTGTGCTCGTGTTCGGTGAAGTTGAGGAGCACGATGAAGTGTTTGAACTATGCGGAATAAGGCTTATGAGGCGGCATGAAGGAAACTGGTGTATCAATCTCGGCTCGGCGTTCGACGATAATGCCGTGTTGAAACTGCGTCTCGGCGTGCTGTTTGCGATCATGTTCGATGAATGGGAGATAACAGGCGAGGTATCCGGAATGTATGAAGGAGAAGTCGCTGCCGAGGTGAAGCAGAACATGCTTGTATATCGCAGGAATATCAGGAGGAATGTATGAGGAGACTTATCAGGATAGTGACGATGCTGGCAGTTTTGCTGGGCATCTGCGTTCAAAATGTTGAAGCGAAAGAGGATGAACGGATACAGGTTAACATAACTTCATATGACGGACAGTCGATAATGATCATGGAGGATCATGAATTGTATTCATCCGTTCCGGTATCATTTACGGTTTCCGGCACTGATGGCGTAAAGTCATACAGTATCAGCGTTGACAGCGGTTCTGTGTTTGGAGAATATGTACCTTTCGATGGGACTGTGACACTCTGTCCGGATGATGCAACGTCTCCGGACGGAAAGTGGCAGATAAAGTTTAAGAATGAAGAAGATGACGGAACAGTTACGGAATCGGAAGTGTTCAGGGTAAGCTTTGATGTGACGCCTCCGGGTATAGAATTAAGTAATGCGGATGATCTTACCCGCGGGGAGAAAGGTGTGCCGGCGCGATTTTGCGTAAGCGACGATTCGGGTGTCTCAAGAGTGATCGTAAAGTGCGCGGATACAGTTATAAAAGAAATACACCCAGTTGACGGAGAAGTCATAAGAAAGAGGGATTTTGAGATTGATCCTTCGCTGATACCTGAAATACCCGGGACGATTGAGGCAGCGTGTGTTGATTTTGCGGGTAACAGTTCGGTTGTATCGTTCGAATACCGCAACAAGGAAGATGAAAATGTCCCGAAGATCACGGCTGAAGGCATTGCAGACGGCGCACATATGTCATGCAACGGCACGCTTGAACTAAATGTTTCTGATGAAGAGGGAAGCGCATATTTAAGTTACGTGATAAAAAGACAATCCGGGGATGAGGTTATAACCACGGAGTGCTCCGGGATAGAAGGCGGCACCGAGCTGTCGTTTGATGAAGACGGAGTCTATGACATCAGGGCATTTGCGACGGATGAAGC
>Ga0310695_10009834_pt1 | contig 14237 bp, 10 predicted proteins | sample RumenRJG_04DNA_FD_203882 | JGI IMG/M metagenome (GOLD analysis project Ga0310695, IMG submission 203882) | Bovine rumen microbial communities from Lethbridge, Alberta, Canada - RJG_04 (v2) (version 2) | ecosystem: Host-associated > Mammals > Digestive system > Stomach > Rumen | place: Canada... | reverse complement strand
AGTAAACAAACTTAGGGATAACGCCCGAAAGTCAACAAAAACCAGTAATAACAGTTAAACCCGAGTCAACTTCTAGACGCGATAAGACACGCGGACAGTCAACCAAAATCAGGAACAGTCAACCTGCGCCGCAGATTGGCCTTCTGCGTTGCTCCGGTGGCGCAGGTTTCGGCCCTAAAATGGAACCTGCGCCATTTATGGCTGAACCTGCACCTTCGGGGTGCCAGTGGGCTTTTTCGCAACTCCCCAGCCTAGCCGATGTACGTACATCGGTAGCCGTGGCGCTTAAGCGACTGATAATCGGATAATTAGCACAACTGACGGGTATGAAACGAATACCCGTCAGTTGTGCTAATCCTTTAGTATTCATCTGTTTAAGCGCCACGCTGCATTAGGAAAGAGGCCTTGCCGGGGTGGGGCGTTTTAATAGGGTTCGGGCATAAGTGGTTTTGTAAATGGTTGTATATCAACATATTAGGAGGTGTATCATGCCCGAAGTCGGCATATTAATATGGTTCGGGCATGAGTGGCTCTACAACTGACTGTATATCAATACATTAGAAAATAAGCCATGCCCGAGGTTGGCATTATCAGACAAGGCACCAGCCGTTACCGACCACAAATGTCACAATCACCAACCATTTTGTCAATTATACCGAATTTTTGTGTTGAGTTGATATTTAGTCGGTTTTGCATCGAGCCACAAAGAGTGAGATGATGTTCAAAATGACCTCGTAGGCTTTCTCCATGCTCTCCAGGGGCACGAATTCCATTTTGCCGTGGAAGTTGAGGCCGCCGGCGAAGATGTTGGGGCAGGGAAGGCCTTTGAAAGAGAGGTTGGCACCGTCGGTTCCGCCGCGGATGGGCTGGATCTTGGGCTTGACGCCGGCCATTTCCATGGCTTTCACGGCCTTCTCGATGATGTGGTAGTGAGGCTCTACCTGCTCCCGCATGTTGTAGTACTGGTCCTTCACCGTGAGGGTGACGGTGCCGGCGCCGTATTTCCCGTTGATGAATGCGGCGGCTTTCTCGATGAATTCCTTCTTCTTTTCAAACTTGGCACGGCTGTGGTCGCGGATGATGTAGGCAAAATCTGCTTCCTCTACCGTTCCCTTGAAGGAAATGATGTGGAAGAAGCCCTCGTAGCCCTCGGTGTACTCCGGGCGCTGGTCTACAGGTAGCAGGGCGTCGAACTCCTGGCCGATGTGAATGGCGTTTCTCATCTTGCCCTTGGCGCTGCCGGGGTGCACGTTGCTGCCCTGGATGTGAACCTTGGCGCTGGCGGCGTTGAAGTTCTCGAACTCCAGTTCCCCAATTTCTCCGCCGTCCATGGTGTAGGCGTACTGGGCGCCGAACCTCTTGACGTCGAACTTGACTACTCCGCGCCCGATTTCTTCGTCGGGGGTGAAACCAATCTTTACGGGGCCGTGTTTGAACTCGGGGTGCTCCACCATGTACTGCACTGCCTGCATGATTTCGGCTACACCAGCTTTGTCGTCGGCGCCCAGAAGGGTGGTGCCGTCGGTGGTGATGAGGGTCTGGCCCACATAGTGCAGCATTTCGGGGAACTCCTCGGGCTTGAGCTGCAGGCCGGGAACGCCTTTGAGGTCAATGGCGCCGCCGTCATAGTTCGGGACAATCTGGGGTTTTACGTTGGCTCCGCTGGCATCGGGGGCAGTGTCAACGTGGGCGATGAAGCCTACGGCCGGGACATCGGCCTCGATATTGGACGGGATGGAGGCCATCACGTAGCCATATTCGTCCAGGGTTACTTCCACGCCAAGGGCCTGGAGCTCGTCTCTGAGCATTTTGAGGAGGTCCCACTCCTTGACAGCGGAAGGCTGCGACTCACTTTCTTCGTTGCTTTGGGTGTCTACGCTTACGTAGCGCAGAAAACGGTCTAGAATCTTTTCCATAGAAGGTATTTGTTGCCAGTACAAATGTACGAAAAATAGGTTATATTTGTACAAATAAAAGAATTATGGAAGAAAAGAACTCCATCTCCCTTCCGGAGAACGCGCACCGGGAACTCAAGCCGGGAGAGCAGTATCAGCCCATCCTGGATCCCGCCCAAAAATATGCCGAGGCTACGCCGTATTCGGTGGCTGTGGGCATCCTCATGGTCATTCTGTTCAGCGCCGCAGCGGCATACCTGGGCCTCAAGGTGGGCCAGGTGTTCGAGGCTGCCATTCCCATTGCCATCATCGCGGTGGGCCTTACCGGCGCCCTGGGCCTCAAGCAGGGGCTTTCCCAGAACGTGATTATCCAGAGTATCGGCGGCTGCAGCGGTGCTGTGGTGGCCGGCGCCATCTTCACCCTGCCCGCCATCTATATCCTGGGTGTTGAGGTGAGTTTCTGGCAGATGGCCCTGAGTTCGCTCCTCGGAGGTGTGCTGGGTATTCTCTTCCTCATTCCGTTCCGTAAATACTTTGTGAAAGAGATGCACGGGAAGTACCCCTTCCCGGAGGCAACCGCCACCACGCAGGTACTCATCAGCGGTGAAGGCGGCGGCTCCAGCGCCAAGACACTGATTACGGCCGGCCTCATCGGCGGGCTGTACGACTTTGCCGTGGCCACCTTCGGCACCTGGGCCGAGACCGTCTCCACTACGGTCATGGGCTGGGGCGCCGCCCTTGCGGACAAAGCCAAACTGGTCCTGAAGATGAACACCGGCGCGGCCGTGCTGGGCCTGGGCTATATCATCGGCCTTAAATATTCCTTCATCATCTGCTGCGGCTCCTTCCTGGTATGGCTCGTGATTATCCCGCTCATGAACCTTATCTGGGGCGGTGACGTGCTGGACCTGATGGGAACGGGTATCGCTTCCACCGTGGGCCAGATGGCTCCGGAGGAGATTTTCAAGACGTATGCCCGTCACATCGGCATTGGCGGCATCGCGACGGCCGGCATCATCGGCATTGTCAAGAGCTTTGGTGTCATTAAGAGCGCTGCGGGCCTGGCCGTGAAGGAGTTCCGCCGCAAACCCGGCACCCTGGACGAGAAAGCCGTGCGTACGGAGGAAGACCTTCCCATGAAGACGGTGGTCTTCGGCGTTGTCATCGCCCTCCTCTGCATCTTCGCCTTCTTTGCCTTTGGCGGAGTGGTCAACAATATCTGGCAGGCGCTGGTGGGCCTTGTGATTGTGGCGGTGGTGAGCTTCCTGTTCACGACGGTGGCGGCCAACGCCATTGCCATCGTGGGCTCCAACCCTGTGAGCGGCATGACGCTCATGACCCTTATCATCGCTTCCCTCATCCTGGTGGCTGTGGGCCTCAAAGGCAATACCGGCATGGCCGCGGCCCTGGTGATCGGCGGCGTGGTGTGCACGGCCCTTTCCGTAGCCGGCTCCTTCATCACAGACCTCAAAATCGGTTACTGGCTGGGCTCCACGCCCAAGGTGCAGGAAGGCTGGAAGTTTCTGGGCGTAGCGGTATCGGCCGTCACCGTGTGCGGTGTCATGCTGGTGCTCAACAAGACGTATGGCTTCACCGGAGACGAGGCCCTGGTTGCGCCCCAGGCCAATGCCATGGCGGCCGTCATCCAGCCCATGTTCAGCGGCGGCGGCGCTCCCTGGCTGCTGTACGGCATTGGTGCGGTCATCGCCCTGGTGCTCAATTTCTGTAAGGTTCCCGCCCTGCCGTTTGCCCTGGGTATGTTCATTCCCATCGACCTCAACCTGCCCCTCCTCGTGGGCGGTGCCATCTCCTGGTTTGTAAGCACCCGTTCCAAGGATGCGGCCGTCAACAGCGCGCGCATGGAGAAGGGTACCCTCATCGCTTCCGGCTTCATTGCCGGCGGCGCCCTCATGGGTGTGGTGAGCGCTATTCTGCGGTTTGCCAACGTAGACCTGTACATGACGCAGTGGGCGGCAAACTACGGGGAGGCTGTGGCCATTGTCCCGTTCCTCGCCATTATTGGCTATATGGTGTACGCTTCCATGAAAAAGGAGTAGAACCTCTCGCGTTTTTTTCGTAAATTTGTGTCCACAAACCTAATCACTGTGAACGCAAACGAATTTGATGTCATTATCATTGGCGGAGGTATCACCGGAGCCGGCACGCAGCGCGACTGCGCCATGCGCGGGCTAAGAACCCTTCTGATAGAACGTTCCGACATTGCTACCGGCGCTACGGGCCGTAACCATGGCCTGCTGCACTCCGGTGCACGCTATGCGGTCAACGACCCCGAAAGTGCGGAGGAATGCATTAAAGAGAACATGATTCTCCGCCGCATTGCAGCCCATTGCATTGACGAGACCGACGGCCTGTTCATCACCCTTCCGGAAGACGACCTCGCTTACCAGCAAACCTTTGTGGATGCCTGCCGCCGTGCGGGCATCGGCGCAGAAATCATCGACCCCGAACTGGCCCGGCGCATGGAGCCTTCCGTGAACCCGGACCTCATTGGCGCCGTCAAGGTGCCGGACGGCAGCGTAGACCCCTTCCGCCTGTGCGCGGCCAATATGCTGGACGCCAAACTCCGCGGCGGCCAGGTGCGCCTGCACACGGAGGTGACGGGCTTCATCAAGGAGGGCAACACCATCAAAGGTGTGCACACCGTGAACCGCCAGACGGGAGAGAAGGCCGATTACTATGCACCCGTCACCGTCAATGCCTGCGGTATCTGGGGGCAGCACATCGCGGAACTCGCCGGCGTGAAGGTGGGCATGTTCCCGGCCAAGGGAGCCCTCCTCATCTTCGCCCACCGCGTCAATAACGTCGTCATCAACCGTTGCCGCAAGCCGGCCAACGCCGATATCCTGGTGCCGGGAGACACGGTCTGTGTCATCGGCACAACTTCTACGCGCATCCCCTTCGAGGAATGCGATCACGTTGCCGTCACCCCCGACGAAGTCACGCTCCTTATTACCGAAGGCGCCAAACTGGCACCGTCGCTCTCCTCTACCCGCATCCTCCGCGCCTATGCCGGCGTGCGTCCGCTGGTGAGCGCCGACGACGATCCGTCGGGCCGAAACATCTCCCGCGGCATCGTGTGCCTGGACCATGAGACCCGAGACGGCCTTAAGGGCTTTATCACCATTACGGGCGGCAAGCTCATGACCTACCGCCTTATGGCGGAGATTGTTACCGATGCCGTGTGCCGCAAGCTGGCCATTGAGAAGGCCTGCGAGACGGCCGATATCCCTCTCCCGGGCTCGGAAGAAAAATCCTACGAGGCCGTGGCGCAGAAGATCTGGGAAGCGCCCACTACTGCCCAGAAGGCGGCTGCGTCCCGCATGGGCACCCGCGCAAGCCGTATCCGTACCGGCAACAAGCGGGACGACGCCCTTATCTGCGAGTGCGAGGAAGTGTCGGTCGGGGAAATCAACGCCGCCATCGACCGTCTGGAGGTGAGTACCCTCACGGACCTTCGCCGGCGCACCCGCGTGGGCATGGGTACCTGCCAGGGAGAGTTCTGCGCCTGCCGCGCCGCCGGCCTTCTGGCCAAGGCGCATGGCTGCATCGAGCGCGAGAGGAAAGACCTGGAAGATTTCCTCCAGGAGCGCTGGAAGGGCAACTTCCCCATCGGCTGGGGAGATACCCTGCGGGAAGCCGAATATACACAGTGGGTCTATAAACACGTACTGGGTCTATGAAATTCGATACAGTCATCATAGGTGGCGGCCTGGCCGGCATGGTAGCCGGCATCACCCTGGAGAAAGCAGGGAAGAAAACCGCCATCATCAGCACCGGGCAAAACGCCCTGCATTTTTTCTCGGGCAGCTTTGAATCCCTTCAGGAGCCCGAGCAGCGCATCGTGGACCTCTTCTCCGAGGCCGGCGTGCGGCTTCACTACAGCCCCGGCGTGCGCCTGATGCCGCTGGGCACTTTCCGGGAATCGGCCCTCGCGCTGGAAGACATCGACATTTTCCCGTCGGCCCAGTTTGCCCGGAAGGTCCTCATCGTGAACTTCCTGGGTTACCACGATTTCTTCTCTTCTTTTCTGGCCGATGGTCTGGAGAAGCAGGGCATGAGCTGCCGCGTGCGCTTTTTGAACCTGCCGGAGATGGAGAAGCTGGAGCAGAGCCCCAGCGAGATGCGCTCTGTCCAGATTGCCCGCACCATGGACCGCGTATGGGAGAAAGTGGTGCAGGAGGTGCGCGTGCTGCTCAAGGACGAGGACACCGTGGTGCTGCCGCAGGTGTTCGGCCTGCAGGATATGTCCGTTCCCGGCCGTATCCGCCAGGGCATTCCTGCCCGCGTCGTATTTGCGGGCACGCTGCCGCCGTCGGTTCCCGGCCTCCGCACCCAGATTCTTCTCAAGCAGCGTTACCAGCTGCTGGGAGGTACTTACTTCATGGGAGACGAGGTGGTGCGTGCCCATATGCATGACGGTGTGGTGCATTCGGTGGCTACCAAGAACCTGGACAACCACTACATTGAAGGAGACCACTTTATCCTGGCTACGGGAGGCTATTTCTCCAAGGGACTGGTATCCAACCCCTTCCAGGTGTTCGAGCCGGTCTTCGGCCTCGATGTGGAGTACAATGAAGACCGCAACGCCTGGTACAATCCCGCGTTCAAGGAGGACCAGCCTTATATGCATTTTGGCGTCAAGGCCGACGAAAACCTCCATGCCCTGAAGGACGGGCAGCCTGTGGAGAACCTCTACGTGGCAGGTTCCGTCCTGGGGAACAACCGTCCCGAGTTTGGTACAGCCGCCGGTAAGGCTGTCCGTACGGCCCTGAAGGCCGCCGATGAGATTCTTAAGGTATGAAACTACAGGAATATACAGAGAGCAAGCACAACTTTGAGGAGTGCATGAAGTGCACGGTGTGCACCGCTTACTGCCCCGTGCTGCAGGCCAATCCGCTCTATCCCGGCCCCAAGCAGGCCGGCCCCGACGGTGAGCGCCTGCGTCTGAAGGACCCCTACTTCTTTAACCAGGCCCTCAAGTACTGCCTTAACTGCAAGCGCTGCGAAGTGGCCTGCCCGTCGGGCGTGAATGTGGCGGATCTTATCCAGAGCGCCCGCATCAAATACGACCATACCCCGCCCAAGCTGCGGGATGTCATGCTGGCCAACACCGATTTCATGGGCAAGCTGGCCCGTCCGTTCGCGCCCATCGTGAACGGGGTTACGGGCCTGGGCATTACCAAGACGGTGCTGGACGCTACGCTCAAGATTGACCATCACCGCACTTTCCCTAAGTACAGCGGCACCAGCTTCGAGGGCTGGCTCAAGCGTCATAGGAAGGAGCAGGCGGCGTTCCCGGAGCAGGTGGCCTACTTCCATGGCTGCTATGTGAACTACAACTATCCCCAGCTGGGCAAGGACCTGGTGAAGGTGCTCAATGCCCTGGGGGTGGGCGTACAGCTGCTGGAAAAGGAGAAGTGCTGCGGCATCGCCCTCATTGCCAACGGCATGTCGGCCCAGGCCCGGAAGCACGCCGAGCACAATGTGGAGCAGCTGCGGCAGGCCGTCACCGGGAAGGGACTTAAGGTGGTCACCACTTCCTCTACCTGCACGCTCACCATGCGGGAAGAGTATCCCAACCTGCTGGGGGTGGACAATGCCGATGTCCGTGAGTCGCTCCTTCTGGCCACCCGTTTCATTTACGAGAAACTGGAGAAAGGCGCTCAGCTCCGTTTCAAGCCCGGCTATCACAAGAAAGTCGCCTACCATACCCCCTGCCATCTGGAAAAGATGGGCTGGGGCATCTTCTCCCAGAAGCTGCTTCAGATGATTCCCGGCGTGGAGTTCACGCTTCTCGACAGCAACTGCTGCGGCATCTCGGGAACCTATGGCTTCAAGAAAGAGAATTACGAGGTTTCCCAGGCCATTGGCGAGCCCCTCTTCGCCCAAATCCGTTCCGTGAATCCGGAGGTGGTTGCCTGCGACTGCGAAACCTGCAAGTGGCAGATTGAGATGAGCACCGGTTACACCGTCATGAACCCCATCTCCATTTTAGCGGAAGCAATAGAATCATAATAACCATGTTAAAATTCCTTCAGCAGCCGGCCTACCTTCCGGCTCAGACCGGCCCGGAGGCCGATGCCAAGTACAAACGCATGCGCCTGCAGGTTTTTGTGGGCGCGTTCATCGGCTATGCCGGTTTCTATCTGGTTCGCAAGAACCTCTCCATGGCTATTCCGGCCATGGCGGCCCTGGGTTTTGCCAAGACCGAACTGGGCTTTGTGCTGGGCCTCAATGCCGCAGCCTATGCCCTGTCCAAGTTTCTCATGGGCAGTGTGAGCGACCGCTCCAATGCCCGCGCCTTCCTGCCGCTGGGCCTTATCCTTACGGCCATTTCCATGTGCTTCATGATTGTGCCCATCCAGTTTATCGGGGCCGACCACAAGGCGCTGGCCATCCTGGTGATGGGTATCCTCAACTGCCTGGTGGGCTGGTTCAACGGAATGGGCTGGCCTCCCTGCGGCCGCGTCATGACGCACTGGTTCTCTGTGAGCGAGCGAGGCACCATGATGAGCATCTGGAACTGCGCGCACAATGTGGGCGGTGCCCTGGTGGGCCCCATGGCTACTTATGGTGCCGTGTGGTTCGGCAGCTGGTTCTACGGTTCGCATACGGAGCTCTACTTCCTCATCGGCACATTTGCATTCCCGGCGGCCGTCGCCCTTCTGATTGCCCTTCTGGCCTATGTCCTGCTGCGCGATACGCCCCAGTCCTGCGGCCTTCCTTCGGTTGAGGCCTGGCGCAACGACTACCCCAAGAACTACTCCGAAAAGCACGAGAAGACCCTCACCACCCGTGAAATCTTCTTCCAGTATGTGCTCAACAACAAGTTCCTGTGGTTCATCGCCCTGTCCAATGCCTTCGTGTACATGGTGCGTTACGGCTGCCTGGACTGGGCTCCTACTATCCTTACGGAGAAGGGTATCGACCTCAAGAGCGCCGGCTGGGCCTACTTTGCCTACGAGTTCGCCGCCATTCCCGGTACGCTCCTCTGCGGCTGGCTCTCAGACAAGCTCTTTAAAGGCAAGCGCGCCCTTCCCACCATCCTTTTCATGGGACTGGTGCTGGTGTTCATCGTGCTCTACTGGCAGTTCATTGACAACCTCACCATGGTTATCATCTGCCTTATCGGCATTGGCTTCTTCATCTATGGCCCGGTGATGCTTATCGGCGTGCAGGCCCTGGATTTGGCTCCCAAGAACGCTGCCGGCACCGCCGCCGGCCTCACCGGCTTCTTCGGCTATTTCCTCGGCACCTTCATCCTGGCCAACACGGTCATCGGCTGGGTGGCTCAAACCTTCGGCTGGAGCTGGACTTTCCTCCTTCTCATTGCCGCCTGCCTGCTCTCCATGTTCTTCATGGCCCTCACCCTCAAGGAAGAAAGCAAGTAGCGCTGACGCGTAATTGCCTGAGCTTCAGGCGGATATAGAATGTCGGGTGCACCGCGTGGTGCACCCGACAATTCGTAAATAGCTCAGCCGTAGCGAGTTACGCCTCAGCTAGAAAACCAGCAGGAAGAGGCCGGCGGCGAGGCAGGCACCCAGCATGGGGCCGGCGACGGGCACCCAGCTGTAAGACCAACCGCTGTCGCGCTTGCCTTCGATGGGCAGCACGGCGTGGGCGCAGCGGGGGCTCAGGTCGCGGGCGGGGTTCATGGCGTAGCCGGTAGTTCCGCCGAGGGACATGCCGAGGGCCATGATGACGCAGGTGACGGGCCATGCGCCGATGGCGCCGGTCTGGGCCGATACGGGCCCTACCTGGAAGGCATTGCCCTGCGTACCCAGCGCCAGGATGAGGAACACCAGGATGCAGGTGGCGATAAACTCACTCAGGAAATTGCGCCAGGGATTCCAGATGGAAGGCATGGTGCAGAAGGTGCCCAGCATGGTGTCGGGCTGATCTGCCGTGGCCTTGTAGTGGTCTTTATAGAATACATAAACCAGCACGGCGCCCACAAAGCCGCCCAGCATCTGGGCCACGATGTAGCCGCACACCTGTGCCCAGGCGAACTTGCCGGCAATGGCAAGGCCCAGCGTTACGGCCGGGTTGAGGTGGGCGCCCGATACGGGGCCGGCAACGAGTACGCCCATCATGACGGCCAGGCCCCAGGCCAGGGAAATGACTACCCAGCCGGCGCCCTGCGCCTTGGATTTGTTCAGAGAGCAGGCGGCGCATACACCGTCGCCGAAGAGCACCAGGATCAGGGTGCCCAGAAATTCGAATACGTAAGGGTTCATTATCTTATAGTTCTTTTAATGGCATCGGCCCAGCCGCTTTTGACGGCTTCCACGGAAGCGCCGGACGGCGTGAATGTGCGCTCGGCCTTCCACTGTTTCTTGATTTCGTCCAGCGAACTCCAGAAGCCCACGGCCAGGCCGGCCAGGTAGCAGGCACCCATGGCGGTGGTTTCGGTGATTTGCGGCCGGATGACGGCAGTGTCCAGAATATCGGCCTGGAACTGCATCATGAGGTTGTTGCGGGAAGCGCCGCCGTCTACCTTGAGCTCCGACAGCTTTACGCCGGCGTCCTTCTCCATGGCCTGCACAATGTCCATGGTCTGGAAAGCGATGCCTTCCAGTGCCGCGCGGGCAATGTGGGCCGATGTGGTGCCGCGGGTAATGCCGCAGATGACGCCGTGGGCGTACTGGTCCCAGTAGGGGGCACCCATGCCGGTGAGGGCCGGCACAAAGTAGACGCCGCCGTTGTCGGGCACGCTGGCTGCGAGGGCTTCAATATCGGCCGATGACCGGATGATGCCCAGGCCGTCCCGAAGCCACTGCACCACCGAGCCGCCCACGAAGATGGAGCCTTCCAGGGCATAGTTGACGGTATTGCCAATCTTCCACGCCACGGTGGTGAGGAGGTTGTTCTTCGAAAGGATGGGCTTGGTGCCGGTGTTCATGAGGAGGAAGCAGCCGGTGCCGTAGGTGTTCTTTACGCTGCCGGGCTGGGTGCACATCTGGCCGAAGAGGGCCGCCTGCTGGTCTCCGGCAATGCCGGCGATGGGAACCTCGTGTGCGAAGATGGTGGTCTTGGTGTGGCCGTACACTTCCGAGGAGGATTTGACCGTGGGCATCATGGAAGCCGGAATGCCAAACAGCTCCAGCAGCTCCTGGTCCCACTCCAGCGTGTTAATGTTAAAGAGCATGGTGCGGGAGGCATTGGTGACGTCGGTCACGTGTACTTCTCCCCGCGTGAGCTGCCATACCAGCCAGCTGTCTACCGTACCGAAGCGCAGCTTGCCGGCCTGGGCTTTCTCACGGGCGCCCGGAACGTTGTCCAGGATCCATTTGATCTTGGTTCCGGAGAAATACGCGTCAATGATAAGGCCCGTCTTCTCGCGGATCTTTTCCACCAGCCCGCGTGCCTTGAGCTCATCGCAGAAGGCCGATGTGCGGCGGTCCTGCCACACGATGGCGTTATACACGGGAACGCCCGTTTCGGCATCCCACACGATGGTGGTTTCCCGCTGATTGGTAATGCCGATGGCGGCGATGTCCCTGCCGTTAATGCCAATCTTGGAGATGGCCTCGGCAATGACGCCGGCCTCCGACGACCAGATTTCCATGGGATTGTGCTCCACCCATCCCGGCTGCGGGAAGTGCTGGGTGAATTCCATCTGGGCCACGGAGCAGATGTTGCCCTCATGGTCAAAGACAATGGCCCGGGAAGAGCTGGTTCCCTGGTCCAGGGCCAGAATGTAATTTGCGCTCATGTTATTTTACGATATAACCACATGCCTCCCCGTCCGGATAGGAACCGAGTTGGATCATGTTCTTGACAGTCTTAAGGAAATTGGACACCTTGAAGATGTAGGTTTCGGGATCTTTCTGGTAAGAGTTGGCATGCACGGCGCCGGGGCATACGTACATTTCCTTATAACCCTGTTTCTTAGCATCGTAATTCATCTGCAGGTGGCTGAAAGGAACGAAGTCGTCGGCGTCTCCGTGGATGAACAGCATGGGGACGGTGCTCTTTTCCAGCTGTTTCACCGAGGAAGCCTCCCAGAAACTCCATCCATATTCTTTCTTGGTAACCAGGCTGGCGCTTTGCAGGATGTCCGGCGGAATGAAGCCGAAACTCTGCTTGCGGGTGTTGTTGAACTGGAGCACGACGGAGGCATAGCCGCAGTCTTCCACGACGCACTTCACATAGTCGGGCAGCGGGTCTCCGCTGGCCATCATAACCGTGGCGGCGCCCATCGATACTCCGTGCAGCACCATAAAGTTGTCCTGGAACAGTTCGTGGGCGATGGGAATCCATTTTTCGATGTCGTAGCGGTCGTACCAGCCCATCTGGATTTCGTCACCCTCGGAATAACCGTGGTACTGCAGGTCCGGGAACAGGACGTTGTAGTTGAGGATGTCGCGGTACATACGCACCAGGTACAGGAAGACGAAGTGGTTGTCCGTGTAGCCGTGCACCACGATGGCGGTGCCGTTGGCCTGGGCCGGGTTGGCGGCGGGCACGTAGCAGGCGTGGATCTTTTTGTCGTCCCAGCTGGTGGTCCAGGTGTCCTTGAGGATGCCCTGGGCCTTGAGGTTGTCGTACCAGGCCGTGCTGCCGGGCAGCAGGGAATCGGCCTTATGGCGCGTGCGTTCGATGTCGTCTACCCCGTGCGGCGTGGGCTGCAGGGCATAGTGGGACATATATTTGCCGGCCAGGCAGCTGTTGAGGGAAACGGCCACCAGGCCGATGGCAATAAGTTTGAGAAGTCTTTTCATATTAGAAGATGTAGTTTAGGCCGATGTTGATGCCCAGGCCTTCGCCGTCGTTTTTGTCGAAGCACTTGCCGAACTCGAAGTTGATGTTGAAGTTCTGGTTCATAATGATGTGCAGGCCGGCACCGGCGCTCATATGCAGTTTTTCGTTCTGGCCGGTGTACATCTTGGAGGCCAGGACGTCATTGCTCTCGGCCAGTTTCTTTAATTGTTCCAGACGGTAGGGCTGGACCACCATACCCAGGTCGAAGAACGGATTGGTGGCCAGGATGAAGTTCTGGTTAAAGAGTTTGAAGCGGGCGAAGCTCCAGCGCAGTTCGAAGTTGCCCCATACATAGCCGTTGCCCAGGAAGCGGTTGATGACAGTACCGCGGATGGTGTTGGTGGTGCCCAGGCCGTCGGTGATGATATTCTTGCGGTTGATGGGCATAATGGTTTGCAGGGTGTAGAACGGGGAATTACCGGCGATGAGGCCCTGGTAGGCTACGTGACCGCCGAAGACCAGATGGTCCGGCACCAGGGTGAAGAACTGCTTGTAGTGGACGGCCAGTTTGAGGTAGTCGTTGCGGTAGCCGTTTCGGTTTCCGTTGAGGATGTCGGGCGAGCCGTATACGAAGAGTTCCAGGTTGGAGCCCTTGCTGGGATTGTTCTCGTGGTCGCGGGTGTCAAAGACAACGCCGGCCTTGAACTCCAGGTGGGAGCCGCCGCCTGCTTCCTGTGCCGGGATGATGTCGTTCTCTACGTAAATGTCGTAGAGGGACCTGTCAAGGGTGCGGTCCGGGTCCAGGCTCCTGTTCTCGGCGTGTCCTACCCTATACATATTATAGGCGATACCGCCCACCCAGCCCCAGTGGCTTTCTCCAATCTTGCCCTGGGCGGTGAGTTCCACGCGGAAGTTATCGCGGCGCATCAGGTACAGGCCCTGGCCGTCTACGATCTTGTCCATATCCTTGAGGTAGCGGGCGGCGGCGCCGTTGAAGCCATAGAAGTTGCTGGTTTTGTTGCCCAGGTAAGTAAGGTCTGCCGATACGCGGATGCCGGGGATGAAGTACTTGCTGTCGAAGAAAGCGTGGTACACGGAATTGCCCTTGGAATACCAGGAGGCCTCCACGTTGGCCTTCCAGACATAGTCCGGATAGACGGTGCCGTCTCCGTACCAGTAAATATCGGTGAGGGCGCCGTAGTGCCAACCCAGGTCTGAGGAATAGCCGACAGCCGGGAGGGGGCCGAAGTTGATACCTTTTTTAACGATTTCGCCTTTCTGTTTTTCCTGTGCGGCTGCCGGGAGGCAGATGGCAGCCATAAGAAGGATGGAAAAAAGTTTTTTCATGTAAGGAAGTTATTTTTAGTATACGTTATCTCCTATTATATATGGCATCACAAAGCTACGAAAAAAATATTTTCAAAAAAAGTTAAAAAAAATTTGTCAGGAGAAAAAAAGTTACTACCTTTGCAGTCCCGTTCGAAACGGGGTAGTTCATTGACAATACTGAGAGAATAGATTAGAGGTAAAGCAAAAGATAGAATTTAGTCTGTAAACTTATACGGATTTTTTCGTAAAAGATTGTGGACTACAATTTCAATAGGCAAGAGCAAACGA
>Ga0310695_10009833_pt1 | contig 14238 bp, 14 predicted proteins | sample RumenRJG_04DNA_FD_203882 | JGI IMG/M metagenome (GOLD analysis project Ga0310695, IMG submission 203882) | Bovine rumen microbial communities from Lethbridge, Alberta, Canada - RJG_04 (v2) (version 2) | ecosystem: Host-associated > Mammals > Digestive system > Stomach > Rumen | place: Canada... | reverse complement strand
TCGGACCAACAATCAGCCGTACCAAGAATCTCGGTGACAAAACTCCTCGTAGGACTTTTGTCAACTTCCCCTACTGGATGTTCACGGCCTTCCGCACCACGTAGCCCTTGATCTTCTTGATGGTGCGCTTGTCCCGCACGATGAGGCTCTCGAGGTCGTCCGGGTACCGCGTGATCCGCTCGAAGCCGTCGCGCGTGACCAGCACCGTGTCGGAATGGCGGAACCCGCCGATGTCGTCGAAGTACAGCGCCGGCTCGATGCTGATGACCATGTTCTCCTCGATCACGTGGGCGCCGCCCGCGGAGAGCCACGGCGCCTCGTGGTTGCCCAGCCCGATGCCGTGCCCCGTGCGGTGCAGGATCGCATCGCCGTAGCCCCGCTCCTTGAAGTAGTCCTGCGTGGCGAGGTCGATGTCCGCGCAGCGCACGCCCGGCCGCACCATGGAGTACGCCAGCGCCCGCGCTCCCATCACGATGTCGTAGAGCTCACGGTCGCGCTCGCTGGGCTCGCCGAGGAAGACCGTGCGCTCGCACTCCGCCGCGTAGCCGTTCACGCGGTTGTAGCTCATGAGCACGATGGGGCCGTCGCCGAACCTGCCCGCGAAATCGGGCAGGCTGTGCGGCTGTGAGCTCTTGGGCGCGGGCCACGCTGCGGTGAGGAAGCTCGAGGTCATGTAGTTGTAGTCGGTCTCCTTGATCACGCTGGTCTGGATGTCGCGCGCGTGCATGACGGGCTCGAGCACGCACTCGCCGCGGTAGAGCCCCTTGTGGATGCGGCGCATGCCCTCGTCGGTGTACTTGGCGGCCAGGCGGATCGCCTCGAGCTCGCTCGCGTCCTTCACCAGGCGCATCGTGTCGATGTAGTCCACGATGCGGGTCTCCTTCGCGCGGAGCAGCTCGCGGTAGGCCGACGGCAGCGACGGCTCGATGCCGATGACGGCGCTCTCCCCCAGCGACTGCGCGATGTAGTCGTACCAGTTCTGCCCCGGGATGGAGGGGTACTCGAAGTAGTGGCGGATCTCGCCGAAGCCCTCGACCTTGAGCATGTGCTCGTACTCGAGGCGCGGGACCACGAGCTCGGGGCTTCCGCTCGGCTTGACGATGATGAAGAACGGGCGCTCCACCGGCGTGTACGACGCCCCGGAGAGGTAGTAGATCGCGTCCTGCGAAGTCACCAGCATGGCGTCCAGCCCCAGCTCGCCGACCTTCTCCTGCAGGCGCCGAACCCTGCGCCGCCTGTACTCGTCCATGGCCATGATGTCCCCCTCCGTACGGGTGCGGGATTGTTGAGTCGTTAACTGGATTGTAGGGCTAACGCTGGCGATTCGTGCGCGGTCATCGCCCGCCGAACACCGAACGCCCCTTCATGATGTCCTTGTCGGAATCCGCGGGGAGGTTGCGCTTGAACTTATAGGGGTCGGCGTTGATGATCGCGCGCTGGCCGTGGACCATCAGCTGCTTGTGGAGGTCGACCGCGTCGCGGTACAGGCGCGTGTTCAGCACGAGCACCCACGAGCGCGTGGGCACGTCGAACCGATAGACGCGATACGTGCAGAGCATGCTGGCCTCCTGCCTTCGGAACACCTTTCATCTTTGATGATAGATACCCCGGCGGACAGGATTTCAACCTTCTCCGATAGGGGATACTCCCCTATCTGCGGTTTTCTTCATTAGGGGATACTCCCCCAAATGAAGAAAGTACAATCTATGGCAACGGAGAGGAAGGACCGATGACGACCGAGAACGACAACCGCACCGGGATCGCCCTGCTGCTCCCGATCTGCCTCGCCCTGCTGGGAATCGCGATCGTCGTCACCGCGGTCTTCTCCCTGGTCACGGCCGGATGGAGCGACCCACGTGACATCCTGGCGGCATTCGCGCGCGTCGTCGTGGCGGTGGGGCTCGTGATGCTGAGCTTCGACCTCGCCTCGTGCCTGCAGCGCAAAGGAGCGTACGCCGGGCAGTCCCGCCCGTTCGAGCGCTTCTCCAAGAAGTGGACCTTCAGGACGCAGATGCTCATCCTGGCGATCGCCGCCTTCTTCGCGGTCTTCATGCTCCTGTCGCACTTCGGCGTAATCTAATCAGGCAGCTTTCAAAGCAATCGTTTGCAACACACCTGTTGCAATAATCCGATAAACACGTCTCTGACCTGCGGAGATGCAATCTCTGCAACACACCTCGGGACAGGTGTGTTGCAGATTGTCCATGATTCTTCAAAAAGGGGGTTACCCCCTATTATGTGGAGCCTCTCATCATTTCGGGGGGTACCCCCCATTTTGTCATCATTTCGGGGGGTACCCCCCATTTTGTGAAAACTACAGCGTGCGGAGGGCGTCGACGATGGCGGTCTTGCTCGCCGTGCGCTCGTCCTTCTCCTTGATGATGCGCGCGGGGCAGCCCGCCACGACCACGCCGGCCGGCACGTCCTCCACGACCACCGCACCCGCAGCCACGACCGATCCCGCGGCCACGCGGCAGCCCTCGAGCACCACCGCGTTCGCGCCGATCATGACGTCGTCCTCCACGATGACAGGCGTGGCGCTCGCCGGCTCGATGACGCCCGCGAGCACAGCGCCGGCGCCCACGTGGCAGCGTGCGCCGACAATAGCACGCCCGCCCAGGACGGCGCCCATATCAATCATGGTGCCCTCCCCCACCACGGCGCCGATGTTGATGACGGCGCCCATCATGATGACGGCGTTGTCGCCGATCTCCGCGCGCTCGCGGATAATCGCGCCGGGCTCGATGCGCGCGTTGACGCCGCGCAGATCGAGCAGCGGCACGCCGGAGTTGCGGCGGTCGCACTCCACGACCATGTCCTCGATCGCGTCCGCCTGCTCGGCGAGAAGCCCCTCGAGCTCGGACCAGTTGCCGAAGACGATCTTGTCGCCCGCGCCGAAGACCTTGGCGCTGCCGTAATCCACGCTCGCCCCCGCGCGCTCGCGCACGTACACCTTGGCCGGCGTCTTCTTCTCGGAGGTTGCGATGTAGTTGATGATCTGCTGCGCGTCCATGTCAGTCCCCAAACATGAGCTGGTCGAAGGTGTAGAAGCCGGGCGGGCACGCCATCAGGCGCTCCGCCGCGGCCACGGCTCCGCTCGCGAAGATCTGCCTGCTCGTCGCGCGGTGGGTGAGGCAGACCTCCTCGTCCGGACCGAAGAAGTGCACCTCGTGGGTGCCCGCCACGGTGCCGCCGCGCACGGCATGCACGCCGATCTCCCGCGCGGTCCGTGCACCCACCATGCCCTCGCGCCCGTAGACGACGTCGCACGAGCCCTCGGGGTCCACGGCGGCGAGCAGCGCCTTCGCGGTTCCGGACGGCGCGTCGGCCTTCCTGTTGTGGTGCGTCTCGACAATCTCGATGTCGAAGTCCGCGAGCGCCGCAGCAGCTTGCGCTGCGAGCCTGCGCAGCACCGCGACGCCGAGCGCGTAGTTGGGGCTCCAGACGACCGGCGCGTGCTCGCCCGCCGTACGCAGCAGCGCGAGCTCCTCCTCGCCAAGACCCGTCGTGCCCGAGACGAGCGCCGTCCCCGTGCGCGCCACGTAGGCCGCTACCTGCGGAATCGCCGAGAGATGCGAGAAATCGATCGCGACGTCGGCCGCCGCGGCATCCGCGAGCGCATCGATCGTATCGACGTCGTAGACGCCCGCAACCTCGAAGCGCCCCGTGGCCTCGAGCGTGCGCGCGACAAGCGCGCCCATCCGCCCGTTGCCGATGATGATCGCGCTAGCCAATGAGACCGACCCCCTCCATGGCGGCGTAGAGCCGTGCGCGGGTCGCGTCGGCCATCGGCCACAGCGGCATGCGGTAGTTCTCGTCGATCATGCCCATCCTGGCCAGCGCGGCCTTCACAGGGATGGGGTTGACCTCGCAGAACAGCGAATGGACGAGTTCCAGGTTCTCGAGCTGGATCCTGAGCGCGGTCTGCGTGTCGCCCTGCTCCCACGCGGCGCACATGTCGTGCACGGTGCGCGGCGCGATGTTGGCCCACACCGAGATGACGCCCGTGCCGCCGAGCGAGAGGATCGGCACGACCATGTCGTCATTGCCCGAGAACATGCGGAAGTCGTCCGAGAGGTACTGCGCCACGGTCGTGGCGTAGGAGATGTTGCCCGAGGCCTCCTTGATGCCCCACGCGTTGGGGTGCTCGCGCAGGCGCGCGACGTTGCGCTCCGAGATGGAGCAGCCCGTGCGGCCGGGGATGTTGTAGAAGATGCAGGGGACGTCGACTCTGTCCATGACCTGGACGAAGTGCTGGTAGATGCCCTCCTCGTTGGACTTGTTGTAGTACGGCGTGATGAGCAGCAGGCCGTCGATGCCGCGCTGCTGCAGGCCGAGCGCCTTGTTGAGGCTCTCCTCGGTGCAGTTGGAGCCGGCGCCGCCGATCACGGGGATGCGGCCCGCGACCTGCTTGACCACGGCCTCGGCCACGGCGAAGTCCTCCGCGTCGGTCATGGGCGAGGTCTCGCCCGTGGTGCCCAGCACGAGGATGCCGTCGGTGCCGTTCTCGAGGTGGAAGTCGACGAGACGCTCGAGGCCCTCGAAGTCGATGCTCTTGTCCTCGTTGAACGGGGTGACGAGGGCGACGATCGATCCGGTGAGGTTGTCCATGCTCATGGTGGTGCTCCTTTCGGGCGCGCGCCGGCGCTGCCCGTCGTTGGGTGATGTGATGCCGTGCCGTGGATGCGCCCCCTAGGGACGCGCGGGCTTACCCTTGGGTTCGCCCTCCGACCGCCGGACAAGCGCGGCGAGGTCGCTGCCGATGGGCAGGACGTCGAGGGTGGCGAAGTAGTCGAGGGGCGTCTCGGCGCGGCGGATCAGGCGGCTCGAGCCGTCCGTGCAGAGCAGGATTTCGGCGGAGCGGAGCCTGCCGTTGTAGGTATAGCCCATGGAATGCCCGTGCGCGCCCACGTCGTGGATGGCGAGCAGGTCGCCCACCTGCGCGTGCGGCAGCAGGCGGTCGACGGCGAGCTTGTCGCTGTTCTCGCAGAGCATGCCGGTGACGTCGTAGCGCACGCATGCGGGCTCGTCCTCGCGGCCGAGCACGGTGATGTGGTGGTACGCGCCGTACAGCATGGGGCGCATGAGGTTGCTCGCGCAGGCGTCGACGCCCAGGTAGTTACGGTACGTCTCCTTGGTGTGGATGACGCGCGTGATGAGCAGCGCGTGCGGGCCGGTCATGAAGCGGCCGAGCTCGGTGAAGATGGCCACGTCGTCGAGGCCGGCGGGCACGAGGACCTCCTCGTAGGCGCAGCGCACGCCCGCGCCGATGGCGGCGATGTCGTTCGGTTCGTCCTCGGGACGGTACGGGATGCCGACGCCGCCGGAGAGGTCCACGAAGCCGATGTGGATGCCGCGCTCGGACTGCAGGCGCACCGCAAGCTGGAAGAGCCTCCTCGCGAGCGCAGGGTAGTACTCGTTGGTGAGGGTGTTCGAGGCGAGCAGCGCGTGCAGGCCGATCTGCTGGACGCCGAGCTCGCGCAGGCGCGTCGCGGCTTCGAGCAGCTGGTCCTCGGTGAGGCCGAACTTGGCCTCCTCGGGGCGGCCGAAGATGCCGTTGGCGAAGTCGAAGTCGCCGCCGGGGTTGAAGCGCAGGCCCACGCGCTCGGGCAGCGCGCCCTGCTCTGCGAGCAGCGCATCGATGTGGGTCTCGTCGTCGAGGATGATGGTGGCGCCCAGGCGCCCCGCGTGCGCGAACTCGCCCGCCGGCGTGTCGTTGGAGCAGAACATGATCCGCTCGCCGGATAGGCCGAGCGCCTCGGCCATCAGCAGCTCGCATGCGCTGGAGCAGTCCACGCCGCAGCCGTACTCGGCGAGGATCGAGATGATCGCGGGGTTGGGCGTGGCCTTGACGGCGAAGTACTCGCGGAAGCTCGGCGCCCATGAGAACGCGCTGGTCAGAGCCTCGGCCGTCCTGCGGATGCCCGCCTCGTCGTAGAGGTAGAAGGGCGTGGGGTACACCCGCGCGAGGGCCTCGATCTGCTCGTTCGTTGCGAAGGGACGCTTCTGCGCCACGGTTCCTCCCGATTCCAGCCGCGTGGGCGCGCCGGGCATCCGTGCGGGAGGCCGTGATAGCGCACCTACGAGGTACTTCCCGTAGACAGTCCTGCGGGTCTTTCCCGCAGGCCCACCAGGACGTTCGCGCCCGAAGGACCTGGTTCGGCGGATTTGGCCTCCTCCCAGGGTCACTGCCCGCCGGCTCGCCCGGGATTCATCGTGTCCGCGCCTCTATCGTTGGCGATAAGTGTAGGAAGTGGACCAGAATCGCACAATCCGATGTAACCAAATAGATTCAAAACGCGGAGGCGGAGCGCCCGACACGGTAGAGTGGACGCAGCACGCACCGGTTCGAAGGAGGGACGTATGCACGGCATGGACACCGTCGAGCGGCTGAGGACGCTCAGGCGCGACCTCCACCGCATTCCCGAGGTCGGATTCGACCTGCCCGAGACGATCGCGTACGTCTCGGACGTCCTGGCGCGGCTCTCCGGACCGGTCGAGGTGTTCACGCCCTGCCCGTCTACGGTCTGCGCCTTTTTCGACCGCGGCGCCGCGCGCACCACCGCGATCCGCACGGACATGGACGCCCTGCCGGTGGTGGAGCGGACCGGCGCGCCGTATGCCTCGACGCATCCCGGCCGTATGCACGCCTGCGGCCACGACGGCCACATGGCGATGGTGCTCGCCCTCGCCGAGCACCTCGATGCGCACCTCGACGAGCTTTCGCGCAATGTGTTGCTTATCTTCCAGCCCGCCGAGGAATCCGTCGGCGGGGCGCTCCCCCTCTGCGAGAGCGGCGTTTTCGAACGCTATGGCGTCGACCGCATCTTCGGCTTCCACCTCTGGCCCGACCTGCCTGCGGGAACCGTCGCGACGCGCGAGGGAGCGCTGCTCGCGAGCACGAACGAGGTCGACGTCGTCTTCCACGGGCGGTCGTCGCACATCGCGAAGGCCGACCAGGGCAGGGACGCCGTCGAGGCCGCCTGCCGCTACCTCGCGCGCATCTACGCGTTCATGGACGGCCTAGCCGGGGACGATTCGAGCCTGCTCAAGTTCGGACGCATCGAGGGCGGCCTCGTGCGCAACCAGATCGCAGCGGAGGCGCGGCTCCAGGGAAGCCTGCGGACCTTCTCGACCGAGATGTCCGAGCGTGCGCAGGAGGGCATCGTTTCCCTCGCCGAGCAGACGGCCTCCGAGCTGGGATGCACCGCGCAGGTCTCCTTCGCGAACGGCTACCCGCCCGTGATCAACGACGCCGCGCTCACCCGGCTCGTGCGCGAGGCCGTCCCCGAGGTGAGCGAGCTCGACGCGCCGCAGCTCATCGGCGAGGATTTCGCCTGGTACCAGCGCTATGCGAGCGGTGTGTTCATGCTGCTCGGCACGGGGACGGGCATCCCGCTGCACGCGGACACCTTCGATTTCGACGAGAGTATCCTCGCACGCGGACTCGATATCTACGAGCAGCTCGTGCGCCTTCCCTAGAGCGCCTCGTCGCTGCACCCGCCCTTGAAGATGACCGCTATCGCCCCGCTCCTCCCGCGCGTGTCCATTGGCTAGAGGATACCCACCGCGGCCGATAGGCTATACGCTGACCCGAAGCGAGCGGCACCGATCGGGAATGGTTCGGTATGCTTGAGGCGAGAGCACGATGAGAGGAGCAGCCATGCATACCGACTTCATCACCATCAACGCGCATTCTTCGATCCGCATCGATGCCGGACCGGGCGCCGTGTGCTACGTCGATCCGTACCTGTTCGAGGACGCGCCGCACGACGCGGACCTGGTCCTCGTCACGCACTCGCACCACGACCACTACTCGCCCGAGGACATCGCGCGGGTCGCCTGCGAGCGGACCCGCTTCGTCGCGCCGCGCGGCATGGAGCGCGAGCTGCCGGATGCCCTGTTCGTCTCGCCGGGCGAGACGGTCTGCCCGCTGCCGAGCCTCTCGATCGAGGCGGTGCCGGCGTACAACAAGCTCAAGCCGTTCCATCCGCGCAAGAACGGCTGGGTGGGCTACGTCATCACGACGCATGACGGCGTGGTCGTCTACGTGGCCGGCGACACCGACGACATCCTCGAGAACCGCTCGATCGCCTGCGACATCGCGCTCGTGCCGGTGGGCGGGACCTACACGATGACGGCGTCCGAGGCGGCGAAGTTCGTGAACGAGCTGCAGCCGAAGGTCGCGATTCCCGAGCATTACGGATCGGTCGTGGGGTCCGAGGACGACGGTGCGGCCTTCGCGGCGCGCGTCGACCCCTCGATCGAGGTCGTCTTCAAGCTGTAGACAACCGCAAACATCAGGTTTCGCTCCACATACCTACCTGCTTTTCCACACACCTCTTGCAAAAACAGAGGTTTGTTTTCGTTTGCCCAGCTCAGAGGCTTATCGCTATAACAGGTATGTGAAAAACAGACCCTTATGTGAATTGTGAACCGTTGTGTCGAGCAGAGAAGGCAGCAACCCGAACAAAAAGGGACGCACGGCATGGAGCCGTGCGTCCCGGACGTTCTATCTAGGCTCGAAGCTTACTTGCCGCCGAGCAGGGTGCCGGCGAGGCCGATCACGTCGTCGAGGCCGATGCCATCGGACAGGTCGACGACAGGCTTGGCAGCCGTGGTCTTCCTGGAGTTCCTCCCGGTGGTCTTGGCAGGAGCCTGGCCGTTGGACATCAGCGTGGCAGCGAGGCCGGCGAGGTCGTCGAGTCCGACGCCGTCGGACAGGTCGACGCCGCTCCTCTTGGTCTTCTTGCCGGTGACGCCGGTGGCGTTCGCGATGGCGAGCAGCGAGCCGGCGATCATGGCGAGCTTGCCGAGGTCGAGGTTCATGCCGGCGGCCTGGACCTCCTGCGCGGGAGGCTCCTCCTCGACGACCTCGGCCTGGCTCAGCAGATTGCCGAACAGCGAGCCGGCGAGCGTGTGGACGGAGTTGTCGTTCTGGCCGAGCAGCAGCGAGGCGAGGGTGCCGAGGGAGCCGAAGTCGACGGCCTTGCCCTGGGCGAGCGACGAGACGGCGGTGACGACCTCGGCCGCCTCGTTGCGGCTGACGTCCTGGACGCCGGAGACGTTGCGCACCGTGGAGTACGGATGCTCGACGAGGCTGCCGAGGATGGAGGGGTTGTCCTGCGCAAGGCCGATAAGGCTGCCGACGATGCTCTGAATGTCCATGGGTACTCCTTCTTCGCACGAGAAAACAAAGGACATTCCTATCTTACCCGCGGATGCGGGCGCTCACACGTCCGCAGTCCTAATAGTGCCGCTGGCGGGTGAAAACGCTACTTTCGGTCAACCTTTTTGGGCGTCAGGCGGATACCGCGCGCGCCACGGCGATGCTTATGCCAGGGCATGCCGCTCCAGAAGCGGGCAAGCGCGTGCTTGATGGTGGCGATGCGCTGGTACACGTTGCGGCCGCCGCGGCTGCGCAGACCCAGCAGCGGGACCGCCGCCGCGATCGGGCCGACGTACTCGATGAAGCGCCACACCACGTACGCCGCGGTGATCGTGCTCCCGAAGATCGGCGAGAAGAGCGTCGCGAACCCGACCTCGGCGCCGCCGCTGCCGCCCGGAAGCGGAATGGCGGAGGTGAGCAGCTCGAGCATGGAGCCGGCCGCAAGGCAGGTCACGAGGTCGGCATTATGGAAGCCGAAGGCGTGCGCCACGAACCAGCCGAGCGCGTACTGGCAGGCCAGCTGCGCCAAGGAAACCATGAGCGCGAGCAGCATCATCGGAACGTCCTTCGCGGCGCTCTTGAAGCCGTCGGAGAACTCCTGCACCTGATTGTTCACCACATCGTGCCAGCGATCGAAGTCGGCCTTGAGCGGGGTTTTCTCAAGCAGGCGGATGATAGCGTTGCCCGAGCGCTTCACGAAGCCCGGGTAGAGGCAGATCACGAGCAGGGCAAAGACCTCGACGATCTTCACGCCGAACAGCACGAGGCCGATCACCGCGAAATTGCCCACGACCTCGAAGAAGTACCGATAGCGGAAGATGAGCATGACAGCGGCGAAGATGCCCTCGGCAGCCTCGTACACGATGAAGCGCGTGTACTGCAGGGCCGATGAGGACCCCACCGAGAGGCCCGCGCGCGTGAGCCGGTAGATCTGAGCCGGGGCGGCGCCGGTTCCGCCCGGCGAGAGGAACGAGAAGAAGATGCCCGCCGCCTCGACGCTCATGAGGTCGCGGAAGCCGAGTGGCGAGTTCCTGTCGCGCGAGACCGGGACCGCGTAGCCCACGACGCCGAGCAGGTAGTAGCAGACCATGCAGAGCGCGCCGCGCGCGACCCACAGCGGGTCGACGCCGGCGAGCGACGCCGTGAACTCCTCGAACTGGCCGGACAGCACCACGTAGAGGATGTAGGCGACCATGACCGCGCCGAGGAACAGCACGCTCTTGCGCACCGAGGAGAACTCGGCGCGCTCGTGCTTCGACGTGGACTGCACCTGCGTCTTGGGAGCCTTGGGCTTCTCGGCGCGGGCCGCCTGCTGGTCTGTCTGCGGAGCTGCTATGCCTGCCTCCCCTCCGCGGTCGCCATAAGATGTTCAGCATGTTCAGAATACCGAAATGGTTTGTCTGTTGTGTGATGGTCGTACGGCGAGCGGAGGGGAGGGGTGGGGGCGGCGGAAGGAATCAGGCGTCGCCGAGCAGGTAGTCGACGAGTTCGGCGAAGCCCGCGCGGTCGGCGGCGGACCCGCCCGCGGAGGCGAGCTCGACGATCGATGCCGGCGTGGTGGTGCCCGCGTATTCGGAGCCGCGCAGGTACATGCCGAGCTCGATCACGGCCGCGGTGAAGCGCCAGTCTGCGTCCGTGCTGTCGACGTCGGCGATCTGGGCGCGCTGCTCATGGACCTGGCCGTCGTCGAAGGCGCGGTAGCGCAGCGACACCTGCGCGAGCTCGCCGGTGAAGGAGGCGTCCCCGACGGCATCGGGCGCCGAGTAGCGCAGCTCGGGCTCGGCGACCTCGAGCGCGGAGTCCGCGGGCACGATCTCGTAGCACACGGTGAACTGCGCGCCGGGTCCGACGTCGGCGGCGTCGCGCGCGTCGTTCTCGAAGTCCTCGTCGGCCATCTCGCGGTTCTCGTAGCCGATGAGGCGGTAGCCCTTCACGAGCGCGGGATTGAACTCGACCTGCACCTTCACGTCGTCGGCGAACGGCACGAGGTTGGCGCAGAGCTTCTCGTCGAAGACGCGCTCGGCCTCGTCGATGCAGTCGATGTAGTGGTAGGAGCCGTTGCCATTGTCTGCGAGGGTCTCCATCTTGGTGTCCTTGTAGTTGCCGCTGCCGAAGCCGAGGACCGACAGGTAGATGCCCGTCGCGCGCTTGGCGCTCACGTAGTCGTAGAGGTCGCTCTCGCTGGTCATGCCCACGTTGAGGTCGCCGTCGGACGCCATGATGATGCGGTTGACGCCGCCCTCGATGAAGTTGCGCTCGGCCACCTCGTATGCGAGCTCGAGCCCGCGCTCGCCGTTGGTGGAGCCGCTCGCCTCAAGGCGGTCGATGGCGCGCATGATCGTGCGGGCCTCGTCGCCGCGGGCGCCCTCGAGGATGAGCTCCTCGCCGCTCGCGTAGGTCACGATGGAGATGCGATCGTCGCGGCCGAGCGAGCGCACGAGCACCGCGAAGGCGTCCTTGAGCAGGTCGAGCTTGTCGCGGGAATCCATCGAGCCGGAGACGTCGATCAGAAAAACCAGATTGCGGCCGCGGATGGTCTCGGTATTCTCGCGCGCGGTCGCGAAACCCAAGGTCAGGAGCCTGGTCTCGGGGTTCCACGGGCAGGGGCCGAGGTGCGTGGTGACCGAGAAGCGCTCGCCCGCGGCGGGCTCGGCGTAGTCGTACGCGAAGTAGTTGAGCATCTCCTCGATGCGCACGGCACCCGCGGGGATCTCGTCGACGCCGTAGCCGTCGAAGACCATGCGGCGCAGGTTGGCGTAGGACGCGGTGTCGACGTCGGCCGAGAGCGTGGAGAGCGGGTTCGCGCGCGTGGAGAGGAACCCGCCCTCGCGGATGACGCCGTACTCCTCGGTGTTCCACGCGATCGGGTCCCCGTACCAGAAGCCGCACTCGGCGGGGCCCTCCTCGTAGCTGTCGCACGCGACGAAGCCGGTATCGTACGGCACGCCGATGCTGATCTTCTCCTCCCCCGTGCCGGCGGGAGCTTGGTCTGGTGCAGAGAAGCACGCGGCCAGCGTGCCGGCGAACAGGACGGCGAACAGGCAGGCTAGCAGCTTGGTCATGCGGTTCATGGTTGCGTTCATGGGTCCTCCTCGTGTCGCGGTTCACCAAAAACACGAGCGAGGAGCGGCGATTGTCGGCAGCCACGGGATTGCTGGCACGGAAAACCCCTTTTTCTGGCACGAATGCCACTTATTCCGAGGTTTTTGGGTATCGATTCTCCATCGGGCGCATAGAGCCACCCCGTCTACCTGCGCAAATGCAGGACATCTATAGCTCCGATGACGAAATGAGGTCCAAAAACCTCGGAATAAGTGGCATTCGTGCTAGAAAAAGGGGTTTTCCGTGCCAGTGGATGTTGGATCCTCCGCTATTTGCCGTCGGTGCGCCACAGGAGCACCGCGTCACGGCCCACCTTGGCGTTCAGCGAGTAGGGCGTGCCCGCAGGCTCCTCGAGCACCCAGCGCTCGACCACGCGGTTGTACTCATGCGGATGGTCCCAATCGAGGCGCACGCCCACCACGGGCACCGAGAGCTCGTGCATCGGCCAGGTGTCGTAGTAGGGATCCCACAGGTAGACGTAGGTGTCGTCGACGCCGGTGACGAGCACGTAATGGTCGGCGCCGAGGCAGCACTCCACCGCCGCGACGGCACCGGACCTGATGCCCTCGAGAAGCGGCGAGCCCTCGCGCAGGCTCACCTCCTCCTCGCCGAGCAGCGCCTGGCTGCGCACGGGGAAGCCCTTGTCGGACACGTAGTCGTTGCACCACGATGAGAGGAACGCGAGCGCCTTGCCCGACGTGCCCTGGTGCATGCCCGCGAGCCCGAGGTTGCGGTCGCCGGTGACCATCGTGACGTACTCGACGACCTCCTGCGGAATCTCTTCGCGCTCGAAGAGGTACATGAGCGCGTTGATGAACGTCGCCGTTCCGCAGTCATAATGCGTCACCTGGTAGCGAAGCGGTGTCTTCATGGGGTCCCCCTATGCGAGAATAACCTGTAAGCCATTATCGCACGGGAAGGGACGATCATGAGACTCGGGATGGTCGGCACGGGAATGATGGCGGGTTTCGTGCTGCCGCACATCAAGGGCTGGGGCGTCGACCTGCGCGCCATCTGCGGCTCCGGGCGCGACCCCGCGAAGACCGCCGCGCGCGCCGACGAATACGGCATCGACCTGCCTTTCGACGACTACCGCGAGCTTATCGCCTGCCCCGACATCGACACGGTCTACGTGGCCGTGCCCAACGCGCTGCACCACGAGATCGCGATGGCCGCGTTCGACGCCGGCAAGCACGTCGTGTGCGAGAAGCCCCTCGCGACCAACGCGCGCCAAGCGCAGGAGATGGCCGACCGCGCCGAGGAGCTGGGGCTGTTCTTCTGGGAGGGCATGATGGCGTTCCGCCAGCCCAACTTCCGCCACGTTCGCGACGCATGGCTCGGCCGCATCGGCGACATCAAGCTCGCGCTCGCGATGTTCAACCGTTACTCGAGCCGCTACGACCGCTTCATGGCCGGCGAGCTCATGCCCACGTTCGACCCCGCGTTCGCGGGCGGGTCGCTCATGGACATCAACGTGTACTGCGTCGCGTCGCTCGTGGGGCTGTTCGGCGAGCCGGCGTCGGTGCGCTACCGCGCCAACATGCACCGCGGCATCGACACGAGCGGCATCCTCGAGATGGACTACGGCGCCTTCCAGGCCACGGCGATCAGCGCCAAGGACTGCGCCGCGCCGAGCTTCGTGCAGATCGAGGGGACGAAGGGCTACATCCTGAGCCCGTCCGAAGCCAACTCGTGGGAGTACCCGATGACGCTGCACCTCAACAACGGCACGGAGGAGACCTTCGACGCGCATCTCGACAGCTGGTGGGAGGCAGAGTGGCGCGAGTTCCAGCGCCAGATAGACGAGGGCGACCTGGCCTCGTGCCGCGCGGAGATGGCCACGAGCCTCGCCACGGCGCGCGTGCTCACCGAGGCGCGCCGCACCGCCGGCATCGTCTTCCCCGGCGATTGATAGGGATTGATAGGGACAGGTTGTTCGTTCCCTTTTGGCACAGAGGGACGGGTTC
>Ga0310695_10009831_pt1 | contig 14239 bp, 7 predicted proteins | sample RumenRJG_04DNA_FD_203882 | JGI IMG/M metagenome (GOLD analysis project Ga0310695, IMG submission 203882) | Bovine rumen microbial communities from Lethbridge, Alberta, Canada - RJG_04 (v2) (version 2) | ecosystem: Host-associated > Mammals > Digestive system > Stomach > Rumen | place: Canada... | reverse complement strand
CCTCGAGCCTTTCACCTCTTGTTTGGTGGCAAAATTAACAAGTTTTAATGAATCTACAAAAACTTTATAAGTGTTTTTAACTCCGTCGATTTCTATCGGCATTTGATTTTTGCAATCAATATTTAGCAGCACTTGCGGCGAAACAAAGACGTTTACGGTGTCGCTGCCGTCTTCCGGTGTCATCGACGCAATTATGCTTTGATCCAAAAGTTCCTTTCCTTCAACGACTTTGCACGGTTCGCCGATTTCAAAATTCAACGAACATTTACCTTTGAACAATCCGCCCAAAACGCTGTATTTACAACCGACTAAACCGCTGAAATAGAACGGATTAGGACCTGCGCCCTGCAAAACTGCAGCGGCTGCGGCGTCCATGATATTAAATTTGCGTCGTTTGCCCATGAATTTTACTTGGATTCCGATGCTCGCGTCCAAATACGCCCAAAGTTGCGCGTTTGCGTACCAGCCGCCAATGCCGAGCGGCTCAGATTTGCCCTCGCAGTGAGAATTTTTCCCGTAATTTGCCAACAAAAATTCGCCGCCCGCACCTAATTCCAACTTGGCGAAAAATGGCCACGGCTCTACGGAAAAACCTGTCTCAAAGCCTGTTCCGAATGCAACTCCTTCGCCGTTGGAAACTGTTAACATATCTCTTGACTCTGATATTTTGACCATTCTGAACTTGAAAATAATGAAGTTACTTTTTCCGGCGGGTCGGGCAATCCCGGAATATTGTTTCCCGCCATGAAATAACTGCTGATATCAAGTTTCAAAGCCGGTGCATCAACAACAATTCCGCATCTGTCGTCAGGCGTTCCCAAATGGATATACCAATCTTTCGGACTGAAATACGCAGTGGCATCCACCAATTTTTTGTTCGCACCCTTGCCGTACATCACGCCCATATCCATAAACGCTCTCAAATATGTGAAAAATGATTTGTTAACGAAATCCATTTTCATAAGCGTGGAAGCTGTAAGCGGATATTGTCCCTTCATTGATGAGTTTTCTTTAGGTTGATTCTCTTCTTTTTCGTCTTCGTTTGGAAGTTTATTCAACTCTTTTGCAAAATCTTGGTATTTTTTACTACCGCTTAAGAATACAGCATCGCCTTTAAATTGTACATAATTCAAGCCCCAATTTCTATTAAACTGTACTTCAAATGTGGTTTTCGCATCACATAAATTTTTGTTAACAATACCAAATTTCATGGATGCCAAAAAGCCGAAACCGACGTTAAAATCTGGTTTGTAATACAATCCTGAAGGAGCTTTGCCGACCGCAGAACCGTTATCTGTTTGATTCATACGATTATACGCGCCACCGCCGATGCCATAAACATCGAAATACGGAGGAATTTTAAACAAGGTTTTGCCGCCGTTTTCTGCAAACAAGTCTGCGAAAAAATATTTGTTGTTTCCCACTCTTCCAAACAGAGCAGTAGCTTCAATATCCAACATATCAACGAGTTGTAATTTTACGTCGCCTCTAAAATAGTTGCCGTAAATAGGGTCGTTTTTCTCGAACATCACATCGCCGTAAACGCTGAATGTTGAGGATTTGTAATCAACTGAAAATCTTGATACTGAGAACTTTTTCAATTTAAATCGCTCATAATCACCAAGTATATGAAATCTTCCTCCGGCTGTAATTTTGTCGGCAAATGCGATGTTTGCACCGAAATTCAAACTGTCGTTTCGCATCGAAATATCGTTAATTTGAATTTCCAAATTGCCAAATTTTGCCGACGTAACGCCTTCCGACGACCAAATGCCCGGCCTAAAATACGGTTTTTCTGCGCTCAAATACATATCCTGAAAATCCAATTGTGGCACGTGCAGCGTCGATTTTTCACTACCGGCATTGATTGTAACATTACCATTTGCAACGATTTCCGGCACAAATTTTCCGTCGCGAAGTTTTAAATTCAATTTTGAACTTTTGTCCAACTGCAATTCTGCGCAAATAAAATCCAATGTCAAAGAGTCGCCAAGATTTGTAGTAATGTCAAATTCGTTTTCCGCATCATTGTACAACGCATCGTAATGATGTTTTGAAAATCTGCCGAGAGCTTTCCAATTGAAATCGCCTTCAAACGATACGTTTTGAATTTGATTTTTTAACAATTTAAACTCTAAATTGTCGACGTCAATATCAAAATTTTTAGTTGTATCAAGCTGATGACCAAGATTTTGCGTATTAGCAGAAATTGTAAAACCGTTGTTGTCGGCTATAAAATAATCGCAATTTATTGTGATCGCTTGCGAGGTATCTTTACCGAGATTTTTCGGTAGTTGAAGCTGTGATTTTCCGACAAAAACGCCGCGCCAAAGATTTTTTTCTGCTGAATTGTTTGACGAAAAATATCCGCTGGGAAATTTGATTTTGGCACTTGTAATTTCTTCGCTGTTGTCGAAATCCAGACCGTCTAATGTAAAAATCCAATCTTTCAGTTTTTGGAATCCAAATTTGATTTTTTTATCGAGCGAAAATGTAAAATTATCTATTTCCTCAAAATCCAAACTGGTTGAAAATTTTGGTATCTGTTTGGAAATCTTGTTGTTATCATCGTAAAAAACTAAATTGGTAGAATCAATTTCAATATCGGTTTCGGCATGAAATTTTTGAATTCCTTCGCAATCAAATTCGGCGAAAGTTCCACTTTTGAATGTGATTTTAAAATTTTTGCCAACAGAAACGGACTCTATAAGTTCGATTTTTCCAGGCGAACATAGTCCGCTGTTTCCGTTTACAACAATTTCGCCGTCGAATCCTATCTTCTTGTCTCTCAACGGAATAACGCACGACAAATGAAGTTTTGAAATTTCATCGTTTTCTCTTTCGATATTGGAAACCACGAGCAAATATCCCGCTGTACTCTGAATACCAACGGGCAGCGGCAATTGATGATTTTGTCGTAATTCGTTGAGATTTTTGATATAATTTGACATCTTCTGAACTTTGTCAGCGAGGTCCAATGCGGCGGCAAGACGGCGGCTATCCGAAGTATCAAGACGGTTGTCGATGTCAAAAGCTTCCTGACCGTATGACGCAGAAAGCATTGATAGCAAAGCGATTAAGATTACAAGTCTTTTCATTATTTTGCTTAGTTGTTTACAAATAGTTTTTACAGTTTTTGTTACTACGAAATCTTTTTTTCAACCACGGAAATCACGAAAATCACGGAAATATCTATTTCATCACCGAATTAACCGAATAAAACAAATTCGACTTACTTAAAATTATATTCAACAAATGCCGCAAGCGGCTACAAATGAAACGAATACAAAAATCTGCTGAAGCTTATTCGTTAAATTCGTATAATTAAAAAATAACTTGTTGTTTTTTAATTAATTAGTTAAATAAAATAGTTTCGTTTTATTTGTTAAATTCGTTGATAAAAAAAAAGATTCCGTGTTTTCTGTGTTTTCCGTGGTTAAACCATAGTATTTTTCGTAGTTAAATCATAATTTCTTGTTTTTTAGTCGTTTACAATTCTACTTTTATTTCGTTGCTCAAGGCGGATTCGCTGCCGTCGGCGTAAACCATTCTTACACAATACGTGTAAAAATCACCGATTTGCAAGCCTTTGTCAGTGAACGTGTTACCGCCTGAAATTTGTGAATAGGTTTTCAGCGGTTTGTCGTTAACTTTCTTATACACAATCACATAATCCGGCTGTTTGCGACTTTCTGTTGTCCAGTTGAGCGTGATATTATTTTCGTAAACTTTCTTTTTCAAACGGATTTCCGCGGTTTTGGTCTGCGACGTTGAAAACGATTTTTTTACAATTTCGGATTTGTTGCCGCTGTTGTCAACCGCCTGAATACCATAATAATACGTTTCTCCATCATCGGCATTTGCATCCAAAAATGTCAGCTGACCAACCGACAAAACTGCCGTCGTATCAAAATCTTTGTCAGATGCTAATTTCCTGAATATCAAATATTTTTCAACGTCTTTTGACGGCGAGGGTATCAAGGTTAACAAAATTTTGTTTTTCTGACTTTGGATACTTTCAAACTGCGGCGCAACCGGCGGAACTATATCAAATCTCTTAATTTCAGCAACTTCCGACAGTTCTGACTGGTTGTCGCGGCTATCTACGGCGTTTAGTTTATAGTAAACCGATTTTGACAGCGTATTAAGATTGATTGTATCGATATAAAAAGTGTCCGAAATCATTTTCGGGGCGCACATCATGAAATTTTTGTCAGGTGAATTCGAGCGAAAAAGTCTGTAACCTTTTACATCTTTGTCGGGATGCGGATTCCAACAAAGAGCCACAACGCCGAGACTGTCGCAATAACCGTTTGGTTTTGAAGGCTTTACGGGCGGTATGCTATCAATTAACTGCGCGTAATACGGAAACGGATTTATTTTTTCGTCGTTTTGATTGTAAACCGACAGAAAATAATAATTGTCATTCATCGGCGATTTGTCGGTGAAACTCCTTTGCAACGGGTCTGAACCGCTGAAAATCAACGACTTCTTTTTTTTCGGACTTTCTGAACGGTAAATCTTGAAACCTGAAATTTCGACTTCTGACTCAAAATTCCACGTCATTTTCACTGAATTATTGTTAACAGTTTCAATATCAGCAAATTGCGGTGTGGTTTCAATCGGCAGAATCATTTTTACTGCTACCGGCTGCGAGGCCGGCGAGACTTCCCCGAATGAATCTATGCCCAAAATTCGGTAAAGATAATTTGCGCTGTTTTCGGTTAAAGTATCGGTGTAAAACATTCTTTCTGAACCTGTTACGGCAATAGGGTTTTGAGAAATCCGAGTAAAAGTTTTGCCGTTGTCAGTGGATTTTTCAACATAATAACTGTTGAATTTTTGCGGTGAAAAAGTCTGCCACCAAAGTGTTACGCCGCTTTTCGTGCAATAAAAATATGGCTTCTGAGGTGCGTAAAGCGGTTGATATTCAGACATTCCCGTAAAAGTTGAAACAGTATCATGAATCAGAGAATCGTAATTTGCGAAATATATTTTGTAAAGATATTTTTCGTTTGGTTTTGCGGTTTCGTCCTTGAAATACAGACCAGACAATTTGGCTGCAACTACCGACATATCAGCACTATACAACGCGAAACCGAATCTGCGCTCTTCGTCCTGACGCTTTTTGTAGGCTTTGAGCGGCAGAAAATTTGTTTCCGCGTCCTCGTACTCACCAAAAATACATTCGCCGGCAACCATGGCGTAATTATCGTTTTCGTATTTTGACCATTCTGACTTTTCGGCTAACATTATCGGACTGGGTGTCAATATTTTACGTTCAATAGGTTCTAACACTTTTCCGTTTCTGAGCACTGCCACCCGTTCAATCATATAACCGTTTTTGTTGCCGAGTTGCCATGCCTCGTAACTCATTGGCGACCACCGCAATTCAATCCCCGCCTTCCCCGGCTTAGATAAGGCCGCAAGGTACGGCTGAGCTTGCGATGTTGTTGCTGCAAGCAGCAACAACGACAAAATTATTAATAGGTTAGTTTTCATTGTTTATTTCGTTCTTTAAATTTTTCTACATATTGTTTTACACCGGGACATTCCTTTTCAACTTCTTCTTTGCCATATATATCAGATTCAAACAAGTAGCCGTAATCAGAGATTTTTGCCCAATTTTCCGGAGTATTGATTTTTTGAGAACAAATCTCATATTTTTTACCTAAGTCCAGTTTTATATTTTTATATACCAAAACCGTATCACCAGATTTGTACCCTGATGGAATGCTTTGTTTTTTACCACGAATATCAGTAAATGTTAAATATCCGTTTATATTTGGCACTTTATAAACTATATTGCAGCCATAATCTTCCACACAACTCGGGAAAAAAGAATAATACCAATAAGACGGTTTTGTATATTCTTCTTTTTCTGATAGTGTATAATCTTTTATCAAAATAGTCGTAAGATCACTTATACCACCTGGTAATATTCCATCAGGATACAAGCGTAAAGTTGCCAATAACGTATCTCCTATTTTTAAATTCTCCATATCGTAGAAAAATTTTGGACACTGAACCCACATTTCTTTATCAGGACAACCACAAACATCGACATAGATTCCCTCATATGATGATGATTTACCTCCAGGATTGGACACAATTTTTTCTACGGTGACCAAACAATTATAATAAACAAAATTATTTCTTTTTACGAAAATAATTAGTATAAAAACGCCAAGCCATAATAATACAAATTTACCGCCTTTGAAAGTGCATAATGCGCATTGAATCGCTGTAACCCATATCATAAATCCAGAACATTTAAACAGCCGTTCTATAGGGAAATTTCCCAATGAAGTATGCTCTACATACAAAATAATCAACATGACAACTATAAACGCTACTAATTGTATAATTAAATTAGTGCGATGTGATAATTTAATTTCTGGATTATACTCTTCTTTTTTTTTCTTTATATCTGTCATTATCAATTATTATTAACAGTATTATCTTTATACTTATTTTCAATTTTTTCTCTTTTAATAGATCTATCAAACCAATCTCTTAATTGGTCTTGTGTTACATTAACGCCAATACCTTTAAAATAGTTCAAAAACTCGTTTTTAATGTGCAACTGAGAGCCCGTAACTCCTAAAAGGACATTAAGAACACAAGTATAAAAACTTTCTTCAAGCAATGAAGGATCTGGCTGTTTATCAACAAATGCTATATTAAAATCGCTAAACCATTTTTGTCCGACAGAAAAGCAATCTAACCCTAACTTAACAGCAAATTTCCATCCGACTGTAATATCCTCATAATTACCGTACATATTGGAAATTCCACATTGAGTCATAACAATCAATAAATCAATATAATTGCCATTATAAATATATTTTTCTAAATAATGATCAAACGAACATTCATAGGTAGAATCATTTATTTTATGTGCAACTTCAGCAATCAAAAAATCGATGAATGTTGCTGCAAGTTTTTGAGAAGCTCCTTCTGCAAATTTTTTAGCAGATGCTGGGCTCTTTTCTGCAATGGCTTTTACTGTTTTAGAAACTGCATTTAAAACCTTACTGCCGTTAGTTACTGACTTACTATAAAATTTGCTTAATAAATCACAAAGGATTTTTGCATCAGAAGAAGAGTATAATAAAGCATTTTGACGAGCTATTGCTAAACCATTTTGAGATAAACTAAAAACAGATTTTGAAGTATTAACAGTATTACCCAAAAACTGTAATTCCATTGCGGATAACGAATATGCTAAATATGCTTTTGTTAAATCATCATAACTTTGAGACATAAAATCAGCCCATGCAACAAAAGCAGAATTGGTCTTATATTTTGCAACATATTCATTACAACCATCTTTCATGCTTATTGGCTGAGCGTTTCCTTCTTTTTCAAAATTTGCAATAGCAGTAAACAACGCGGTTTGAGTGTTTTTGTATACTTGGCGTTTTTTCAAGTCATCAAGGGAATAGGAATAGTTACCGCCTTTATTGTAATGATAGGATTTGCTATTTTTGTTATATGTTTCTCTGTTGATACCTTCCCACAAATCAATATCAGAAAATACCAAATCGAAATCTCTCGTATCAAATTTAAAGAGAAAATGTTTATCAAAAATTGTTCTATTATAAATTTTGTTTTCAATAAAATACCTTATCGTTGCCTGAGTAAACACACCCGTCTGTAATTCGTCTTTTAGTTTTTCATTATAAAAAGCAAATTTTTTCTTCCTCGTTGTTTCGCTAAAGTAGTTGCAAAATTCTATCAATTCAGCCCTTTTTAACGAATCAATCTTGTTTACTAAATTAACAAAAATATCTGTTCCATAACCAGATATGAGATTATCATCCAATTCGACACAGCCGTTTCCTCTGAGATGGATAATAACAGCTTGATTGGGAACGTACTTGGAATTTGCAACACCTAAATAGTCTTTATGTACTTGTGCGTTAGGCCATTTCGCAAGGTTTATGCAATCCAAATACGTATCATTGTAAGGTTGTTTGTAAATGCATACAACAGTGTCGCCTAATTGCGCAAATTTAATATTTGTATAACGTATTTTATTTAAATCTCCATTTGTCTCTATCGTAAGTATTTGATTATTAATCAAATCTTTGTTCGATTCAGATACATAACCATAAAAAGTTTGAGTTTCCTTGATAAATACACCAAAATATTTTATACCATTGATTATAAAATTCAAGACAGCCCCGTCTTCATTGAATAATACATGCGTAACATCTGGAATAATTATCGCAGCACCATTGGGAGACAAAAATGCACAATTTTCCCAGCCTTCATTTTTAACATTGAAATACTTGTCTATCGCCAAATTTTGGATAAGTTCACCTTCTGTTTCATACTTATTCCACTTCATCCAAACCCTACTCGGATCTTGAATCGCATCCCACTGAAAATGCCAAAGTTCCTCTCCTGATGAATAATCCATCAAATTCTTTGTTTTACCTGAAGTTTTAGAATTTTCAAACACGTGTTCCAAGCCTGCAATTCCGTGTCCTAACTCGTGAGCAACAGTGTGCTCTGAGCCACCATCATATATAAATCCGCAGTTGTAACCGCGTGGCATATAACCCGATACTAATGTTCCGTTTCCATCTTTTTTGTCGGTGACGTTATCAACGAAAAACAAATAATATACGCCATCTTGCATTTGCGAGTCGTAAGCTTGTAACACTTTCTTTTGGTCGTCGTTGTAAACGGTTAAAACACCGCTGCCGCCATGAGAGAATGAAGTTAAGTCGTTGAGTATGAGTTCGTCTGTTGAAATTTCAAAATTTACAACACTTTGCTTGTAAACTTTATTCAAATAATCTTCCAACTTACCTATTTTCGGTAACTTTGCGCCGTTCACACTTACCAAAACTACATTATAAGTCTTTTGTTTGTAAGTATTTACAGAAAGTTTACCGATTTTTTCATCGCCACGGTAAGCGTAGATATAATTGGTATCGGCTTGATTTACTCCGGTAAAATTCAAGATGTTACCTTTTGACAATTTGAGTGTTACGCCGTATTTGTCTTTGAAGATTACGCTATCTTTTTCGGGGTAACTTCCAAAATCTACTACTACTTTGTCTGATTTACCACTCTCTACCGATTTGTAACGCAAATCGTAATTTCCTGATAAATACGGGTAATATTCTGAACCTGTGTAGATTCCATGGTTTCCGCTGCCGAGATAATCAAAGCCGTATATTTGTGTAGCAGTATCAGGCAAAAAGTTGATTTTCCACTGCGCCAGCGAATCGCTTTTGCGGTGGTAATCATTGAGTAACGCACGGTTGCCGCCTGTGGCGCGGTATTTGCGTTTATTTATTTGATTCATTTGGTTCATCACTGTAAAAACCCAAACTATCAATTTCTGCCTCTATCAAATCTCTATCTTCAGTAATTGCCCATTCTTTTTTAGCAAAATCATACTGAAATACAACTAACTGCTTTTGATACTTATAGCATCGCAAAATAAGAATATTATTTTGGATCTGAGCATCTATGTCTTTCAGTTTTAGGTAATTCTGTGTATAATCCGCAATTTCCTCACTAACTCCTATATAATTTTTCCTTCCCCATTCTAAATTTTCTGCTGTCATAAAATCATATGGATTTTGTTGTAGGGATGAACCATCTAACCATATTCTACGGATACCAAGTCGTTCTTGAAAATAATTTATACGATATATAATACTATCATATTCATTAAATATATGTTTTAAAATTTCAGGACTAACTTCTCGGTAATATTCTGGACTTTTATCAAAAATAACCCTATCCAATAATCTTTGTTGACCGTTATTAAATGCCATCCATAATTTTTTTACATAATAACGGTTTTTGTTTTTATATAAAATTGTATCATTATATGTATAATACAAAGAATCAATACTAATTATCTGAGCATCTGATAAATGTATCACAAACGAAAGTAGGATTGTGAAAATTATTTTATTCATATTTTTCTTCTTTTTTTATTAATAATTCACGTTTATTAGGATCATTCGGTTTTGCAAGAAAACGATTATTTTCTTTATCCTTAACTATAAATGCGCCAATACAATTTCTTTCCCATTCTGATTCTGGTTGTGTGTTAGAATCTGTATCTTCGGTATGGACAAAGCGTTGACCATATGAAGGATCGTACAAATACCCATTCCACACCACAACAAAATGGCTTAAAAACTGACATGCTGGATTTTCATGATTTTGTCCAGGTACGCTACTACATAGAGTGTTGCATCCATTTCCAGAATCGCCACCCCATCTATAACAAAATCCATTAGGAAGTCCATCTTCTATGTTCTGCAAAAGAGCACACTTCGTAGCAATATCTCCCTTATAGCTTTCTAACATACCATTGATTTCATTTAAATACCTACTTTTGATTTGATACAGATATACATCTTCAACACCTTGTGATTTCAAAATATAATAAAACAAATTTGCCCATGCTTTGCATGTACCATTCAAATCAGAAATAAGATATTCGTAATGATTTGCTTGCTTTTCATCATCAGAATTATTTCTCCAATAAATCATTTCTCTACTTTCAACATTCTTCATTCTCAATCCTGCAAAATCCTTCCAAATTGTCGCTACAATTGGTTGCGGATCTTTTTGTCCAAATGCATTACGACATCCAATATCAGCAATAGTTTCAAACAATTTGAATTTCGGATTTGCATAATGGTGATTCATTACCATAATTTTATTATTGGTCGAGCCTATTAAACTTTTTTTATTTTGTGTATCAACTAAATACAAATCCATTTTATCGTAATAGTCAATACAATCATCAAGTTTAATTGTTTTATTTACTTCATATTGTAAGTTATCACCTTTTGGGCAACTTATCTCAAAAGATATTTTTTTTGCTTTTTTTAATTTCCGTTCCGAATATCTTGAAAACTCAACAAAGAGCTCTACTTGAGCATTGGCAAAAGGTTCTAAAAGTTCAAATTTTATATTAACAGTTATTTCAGAGCTTTTTAACACAGCAAATGATCGTTGTATATATTTCTTACCATCAAATTCGTAATTTAAATCATCATTACTAATTTCACTACCATTATCTTCATATAATTGTATGCGATCATTTTTATCACATGTTAATTTAACAGATATGATTTCCCCAATTTTCTTCTCCACATTTTCACCCTCACTCTCATCCTTATTCCACTTCATCCACACCCTGCTTGGGTCTTGAATCTCATCCCACTGAAAATGCCAAAGTTCTTCGCCTGAAGCGTAATCCATCAAGTTTTTAGTTTTGCCGCTTGACTTGGAATTTTCAAACACGTGTTCCAAACCTGCAATTCCGTGTCCTAACTCGTGGGCGATGGTGTGGGGCGAGCCGCCGTCATAAATGAATCCGCAGTTGTAACCTCTTGGCATGTAACCCGATACAGACGTTCCTAACGAATCTTTTTTATTCAAAACGTTATCAACGAAAAATAGATAGAACTTATCGTCCTTCATTAGGGAGTCGTATGCTTCGAGTACTTTCTTTTGGTCGTCGTTGTAGACCGAATGCCAATTTGAACCGCCGTGGGTGAAGTTTTTTAGACTGGGTATGTCAAGGCTTTTGGATTCAATTTTAAAATTAACAACAGCACAATTGAATATTTTTGAGAGTCCTTCGGCTGTGATTGACTTGTCAATTTTGGCCCCGTTAACGCTCACTAATTCAATGTATTTGGTTTGAGGTTTATAAGTATTTACAGAAAGTTTACCGATTTTTTCATCACCACGGTAGGCGTAAATATAATTTGTGTCAGCATTAGTTACGCCGCTGAAATTCAAGATATTACCTTTTGAAACTTTGAGTTTTACGCCCCATTTGTCTTTGAAAACAACAGAATCCCTTTCAGGATAACTGCCAAAATCAACAATCACTTTGTCAGTTTTGCCACATTCTATGGATTTGAAACGTAAATCATAATTGCCTGATAAATACGGGTAATATTCTGAACCTGAATAAATTCCATGGTTTCCGCTACCAAGATAGTCAAAACCGTATATTTGTGTAGCAGTATCAGGCAAAAAGTTGATTTGCCACTGCGCCAGCGAATCGCTTTTGCGGTGGTAATCATTTAATAATGCGGCGTTTCCGCCCGTCGCCCGATATTCTTTGATGCCCATAACTTGTCCATTTTGTGAATAAACCAAACTATCGCCTTTGCCGTCGGTTATCAACGTTTGCGACGGATTTTTGTGAAGGTCAAATTCGGTTTCTGTCGTAGAACCATCTGAATTTACAACAACAGCTACAAACTCACCGTTTTCACGGCGGTAAAGGTAGTCAAATTTTTGGTCAATTACAATTGTATCACGAATTTTTGACGATGTGGTCAAAGAATTTCCATCAAGCCAAAGAGATTTTACATAATTCGCTAATTCTTCGGGCTCAACCATTCCGACGGGTGTGTCGATGCTACGGTAACGAGTTGTAATTATTTGATTATCAGTATTTATCTTTGTGTCCCAAAATTCACATGCGATTTTTGCACCGCCCCAAGCGTTCATTATCAAATAAAACTGTCCTTGCAAAACGCCGTTCCCGTCTGATTTACAATTGATTATCTCATAATCTGATGAGCCATTGGCTTCACTCACGATGTCGCCTTCTTTGAAATCAGTTTTCAATTCAAAATTTGTAATTTCGACTTTTGGGAACTGATAACCGCACGGATATTTCGGCTCAACTATCTGTGGTGCAGCGTATTTGATGGTGTCCCAATCCGACCAATTAGAACAACGGCTGTCGTCGCCCCAACATTGAGCTTTTACGCGAAACAAAATTGTATATTCTTTTTCGGGTGCTGATGCCAATGTGAATTTTGGCTCGTCTTTTTCCATCGCTATCGTTCTGTCTGTCTGAGGATTATAATATTCTACGTAATATTTTGTGTGACCCTCGGCAGCGTTCCATGTAACGGTTGCTTGACGGTTTCGCTCGTTGATGGTATGTTTTAAGCCCGTAACAGGAACGGGTAAGTGCTTGAAAATAAAGCTTCTAACTTCACTTTTTCCATTTTGCAAAAACGTTGCTTTTTCAAACGGGTCGTATGCCGTAACGCGCCAACAATATTTTTGACCGATTTCAAAAGGAAATGTTGCGAGCAAAAACTGGTATTTTTCGTCGAACAGATTTTCCATAGTAAAATCCGCAGGACGCTGAGCCTCAACGTTTTTATCGCTAATATTTTGTTTCCAAAGTTCAAATTTATAACGATAATTGCAACGAATGGCGATATTTGCGCCGCCGTTGTCACCACGCCAAGTAAAATTTACAAATTGATTGTAACAAAAAGTCAAACCTAAATTATGCTTTTTAAACAGAGCGTAAGACGCTGAAGTTCTGATATTTGTGACGCTGCTTTGCAAAGTGTCGGATTTTGTTGCGGCGTAAGTGTACGCACCTGAAAGCGAAATCCCATTTTCAAAGTTTTTCGACAAACTGCTCTTCGTCTTCACTGAAATAATATCCGCCAAGTGTTTCATAATCAGGCGGTAAGCGGTTTTGAATCGGAAAAAAATTCAATATTATCGTTGAAAGCGACATTTCCGCCAATAGTTACGGGTTTTGACTTTGTGATTGTTTCAATAGATTGTGAAAAAACTTCTGCCGGGAAAAGTATAAAAGTCATGAAAAATATTAGCCGTAATTTGCTGAATAACAGCAAGTTTTTAAGTTTAATCGAATTTGCACGTACAATCATGTTTTTTGACGGCATATTTTTGGCAGATTGTAAACAAAAAAACAGTGTTTAAACGGCATTTTAATACCGCTAAAACACTGTTTTAATTTTATCAAGATTGCAAATTGGGTTTAGAAAATATATTTCAAACCGATTTGACCTCTCCAACGAGAGTAGTAGTCGGAGTAAGAACGCATTTGATAGTTTGCGTCGTGCAGGAACTGGTATTCGTATTGCTCAGTGGTTTTGTTCCAGCCTTTGTATTTTATAGGCGAATAATATCCCGATGAGCCGGAATAGCGTCCCCATTTTGCGCTGAACATATTGGAAATGTTCATTATGTCAAACGAAAGTTCGATTCCGTGGGTCTGGTTGCCGACCTTGAAATTGAATCTTTGTGCAAAATGAAAATCAAAGTGGTTTTCAAATTTCTCATTGTCGGTGTAACGCTTATAATATTCTCCTCTGTGATCTTTCAAATAATCCTCAGAGGCAAGCCATGCTTTCATATTCTCGTTCTGTTGTTCGGGAGTGTAAATCACTTC
>Ga0310695_10009830_pt1 | contig 14239 bp, 8 predicted proteins | sample RumenRJG_04DNA_FD_203882 | JGI IMG/M metagenome (GOLD analysis project Ga0310695, IMG submission 203882) | Bovine rumen microbial communities from Lethbridge, Alberta, Canada - RJG_04 (v2) (version 2) | ecosystem: Host-associated > Mammals > Digestive system > Stomach > Rumen | place: Canada... | reverse complement strand
GCACTTTCAATGATGGAACAGCAAAAAATGATGTTAGAAAATGCTGACTCAATGGGAAAAATGTATAATGTTTTATCAGGAGCAACAGATGCATTAAAAGAAGTTCAAAAAGATATGAATGTTGAAAAATTAGAACAAATGAGAGAAGATATGGATGAAATTAAAGATACTCAAAATGAAATGAATGATTTTTTTAAAGAATATGCTGATGCTGATATGGAAGGTATTGATGATGATTTAGCAGAGTTGGAAGATGAAATGGAAAAGGAAGATGCTGTCAATTTACCTGATGCTAATAAAAATAAAATCGAACAACCTAAAGTCGATGTTAAGAATGATGAAGAAAAAGAACTGGAAGGATTTTTGAATTAGTTTTATAAGTTTTTATATAATTAATTTTTATAAGTTTAATGAATTTTAAAAAATTCTTATAATTTATAGAATTTAAATATGGTTTTTTTTTGACTATTTTATATTATGTTTTAGGATTTTATTCTTTTTTAATTTTTTTTATTTTATAAATTTAAATGATTAAAATAGAAAATGGAATTTAAAAATATAATAGATTTAAATTAAAGAATATTATTATTAATAATTAAATTTTAAATTAGCAATTTCATTTAATTATATTATAAATTATATTTTTTGTTTAAACTTATTATCAGAATATTATAAAATTTTGAGATATTATCAATTATATTTAAATAAAAAATTAGTCATTATATAATTATTTGATAGTGAAAAGAATATTTGTATATTGGTAATTAATTTATATTTTTTATTTAAAAATTAATAATAATAATGAAATAAAAGAAATTAAAAAATTATAAATACAGATTATAAAAAATTAATATTTATAAATAAACTAAAATTCAAATTATATACTATATAATTAAAATTTATTTTTTCATTTTACAAATTACAAAAATTGTTTTTGAATTTTTTGTATTTATTTTATCTTTTTTTTTATTTGATTTTAATTTTTTCTTTTTTTTATTATTACATATATTATTATTAAGTTGATTAGGATTTAAATTATGGACAATATTATTAATAAGAGATTGATCATTATTATATTCACATTTTTTATTATCATTCTTTTGAAGACTATTTTCATTTAATTTAATATTTTTTTCATTATCAGCTTCAATCATATTATTATTGTTATTATTATTATTTTCTTGAAATGCGTTTTTATTAATAATTAATTTAGTTAAACATTCAATAAATTTTTGTTCTATATTTTGTTCTTGAAATTGATTAATAATAACAATTTGATTTTGTGTCGGATTATTAATAGTAATATTATTATTAAATTTAGGAAATTGATAAAAATTATCATTTTCTCTTTCAATTTTTCGATTTAAAAAAGATTGATAAAAATCAGGAAAAAATTGTGTATTTCTCATTTGACAATTATATTCATAATTATAAGTAATAGCTTTTAATTCTTTTAATCTTAATTGAAATAATTGATCATAAATATATTTATAATTTGGTTTATCTTCATATTTAAGTGAATTTATATAATTAAAAATATTCAATATTCCTTCTTTATTTTTTGTTGTAGTTAAAAATAAATTTTCATTAGGATTAGATAAACATTTTTCTTTCATTTTTTGAATATCTTCTTTATCATCTTTACAATTTCTCCAAGGTAAATTTTCATTTAATAAATCTAAAATCATAAAAAAAAAAGACCATAAATCATCTCTTCTACTTAAATCCATTTTATTATGAGCATTTAAAGAAGCATAAGTTAAAGTTCCTCTAAAATCAGTATTACATCTAGGAGGAAAAGGTTTATTTTCTTTATCTAAATGAATTTTAGCAAGTCCAAAATCAATTATATAAATATTAATATCATTAATTGGTACTCCTAAAGAATAATTTTTATTTAAATTTTCTTCATCATTTCTTCCTAAAACAAAATTAGTTGGTTTAATATCTCTATGTATATAACCTTTATTATGTAAATTTTCAATTGCTGTTATTGATTGTAATAAAATATCATATGCTAAAATTGAATTAAAATTTAAAAATGTTTTTTTAAATATTCCTAAATTTTTTCCTAATAATTCCATTTCAATACAATTTAAATTTGATGTTCTACTAATTGTTAAATTTTCTATAAATTCATATATTTTTGGTATATGTTTTATTCCTTGAAGATTTTTTAATATGTCATATTCTGTTTTTAATATTCGTTTTAGTTTATCTTTTTTTTCTACTTTTAATGCAACGTAACAACAATAATTTTCATCATATGCTTTAAATAATTGACTAAAGGAACCTTCACCTAATTGAGATTGAACATAAAATCTTGATTTCATTACTGTCATTTATTTTTTTGATTTTTTTTTGTAGAAAAAAATTATAAAATATTTTAATTTTTTATAAATGATTATTAAATTGATATTTAATTCAAATTAATTTTAATTTTTAAATATTTTTTAATCATTTAAATAAATAAATAATTTTAATTTTAATATTAATATAAATATATATTAAATTAATTTACTTATTATAAGAATCATCTGCAATTTCTTTATATAATTCATTTAAAAAATTATTTAATATAGAATAATCATTAATATATTTTATTTCACTTTTTCTTTCATCTAAAACTTTAATATAAAAATGTTGAGTATTATTATTATTTATAGTTTCTTTTCTAATAATTATATATCTTTTTTTTTCTGTTGTTTTTGATATATAACCAATCATTGACAAATGTTTTATTTTTTTAAATATTACATTTTTTAATTGACATATTTTATTATTGATATTGTATTCAAATTCAGATAAAATACGATTAATTTGATTATTTTTTATTTCTGGTTTATATTTTGGTTTAAAAGGAATGTCTTCAACAAATGACCAAAAATTACTTTTTTTAAATATCTGTCTAGTTATTATATCATATTGAATTTTCTTTTCTGATAAATCAATTGGCTTTTTATGAGATAAAACTTCTTTTAATTTCAAAAAACTTTTTCTTAACTTTTCTTCTAAAATTTTATATTTTTCATACGATTCTTTTTCATAATTTTTATCTTTATTATTTGAAGAATTTATATTGTAATTATTATTATTATTATTTGTTTTTTTATTATAATTATTACTATTAACCTTTTTATTTAAAAATTCATTATAATTTATTCCATTTTGATTAAAGTTATTTTTATGTAAATTAATATTATCTTTCTCTAAAAAAAAATATTTTTTATTATCTATATTTAAATTTGAATTATTATTATTTTTTTCTATAATATTATTTTTTTTAATATTATTTTCTTCTTTTTCAGAATCACTACTTGATGTTAAGCAAATTATTTCTTCGTTCATTTATATTTATAAAATTTATTTTCATTAATAATATATAAAAAATTTTAATTTTTGTCTTAAACATATCTATTATGTAAAAATTTAGAAAATATTATATCATTTTTTTAAAAATCATATATAATAAATATATTTTAAAAAATGAAATATTTAATTATTTTTTTTTTTAAAAACATTTGAAATTTTATTACCAACTTTAGACAATCCTTCTTTAACATTATTTAAAATTCCTTTATTTTCATTTTCATTAAATTTATCATCATTAACTCTATAAGTACCATAAGTATTAAAATTATTTTGAAATGTATTATTATAATATGTATCTTCAAAAGAGGAATTTTGTTTATCTTTATTAATTTTACCTTTAAGATAATCATAACCATTTATACCTTTTTCTTTTATTTTACTTCCTAAATTATATAAACTGTTTTTAATAACCCTCATTTTACTTATCTTTTCATCATTATCATCATCAAAATAATTTGAATTATTAATATATATTCTATATCTTTTATTATTTCCATGAAATGAACTTATAAAAGGTTCTATTTGATTTCCATTTTTTAAATTGTCATATCTAAATAAAGTTTGTTCTATATCATTTCTTATATTTATAAAATCACTTAATAGTTGATGATTATTTGAATATTTTTCTATTAAATTTTCTATTAGGGGTAAATCATTATTTAATTCATATATTTTTTCTTTTAATTTTTTATTATTTAAAGAATTTTCTTCATTTATATAATTATTATACAAATTTATTTTTTCAATATATTTTTTTTTTATTTGTTCAGGATGATTTATTGATTGTTCTAAAATTTCATTATAAGGAAAATTTGGGTATAAACTTTTATTATTATTATTTATATTTTTATTGTTTAAATTGTTATTTTTATTGTTATTTTCATTAATATCAATTGAATATGGATTTCCATATGTAATTATATTTATATTATAATTATTATTCATATATTGATTTTGATTATTTAATTTATCATTTTGTAAACTTTCATTTTGAGAATCCAAATCATATTTTTGATTAAAATTATTAAATGTAAAATCAGTTGCATTTATTGATTTATAATCTTTAATAAAACTTTTTTTATCAAAATATTTATCATATGTTTTCATTTGAAAATGAGAATCTGGAAATATTATACTATTACTTTTCAAATATTCATATTTATTTCTAAAATTAGGATAATTATAACTATTATTTAATGACCATTTTTGAATTAAGAAAATAATTTTCATTTGAATTTGTACACTTATATTTGTCCCTTTTTTAAGAGAAGAAAGAAAAGAATTTAAAAACCAATCTTGAGATATTAATTTTACTACATTTTCTGAACAAAAATCAACAATAAAATCAATTATATCATATATTAATTCATTATTTGAATTTTTACTTAATTCACTTTCAATATATTGAACAAAAGGTTTAATATCATATTCAATTTCAATATTATTGAATAAATTCATCCAATTATCTTTTTTTGTATAATCTGAATTTATTAAATCTAAATAACTAAATATTGAGTTTTGACATTTCATTTTTATTAACTAAATATATTTAATAATATGAATTTATATAATGTTTTTACAATAATATTATTAAATTTTGAATTTAAAAAATCTATATTTTAAATTATAAATATAATATTAAATATTTCAAATATTGTAATATAAATATTTTATTTTTATGAATTTTAATATCACAAAATATTATCTTATAAATTGTATTCAAAAATATTTTTATGAATTAATTATATTGTAATAAATTCATAATTAAATTTACAGATTCTTCATTTAATTTATAATTCTCGATTAGTGGGTTTATTAATTCTTTAATTATTTCTTTATCTAATCCAAAAATAATCATATTATCAGTTAAAGCAAATAATTGAGCAAAAACAATTTTACTAAATTGATTATTATTTTCATTTTCATTTATATTATTAATTATATCATTATTATTTAATTCAATTGCCTCATTTTTTCCTATTTCAATTGAATATAATATAAACTCATCCCAAAAATTTTTAGACTTAAATAAGGGATTATCTTTAATTTTTATTTGTAAAAAAATTTTTTTATCTTTTTCTATCTTATAATAAGTCTGTGATAATATTATACAATTTTTTGCACAATAAAAATCAGAATCTTTCATAACTTTACTAAGCATTTCATTTAATATATCTCCAATAATGTTAAAACTTTCATCAGGAATATAAAATATACCATGATTTCTCAATTCATTTAATTTTTCTATAAAAATTTTTCTATTATAATTACTGTTCATTAAATTATAAATTTCTTTTAATTGTTCATTTGTTGGTTTTTCTAAAGTAATTTTCTTATTTGAAAAAGCTAAAACTTTATTAGTAATTTCATTTGTTATTATTTTTTCTTTTTCTATTTCAAGATTGTAATTTGGATTTTGTAAAGTTAAACTTCCATATATTTTATTTGCAATTTCAAAAATATCATTTTCATCTAATTCATTTGATGAGAAGTCTTTATATAAATCACATGAAAAAAGTTGGATTTTTCTTTCATTTAATAATTTCATTTTATAAGGTTCTTTTTGAATTTTTTTTATAGATATTTTACTTAATTTATTTTTTTCAATTCTATCAGATACTTTTTCACTTAATTTTATATCAATCATACTTCTTATTTCATCATCTTCAACAAAACACATTTTAATTGAATTTTTATAATTTATTATAAAATTTTGAATTAATTCAGTTATTAGGTCTATATTATCTTTTAAAAATAATATTTTATTATTGTTAAAATCTTCAATTGTACTTAAAAATGACTCTTCAATATTTAATAAATTTGGAAAAGAATTTATGTAATCATTTTCTGCGTTTTGCATTTTTTTTAATAATAAATCATTTTTTTCCTTATTTATATCTATTTCTTTATTTATTTCTTTATTTTTATTTTTAATTTTCTCATTTTTTTTTTTTTTTTGGGAGTCTATTAATAAATTTTCAACTTCCTTTGCTTTACTAAAAAAAATATTTTTTAGTGTTTCAATATTTTTTAATTTTGCTTGAAGATCTTTTTCAATTTCTAAATGAATATTTTCAAGATTTTTTAATATATTATGGTTTTCCTTAAATTTTTTTTTTACCTTATTTATTGAATTAGTTAATAGATTAGTTAAAAAAGAAAAAGAACTTATTTTTTCTTTTATTAAATCTGGAACTTTTTTTGCCAAATTATATAATTCACTTAAATCACAATTTTTATTAGAAGTATATGCTTCAAAAAATTTTGCTTTATTTATTTGTAAATTAATTAAATTTTTTAAATAATCTTTTGTAAAGTCATTATATTGTGTTAAATAATCTATAATATTATTTTTCATTTTTAATATTTCACTGTAATACATTTCAACAGTTTTCAAATATTCTGTTTCATACCTAAAATTCATTTTTTGATTAAATTAATTTAATAAATAAATTTTATATTGTTATTTATTACTAAATTATTTTATTAAAAGATAATAATAAAATCAAATTAATTAATAAATTTTTTTAATTTTTGAAATAAATATAGGTTAAAAATATTATTAATAAAATTTGGTCTTATTTATTTATTAGATTTTTTAAATATTGCTATTAAATCATTATTTTGAGTAATAATTTTACAAGATTTACTTAAATCTTTGAATATATTTTTTATATTTTGAACATTATTAATATTGAAATTGGAGATATCTAAATATTTCAAAGAAACACAATTATCAAACATTCCCCAAATTTTAGTCACATTATCAGTTCTAAAATTAATAAGGTTTAATGTTTTTAAAGAAGTACAATTATAAAACATTCCTCCTAAACAAGTAACATTATATGTATTAAAACTAGATAAATCTAAATCAACTAAAGAAGAACAAGTTCCAAACATATCACCCATATTATTTACATTACTTGTATCAAAAGTAGATAAATTTAAAGATTCTAATGAAGAACAATTTAAAAACATACTACTCATATCTTCAACATTACTTGTATTGAAATTTGCTAAATTTAAAGATTTTAAAGATGTACAACCATTAAACATACAATACATTGTTTTTATATTTATAGAATTAAAATGAGATAAATCAATTGAAACTATATGAGTACATTTATAAAATAACCAACTTGAATTTGTTATTGGTTTTTTAAATATTATTTTAATTATATTTTTCCCTGGTTTAGTAAATTTATATTTTTCACAAAAATTTAATTTTTTATCTTTATAATATAAAATACAACTTTCTTTAAGTTCTTTTTCATTATTCACTCCTTTATTTATAATTTGAACTTCTTTATTTACTTTATCTCTTGGAATATCATATTCACATAATATATAATTTGTATTATTGTTAATATCCAAATCTAAAAAATTAACTTTTCCTTCAATTTCTAAATGTTGTTTTATTACTCTTAAACATTCAAAATAATATTGTTTAAAATTATTTGATTCATCATTATCATAAATTGAACTATTTTCTTTATTTATTTTTATTTGGTTTAATAAACTTTCAATTTCTAATTTCATTTTTCCTAAATTATTATAAGCTTTTTCAATTTCTTTCACCAAAATATTCATTTCTTGAATTTCTTTATCATTTAATCCAATTTTAGAAATAGAAATAATTTGATGAACTTTTGATGAATGTTCATTAAAGCATTTTTCACATAAATTATTTTTACAATCATTACAATAATAACATATTTGTTTAGAATGTTTTTTACAAGTAATATTAAAATCAGGGAATTTTATGACATTATCTTTTTGTTCATATTTTTCTTTAAAAAAAGAATGATTAAAATATTCATTCCAACCGATTCTTTCATTAGGATTAATAATAAGCATTTTTTGAATTAAATCATTTAATTCAATATCATTAATACTATTAATTTTTTTTCCAGAAACAATATCATTATATAAAATAAGATCATTTTTTCCTTTATAAGGATAATCTCTAAAAATCATATAATAAATAATAATACCTAAACTCCAAATATCACTTTTTTCACTATAAAATTCACCTTTCAAAACTTCAGGTGCCATTGTATAGGGAGTTCCTCCATAATTAATAGTATTATTTATTGTATTATTTGAACCATAATCAGATAATTTAATTAAACATTTATCAATTTTATCTAATGAAATTAATAAATTTGAAGGTTTTAAATCTCTATGTGTAATCTTTTCTTTTTGTAATATTTTAAAAGTATTATTTAATTCAAGCATAATATTTCTTACTTCATTTATTGAAAATGGATTTTCTCTCATTTTTAAACAATCTTCTAAGTTACAAATACATAATTCCATTACAATATAATAAAAATCACTTGAGTCTATTGTTTCTATTAATTTAACACTATTTGCTGTGTTTATATTAGTCATTATTTCACCTTCCTTGAAATATGATTTTGTTGATGATTGGAATTTTTCTTTATCTATTTCTTTTATTGCTACAAAATTTCCTGTTTCTTTATTTTTTGCTTTATATACATTACTATAACTTCCATATCCTATTCTTTTTCCTTTTTCATATTTTTTCCAAATCATTGCTTTTAATATTTTTTATATATTTTTTAATGATAATAGTTATATAGAAAATGGAGATAAAACTCAATAAATTATATATCATTCAATTTCATTTTATATATTCAAACATATATTATAATTTATTATTTATATTGAAATTTTTCAAAAATATCATATAATATAAAATTATTGAAGATTAAATTTAGAATATACTTTTTCTTATATTGATAATAATCGTTTTATCTAATTATATAATAAAAATAAATAAATTAATGGTGTTATAATTTTATTATATTTTTTATATTAAAATTATAAATTATTCCAAATTATAAATTAATTAATTAAAATAAATAATTTATTATAAAAAATATTTAATAACTTATAAAAATTAATATTAATATATTTTATTGATATAATATCATTGAATATATAAAATTTCTTAAAAATGTGATTTATATTTCCATATTTTATATCTATAAAAAGTATTTATAAAATGATTATATATTAACCCAAATACAATATACAATGTTTTATTATTTAAATTACAATAAAATATATTTTATTAACTCAATTATATATATAAAAATCAGTCATATTTAAATTTATATATTATTATTTAGATATAATATTTTCCTTTATCTCAATATTGTTTCATTTTTTAGATTAATTTTAATAAATAATTAAAAAACATTAAATAATTAAATACATTTTTTATAGTATGTCAATAAATAATATTTGTGCAATAGGAAAATTAGATATTGATTTAAATCTTACTTTAAGAAAATCAGAAGCTGAATATTTTAAATTCAATATTTCAGATTATAATAAAGTTGAAGATTTAAAACAATTATTTTTTCCAGATAATTTTGATAAAACAGAAGAAAGTTATGAGAATAGTAATGAAGAAAAAAATGACAAACCAAATATTAATTATTTAAATTATATATCTCTTTCATCTCAAGATAAATTCACAAATATATTATTATTTATAAATAGAGCTTTTAAAGAAAAATTATTTGTTGAATTAATATTATTAAATAAAATAGAATTTTCAGAAGAAAGACAATTTATTAAATTAATAATTGAACAAATATGTGGTAAAAATTATTTTTTTATAATTGAAAATAAAATATATGATATACAATCAAAAATCAATTTTATTATACAAATCTTAGAAGATGAAAATGATAATATAATAGAAAGTAAAATTTTTCAAATTATAGATAATAATGAAATTCCTGATGAAACTGATAAAAATATAGATAAAAATTTATTTTATAGATTAAATTATAATTTTGGTAAATGCAATTATTTTATTTCAAATTTTGATGATATGATTAAAATTGAAGATGAATCTCCATATGATATTGCTTTATTTTATAAATTATTAATATTAAATAATTCAAAATTAAAAATTATTACTAATATTTCTAAAGATTGTATAAATGAATCAAGTAATACTGAATTAATAAATTCATTAAAGAAAATAATAGACTTAACAGACTGTATTATAAGTGATAGATTCACATTAAATCATTTTTATGATATTTATTATAGTATTTTTAAAAGTCAAAAAGAAATAAATAATATAAAAAAAACTAAAAAACCAGATTTAGATTACATCGGATTAGATAATGAAAAAAAGAGAAAAAATATAGAAAGAACAACAATATTAATCGATAATTTGACAAAGGTAAAAATATATAAACAAGAAGGAACAAAAATGGATATTTCATATGAAGAAGAATACAATTGTAATGATATATATAAAGGAAATAAAGAAGAAAATAAAAATATAATAAATAAAAATTATAATTATTATTTAAGTATATTTATTGGAAGCTTTTTATCAAGATTTTTACATGATAAAACCTTTAAAACTTGTATTAATGCCGCTTTATTAAGTTTAAGGAATATGATTGAATTAACTAAAAGAAATATTAATTATATTACTGATTTAGATTTTTATAATGTTACAGTTTCAACAAAGAAAAAAAGGAAAATTATTATAAAAAAAAAAAAAGCATTATTAGAAATTGAAGAAAATAAAAAAAGAGAAAATGGATTTAATTTAGATTTTTCTAATTTAAATTATAAAAAACCAAAAGAATATAATGCATTATTAGATAAAAATTGTTATAATTTTTTAACAAGTCAAATAACAAAAAATCATTTACTTGGATTAGGTTTTATAAATAAAAAAGGAAAAATATTAAAAGATCCTGATAAATTAGTAATTATTCCTCATATTTCTCAAAAGAGATTTTTAAGAAATACAAATTTAAATTTTAGATTTAAACCTTCTCCTTTAAAAAATGCAAAAAAAATTATTAATGAATACGAAAATTTGGATAATAATAATAAAAATAAATCTGAAGAAAATGATTATTTAAAACTTAAAGAAGGATTAAAAGGAAAGTTTAAAAAAAAAAATAAATTTAAATTACCACCGATGTTAAATAAAACTTATTATTTTTATTTAAATAAAGATAAAGATGATAATAATGATTTTGGATATACTAAAAATTCTTTTTTTTCTAATTCATATTATAATAATAATAGTAAAATAAATAAATATGGTTATATAAACAAAACAGATTTTTTAAAAATATTAGATAAATATGAAAATAACAGTAATGATTTAATTAAAACATATGAAAAATAATTTTTTTTATTTGAATATTTTTTTTTATTTTGAAAACTTAAAAATATTTTTTATAAATGAATTAATATTTAATTTACTATTAATTTAAAAAGATTAAATCTATTATAAAACAAAAATATAATAATTTATTCATCTTGGTTTAATTTTTCTTCTTCTTCTTCTTTTTTATTATCATTATTATTTATAATAATATCATCTTTTTCATTATTAATTATATTATTATTATCATTTTCAATATTATTATTATTAATATTATTTTTTTTATTAGAAAAATTTCTTTCTTTATCATCATTATCATTATTTATAATATTATTATTAAGTAAAAGATTATCATCAATATTATCATTTTCACCCATTTCATTTTCTTTATTTAACAACTCCTCATGTTTATTCATTTCAATATACAATTCACTTTTTTCACTATCAATAATTTTTTTATTTTTATTAACAAGTTCATCTTCTAAATTTTTCTTTTTAAACCAACCTAACATTTTAAAAATTTTAATTAAAAAAAGGAAAAAAAGAGGAAAAGAAAGGATAATAGAATAACATAAAACAAAAGCACTACCCAAAATTCTAAAACCATTAAAATCAGTATCACTATTAATCCAAAAGAAAAAATTAGAATGTTCAATAATATTAAAATCACTAAAAATGCACAAACAACTAATATAAACTGAAAATAAAGCATAAAATAAATTAACAATAATAAAAATAACATAAGGAACTTTATTTCCTTTCCCAATACATTTATTTAACCAAAAACAATGGTGTTCAAATCCTTCTACACATTTATCACAAATAAAACAATGTTTAATATTACTACATTTTCTAATATAACAAATAGGACAAAATTTCTTAATATCTTCATTTTGATCTATTAAAAATTTCAAAGGATTTTCACCATTTGCATCTTTAATTAAATCATCATTTTTAGCATACCCAGATTCAAAAGTTAACAATAAAAAATATGAAATTAAACTCAAACTAAATAAAATTAAATTAACAAAAATAGAATATTGATATTGATCATCATTCATAAATGGCAAAATTAAAAAAACAGTAAAAAATTCTGGAATAATAATTAACAACCAAATAAATTTTTTATAAATATTTTCAGGATGAATATAATTTACAGGCATTTCTAAAGTACAAAGAGGGTTAAAATCTTGTTCATCTAAAATAGAAATAATTTTATAATATTTTTTCTTTACTGCAATATCAAGAGGAGTTTCACCATGTAAATTTTTAATATTTTTATCAGCTCCATTTTGTAATAATTTCAATACAATTTTTTCCTTAACAGACTGAACTGCTAAATGCAAAGGAGTATAACCTTCCTTATCTTTAGCATCAATACAAACTTTCAAAGATAATAAAAATGATACGGTTTCTTCTGCTCCTGAATAACAAGCCCAATGTAATGGTGTAGATCCACATTCATCAATTGAGAAAACATCTTGTGCTTGATAATGAATGAAATAAACCATTATTGAAGGTTGATTACTTTCAGCTGATAAATGCATTACATTTTTTCCTCTATTTGTTGTTGCTTCTACAGTAGCTCCATTTTCTATTAGAAATTTTGCTATTTGAATATTTCCTTTACATGATGCGTAATGTAATGCTGTGTAACCTTCTGAAGTTTTTTCATTCATGAATTTTGATAATTGGTTTGATTGACCAAATCCTAATCTTTTTTTTATTTCTTCTATTATTAATTTTGTTATTTCGAATGAATCCATGAAGACACTTCGATGGAGACATGTGTAACCATCAGCTTCTTTATATTGCCATATTTTTATTGATGGGTTACCAAAGTATTCTAGGAGTAATGATGAATTTTTTTCTTTTATTGCTCTGAAAAATTCTGTTGCTGCTACTATGTCTTCATCGTTTTGACTATTAATGTTACTTAAACGAGTAAACATTTTTTTTATTTAAGAATTATGTTTTAAATGATTTTTAATATTTTTAATTTAATTTTTTTTATTTTTTTTTAATATTATAATATTATTTAAAAAAATAATTTTTAATTTTTTTTTATATTATGAATTTTTTTAATCAATTTCTTTTTTCTCTTCATCTGAAATTCCATTTGTAGAATTAGAATTATCACTAAGTCTATTATTTCTATTATCATTTTTTTTTTCTAACTTTATTGAATCAGAACAACAATTAGTAGCTTGTAAATCATTATTAATATCTCTATTTCCTTCTAAACTTTCAGTAGTCAAAATAATTTTATTAATCTTTTCATTAGTTTTATTAATATTTTTCATATTAACTTCTTCCAATTTATTTATAATATATTCAATTAAAAAATCCATTACTTCATCAACATTAATTTTCTTTTTAACACTAGTTCTAAAACATTTAATAAAATTATTTCTTTTAGCAAAATCAATAAAACTTTTATCATTTTTAATAACATTTTCATTAACTAAATCAATTTTATTTTGTACTAAAACACAAGGTAAAAAACTATCATCTATAAATCTAGTATTTTCATCAATATTTTTTTTCCATTTTAAAGTACTATAATTATAAAAAATAAATAAAAATTTACTCATCTAAAGACCTTTTATCTGTAATATCACAAAATATAATACAACCATGTGAATTTTTTGATAAAACTTTTGTCATTCCAATATATCTATCTTG
>Ga0310695_10009828_pt1 | contig 14246 bp, 15 predicted proteins | sample RumenRJG_04DNA_FD_203882 | JGI IMG/M metagenome (GOLD analysis project Ga0310695, IMG submission 203882) | Bovine rumen microbial communities from Lethbridge, Alberta, Canada - RJG_04 (v2) (version 2) | ecosystem: Host-associated > Mammals > Digestive system > Stomach > Rumen | place: Canada... | reverse complement strand
GGTCATCGTCATCGTCATCATGGTCATCGTCATCGTCGACATGTCCTTCAATCTCAGCAATCCATGCAGCTGAAGTAGCAACCTTGTTAAAGTCGAACATATGGGTGTCGATAATCTTGTCGAGGTCAACGTCGCCGTAGTTGCAGTCGATAATCTCAGCCTTTGGCTGGAGTGTGCGGATAATTTCGCGGATTCTGCCCAGTTCCTTGGGTTCCACGTCGGCAGCCTTGTTGAGCAGCACAATATTGCAAAATTCAATTTGCTGGATGACAAGATTCTCGATATCGTCCTCTTCAAGATTTTGTTTCAACAGGTCGTTTCCACTGCCAAACTCATCCTTGAGTCGTAAGGCATCAACAATCGTTACGATACTGTCGAGCCGCGGGTAACCTTCTGCAGTCACTTCGGGAGCCATCTGCGGAATGGAGCAGATGGTTTGAGCAATGGGAGCAGGTTCACAGATTCCACTGGCTTCAATAACAATATAGTCAAAGCGGTGCTGGGCAATGATGTCTTGGAGCTGCTTCACGAGATCCATTTTCAGCGTGCAACATATGCAGCCATTTTGTAAAGCCACCAGTGAGTCGTCCTGCTCATTCACGATGCCGCCTTTTTCGATGAGGTTGGCATCGATGTTCACTTCCCCGATGTCGTTCACGATGACGGCAAACTTAATACCTTTTTTATTTTGGAGTATGCGATTGAGCAATGTAGTCTTTCCGCTGCCTAAATAGCCCGTAAGCAACAGGACGGGAGTTTCCATTTTATTCATAATATTGTTCTTATTATCTTTTTCAGCCTGCAAAGTTAAGCTAAAAAATTGATTATGTGAAGAGAAATCAAAAATTATTTGTATCTTTGCCGTTCTTAATGAAATAGTGAATGAAAAAATATATCTTGTTTCTGTTGATGTTGCTTACCCTTGTTAGCTTGACACGTGCGCAAGGTCTTCCCACGGATGGTCCCCTCACGGTTAGACCGATGCTTCAGGACCTGGGACAAAAGCTTTTGCGTGGAAAGACGGGCAGCATCGTTGCCATCAAGCCATCTACAGGTGAAATTCTCTGTTTGGTGACAAATTCCCCCAAGGGCTTTGATGTAAATTTAGCCATTGCAAAGCCTTATGCACCAGGCTCAACTTTCAAGACGGCTCAGGCGCTGGTGATGCTTTCTGAGGGAATAGTCACTCCTGAAACGTCAGTAGAATGCCGGCAGGGTATTAGGGATGGTAATATCCGTGTGGGGTGTCATGAGCATCGTTCGCCGCTACAACTTCGTGATGCGTTGGCTTTTTCATGCAACACGTGGTTTCTTGTCAATTTCGCTTCGATGATCAATGACGATTTCATGTACGAAAACCGTGATGAGGCGATCACTACTTGGCGCGAATATATGCGGAGCATGGGACTTGGAGGGCCTTTGGGCGTAGATATTGACGGCGAAAAAGGAGGGCTGTTAGCCAATGCCGGTTATCTGAACCGTCGTTATAAAGAAGGATGGGACGGTAAAACGATCTGGTGGGCAGGAATGGGACAAGGTGATGTGACGTTAACCCCTCTTCAACTCTGCAATCTTGCCGTCACGATTGCCAACCGGGGTTATTATTTCACGCCTCATATTCACCAGTCTGCCGGCAAACGCTATCAAGTCAAACATCTGACAAAGGTCGCTCCTGATGCTTATCAGCCGGTTATTGATGGTATGCGGTTAGCTGTAGAAAAGGGTACTGCTTATAAATTGAAGACCACTTATACTATCTGTGGAAAGACCGGTACAGTGGAGAATGGAGGCAGGGATCATTCGGCCTTCATCGCATTCGCCCCTGAGAATAATCCGCAGATAGCCATTGCTGTATATATTGAACATGGAGGCTTCGGCGCTGATGTTGCAGCTCCGATAGCCTCCCGTATCATCAGAATGTACCTGAAAGGAAACTGACCGCTTAACGGTCGAGGTCAATCAGAATGTATTTCTTGGACCCAAGTCCTATTTTTTCTGCATAGTCGGTGATATAAGTGCCATGCTGGCGATTGATGCGCTGGATCAGTGGCTTGTTATCGTCACCGGGCTTCCCTTTGTAGTTGAAAACTTTGTCAAGGCATGCTTGATCCACGGCCACAGGGTCTAAACTGGCCATAATTCCCATGTCTTTTAACTCGGGTGCTGCAGGATGTCCGTCACAGTCACAATCGACAGACATGTTGTTCATCACGTCGATATAGACCACCTTACCGCCCATGTAGTTGTGTACACTCTGTGCTGCAGCTGCCATTGATTCCAGGAAAAGATCTTGCGTCGGTCCCGCTGCCAAATATTCTGGGATCCATGCTTTGGAGGCATCATCAGTCTTGCCTGCGGTATGAATATAAGCTTTTCCGGCTGTGGAGGCGACACCAATGGAAGCATTCTTCAACACACCGCCGAAGCCTCCCATGGCGTGACCTTTGAAATGAGCCAAGTTAATCATAAAATCATAATTAGCCAAATGACCGCCTACAATGTCGTACTTCAGGTGTTTCTTGTCTTGAACGGGAATACGAATCTGGTCGTATTCGTCCATGATGTCAACTGCGAAAATAGAATCGAATCCGTGTTCATGAATCGTTTGCCAATGCTTGGAAACATCTTGGCGCGTACCACCATAGGCTGTACAGCATTCAACAATCGTACCATTTACTTTTTCCACCAGATTACGGATGAAGGGAGGTTTCAGGTAATGGTTGTTACCGCCTTCGCCTGTTGATATTTTCACAGCCACACGTCCTTGCGCTTCGACTCCCAGCGCTTCATAGATCTTTACCAGTGATTCGGGAGTAATCTCATGCGTAAAATATACTTTACTCTGTGCCTGTGCGCCTATAGACATCAGGACAACAGTTAATAATAAAAAGACCTTTTTTCATATTGACTTAATTATATAAAATGATAATAGTAACCGTTAAAAGCCTAACCAATCTTTAAGCAGAAAGAAGAGGACGGGACCCAAGAGGGCGGGTAGCATATTGATCGTCTTGCAGTCCTTGATGTTCAGTATGGCCAGTCCTGAAGAGAGTAGCAGCAGTCCTCCGACAATACTTACCTCCACCATCAGCGCCTCAGGGATGAAGTTCCCGGAATGCAGAAGGTAGGCGACCAGCCAGATGCTTCCTTGCCAGCAGAACAACACCAGTGCTCCCCACGCAATACCAATGCCATAGGTGGCACCGAATATAGTAGAGGTGACTAAATCCAAAGTGGCATTCGTATATAAATAGGTGTTGTTGCCATAGACTGCACTCAGGACAGGACCTACTATGGAAAGTGTTCCGATACAGTAGAGCAGACAGGAAGCCGTAAGGCCCTGAGCCAGTTTTGAGGCGTCATGACGCGTAGCATAACGGTCTATGCGCCCTGCAATATCAAGTTTCATGCCTACAACGGCCCCGAGCGCGATACTCACAATGAAAAGCACGGGCAGCGTACTTTTGGCGAAATTCACTACGCACATATTTGCTCCCAGCGCCAGTGTCACCAACCCCATTGCATTATAGAGCGCATTCTGCAGTCGTGAGTCTAGTTTTTTTTGAAAAAAACTGCCTGCAAAGCTACCTATCAGTATACAACCCGTGTTTACAATGGTTCCTATCATAATGAGTGCAAAGATAGTTTATTTTCTGTCATTATTCATCATTTTTCACAAATTCTTTTGTTTTCATGTCGTTTTTTCACGATTATTTTATAATTTTGTGCTCGATTTTTAGGCAGTAATTTGTAAAAGTGATAAGCTCATATGAAATTAGGTTTTGATAACGACAAGTACGTCCGCATACAGTCGGAGCATATTAAGGAACGTATCGCCCAGTTTGGTGACAAACTGTACATGGAGTTTGGCGGAAAGCTTTATGATGACTATCATGCTGCCCGCGTCTTGCCGGGCTTTCTTCCCGACAGTAAACTCAAAATGCTTACTCAGTTACGTGATGATGCGGAGATTATTATCGTTATCTCAGCAGAGGACATCGAACGCAATAAGGTACGCAATGACTTGGGCATCACTTACGATAAGGATGTGCTTCGCTTGCGCGATGTGTTTACGGATCGCGGTTTCCTCGTGAGCAGCGTCGTCATCACTCATTTCAATGGCCAGCACTCGGCCGTGGCTTTCCGTGAACGTTTGGAGCGACTGGGAGGCGTGAAGGTTTATTATCATTATCTGATTGAGGGCTATCCCACCAATGTGGAACTGATCGACAGCGAGGAGGGTTTTGGTAAGAACGACTATGTGGAAACTTCCCGTCCGCTTGTGGTCGTCACAGCGCCCGGTCCTGGAAGTGGTAAAATGGCCGTATGTCTTTCACAACTTTATAATGAGAACCGTCGTGGCGTTAAAGCCGGCTATGCCAAGTTTGAGACTTTCCCCATCTGGAGCATTCCTTTGAAGCATCCCATCAACGTGGCTTATGAGGCTGCAACGGCCGACCTCAACGATGTGAATATGATCGACCATTTCCATCTGGAGGCCTATGGCAAGACCACTGTCAACTACAACCGTGACATAGAGATATTCCCTGTTCTCAACGCTATTTTTGAAGGTATCTATGGCGAGAGTCCTTATAAGAGTCCCACCGACATGGGCGTTAACATGATTGGCTTCTGCATTTCCGATGATGAGGTCTGTTGTGAGGCGTCCAAACAGGAGATCATCCGCCGCTATTATACAGCCGTCTGCAATATGACCGATGGCCGTAATAACGATAAGGAAGTGAACAAGCTGGCCCTTCTGATGAAGCAGATGAAACTCTCTACGGCTGATCGTCGTTGCACGGTGGCAGCCTATGAGCGCAAGCTCCGTTCAGGAACACCCTCTGCGGCCATTGAACTTTCCGATGGTACACTCATTACAGCCGACACCACGCCACTCTTAGGACCCAGCGCAGCCCTTCTGCTGAATGCCACGAAATATCTTGCAGGGGTTGATCATAGCATTAAACTGATTCCCCAGGAGATGATAGAACCTATCCAGCGTATGAAAACCTCCATGCTTCATGGCAATAACCCTCGTCTGCATACGGATGAAGTGCTCGTGGCTTTGGCGGTGCTGAGTCAGAAAGACGATAACTGCCGCAAGGCACTCGAGACGCTGCCGTTGCTCGACGGTTGTCAGGTGCATGCTACGGTGATGCTCAGTGAGGTGGACCGCAAGATTTTCAAGAAGTTGGGTTGCGGCCTTACCTTCGATCCCGTGAAGAAGTAAGCCCATGATTTCCCGTCTGACCGATATTATCAGAGAAGCATCCCGGTTGATGCTTACCGACACTTTTCAGATTTCGCAGAAGGAGGGTTTTGCGAATATCGTCACTTCTTCCGATCTTGCCGTTCAGGAATTCCTGAAGCGGGAACTGGCCGCATTGTTGCCGGGAAGCGGTTTCCTTTGTGAGGAAGAAGACCGTCACACCCTCGACCATGAATACACGTGGATTATTGACCCCATCGATGGTACGGCCAATTACAGCCGTGGCATTGACCAGTGTGCCATCTGCGTGGGACTGAAGCACAACGATGACATGGAGCTCTCTGCTGTTTTCCTTCCCCGTACGGAAGAACTCTTCACAGCCGTCCGTCATCAGGGCGCTTTCCTCAATGGCTGTCCCATTCATGTTTCTTCCCGTTCTTTCCAGGATGCGGTCATGTGCACGGCCTTGCCTGTCTATCACAAGGAGTATGCCGGTGTCTGCGCCGGAATCATTCAGGAGACTTTTCAGCAATGTAACGATATCCGCCGTTTTGGAGCGGCAGCCCCCGAGTTGTGCTATCTGGCCATGGGACGTGTGGAAATCTATTTTGAATACCTGCTCTCGCCATGGGATTTCGCTGCTGCTTCGCTGATTGTGACCGAAGCTGGCGGCGTAGTTTCCAATCTTGAAGCCCAGCGTCCTTCGCTGACTGCTCCTTCCGGATTTTTGGCCGCGAACAATCAGCAGAATCTTCAGCAGTTGCAGCGGATCGTCTCCAAATATAATCAATAAATAAGTATCCGATGAGTAAGGCCTTTCGTCTTACCATATTTCTGTTTCTTTTGGCTTTGACATCCTGTCAGCAAAAGCCGTCCAAAGAAGAACAGGCACGCAACATGGAGGAATTCATGGTGCGTAACGGTTATGAATGGACGCAGCTCTACAAGACAAAGACGGGGCATTTGACGGCGACTCTGAAAATAAATGGGCAGAATGCCGTCATGTTGCTTGATACGGGTGGTGGTGCTACCGTTCTCGACTACAAACAGATGGATCATTTCGGGCTGAAAGCACGGGCCACACACGACTATGCAGCCGGGATAGGGGAGACCAGGGCACAGTTAGCGCAAGCCAAGGCCGATATTTCCATTGGGAAAGTAACATTGAAAGGCTTCGACCTCTACGTGATGGATATGTACAATGTGAATGTTACTTTCAAGCGCAATCGTTCCATGCAGGTGGATGGCGTATTGGGTTCCGACCTTATCGAACAACTGCATGCTGTCATTGATTATGACAGCCGTCGGTTGTATGTGAAGCCCTGATTTCCGTAATTCCTGAAATCTTGAAAGCCGGCGTCCAGGCTATTCTTGAGGGAGGTGTTTGGCAAATCGTGCGGGCTTCGGTCCCATCACGAATTCCAGTGTGCCGCCCCTTTGGATGTCCTTGAAGTCAATATAGCCGTAAGCCCATGGCTTGCCGTTCAAGGTAACCCGCTGGATGTAGATGTTCTCCGCGCTGTTGTTGACAGCCTTGATGCGGAAAGTTTTCCCGGAGCCCACCTTCATGGTCACTTCATCAAATAAAGGAGAACCGAAGAGATAGCGTCCGCCGGCAGGTTCCACTTGATAAAGACCCATGGCGGAAAGTATATACCAAGCCGACATCTGCCCCACATCCTCGTTGCCGCAAAGGCCGTCGGGGCCGTCATGGTATTGCGTGGTGAGAATCTCACGCACACGCTGCGCGGTCTTCCAAGGCTGTCCCACATAATGATAGAGGTAGGCCACATGATGACTGGGCTCATTGCCATGCGCATATTGCCCGATCAGTCCCGTGATGTCAGGCGGCGCATCTTTGCCCAGGTCGCCTTGCACGATGAAAAGCGAGTCCAGTTTTTCCGTGAATGGCCGTTTCCCGCCAAAGAGACGGATGAGTCCGTCCACATCGTGTGGGACCAGCCAGATATACTGCCAGGCATTGCCTTCCGTATAGTCCTTCACCCCGTTGATTTCAGCGGCAAAGGGATTCCACGGCAGTCTCCATTTCCCCTCTTGCGAACGTGCACGCATAAAGCCCGTACGGGCATCAAAATAATGCTTGTATGATTCAGCAAGCGGTTTGAAGAAAGCATCCCCCGTAGCCTTCCAGGCAGCCCCGTAGGCAATAGCATATTCCAGCCCCTTGCCGATGCTCTCGTTTTCAGGATCGAGCTCGTAGGGTATGTAGCCGTGTTTCATCAACAGGTCATGAGCCCTGCGATGAGAACCCACAGAGCGTTTCATCGCCTCCACAGCCAGCGGGCGGTCCACCTCAAACCCCTTCATCATCATGTCTGCCAGTACGGGAATGGCCGGATTACCCACCATGCAGTTGGTTTCACAGCCCATGAGATGCCAGACGGGGAGCGTTCCCTGTTCCTGATAGATGTGGAGCATCGTTTGGGCAATATCTTTCTGACGTTCAGGATGGATGAGCGACGAGAGGGGGTGCCAGGCTCTGTACGTGTCCCAAAGGGAGAAGGTGGTGAGATTCATGAATTCACCTTGATGAATCCTCCCGTCGGAACCCCGGTACTGTCCGTTTACATCGCAGAAGACGGAGGGCGCTATCATCGTATGGTAGAGAGCCGTGTAGAAGATACGGCGCTGCGCTTCATCACTTGTTGAAATCCTGATCTTAGCGAGTTCCTGCTCCCAGGCTGCATCGGCTTTCCGGGCAACATCCTCGAAATCCCATCCGCTGTTTTCTGTTTGCAGATTCAGTTGCGCGTTTTCCACACTGACCGCCGAGAGGCCCACTTTCACAAGCATGGGCCGTCCGCTGTTCGGCCATGAAACCACCGAAAGCGAATCACCGTTGAGCTGTTCGAATGCCACATCTTCAGAGAACTCTGCCACAAAAAACAGTTTCTGGTTGTCTGCCCATCCGCGGGAATGTCGCCAACCTTCCAACCGTCGGGGTGACGTCTGACTGAGTTTGCAGTCGCTCACCGCATCCCATCCCGTTCCCCATTTCAAATCAATGAGCAGACGGCCGGTGGGCATATCTTCAGAAAACTGGTAGCGGTGGAAACCTGTCCGGAGGGTGGCCGTCAGTTCCGTCTGGCAATAGCCCCCTTCAGGGTAGTTCAGCCGGAGGGCATAATAACCCGCGCGGCACTTTTCGTCGGCATGCGAGAATTTCAGTTCCGTCTGCCCCGCATCGCTCACGGGCAGGAAGCGCACGTCACCCAGGTCGCCGCAGCCTGTTCCGCTCAGATGGGTGTGGGCGAATCCCACTAAAAGCGAATCGGAATAGTGATACCCCGAACACCAGTCCCAGCCTCGGTTGTGTTCAGTGGGTCCCAGCTGCACGAAGCCGAAGGGCACGTTGGCGCCCACGAACACATGGCCGTGGCCCCCTGAGCCGATGAACGGATCTACATATTGCGTAAGCGGCTGCGCAAAGCCCGTCGTGGTTAACACAAAGCTCAATGCCAGCAGACAGCATCGTCGCTGCACGACATTCATAAACCAAATTTTCATACGTTATCAGTTTTCTCCTCTGCAAAAATAAGGATAAAAAGTGGAAAACGCAATAGTTTCCCTGAAAAGTTTCCGTCTGTCAGTGAGTATGCAGAATCATTTTCTGCGTCTTATCATCAAAGAAATCCTTTTGACAAGTTCTGACATTTAATTGACAAGACATGAAAAACTTCACAAAACGAATCTCCGGGTTGTTGATGTTGGTGAGTCTGACCATGACCGTGACAGCCCAAAACGTGAAAGACTATCCCGTGTGGGGTAGCGGGTTCAAGGCAGGCAGTAATATGACGGCCAAAGGCAATGAGAAAGGACAAAGTGTCCGCTTCCATATCAGCGAACGCGGAACATTACCTTACGTACAGTCTGCTGTCAGGCAGAATGCCGGCGTGGTGGCTTTAGGTCCCGACAAGGACGTTCCTTATTTCACCGTACGCTATGCGCTGCCCATACCCCCCAGTTATACACCCACCGAAACGGCAGCCTTGACAGGTCTTGATTTTGGCGTCTATCATCATAATCATTCACCCGGTTTCGAAGTGCTCGACAATGGCGATGCCCTGGCCGTTTACTTCAGTACACCGCGGGGAAAAGCCGAGGCCGATACCGCCACCACATGGGTGCAGGCAAGGCTCCGTTATGGGGCAGAGGAATGGGACATGCCCGAGCTCTTTTTCACCACACAAGGAGCCAACGATCAGTCAGGCCTGCTTTGGAATGACCATGGTAAGCTGTGGTTCTTCGGCGGCGGGCGCAACATCTCCGACTATGTGCCTTTCCGCATAGCCACCTCCACCGACAATGGTGCCACATGGGAATATTCCGTTCCCAAACTTTCCAAGCCGGCTGCCGACTATACCGCACAGCCCATCACCAACGCCTTCCGCGATCCCAAGGGCAACATCTATATGGCCATGGATGCCGACGGCAGCAACAGTTTCCTTTGGAGAAGTTCCGATGAAGGAAAGACCTGGATCGACATGGGCGGCCGCACCACGGGGCGCCATTCCACCATCGTGCCGCTCGACGAGAAAGGCACGCTGCTCTCCATCGGCGGCAAGAATGCCAATGTGGACGGGTGGACACCTCAGAACATCTCTCGCGACTGGGGCAAGACGTGGGAAAAAGCCACGGCAGCGCCCTTCCCGCAGTTGGGCAGCGGGCAGCGTCCCTCCATGATACGCCTGCAGTCGGGAGCCCTTATCTTCGTCAGCGACGGCTATCTGCATAAATACCATGTGGCACCGCCCTCCGAATGGGGAAAACCCAACGATGCCTTTGTCGCCATCTCGAAAGATAACGGCAAGACCTGGCGTTTCAAGACATTGCCTGTCGGACTCCCGCAGGACAATCGTCCGCCGTTCACCTCTTTAGGCTATACCACCGTCAGACAAGCACCCAACGGCATCATCCATGTACTGGCCACCAAAGACTTCCCCGGACTGCACTATGAGTTCAACGAAGCCTGGCTCTGGAGCGATGCGGGTGAAGTGGAGGTCCAGAATAAGGGTGGGGAAGTACGGTCCTACAAAGAATACTATCCCGACGGCAAGCTGAAAGCCGAATGGTCAGCCCTTATCTGCACCAACGGGCGCTATCTGCTCGACGGTATGCAGACCGAGTATTATCCCGACGGCAAATTGCAGCACCAGGCCCTCTATCAGGAAGGCCGGAAAGTAGGTCGTGAAGTGTTGATGAATCCCGACGGCACCCTGCGCTGGACGTGGGAACGCAGTCTGGTCACCAACCGAGGTACTTGGACCCTTTACGATGCACAGGGGAAGAAGAAGATAGAGTCCCGCTGGCTCACCCGTCCCACGGCCCGCGACTGTGATCACCAGTTCTTCGGCTATGTAGCCGACGGCCCCACCGTCCATTACGGCCCCGACGGCAAGGTTGCCAAGACCTATCTGTTCCGTCACGGCATCCTGATGCCCTGAGGCTCAAGCAGCAGAGCATGAGTCTCGTCCTGCTGATGATGTTAGTCGGTAAAGGAGAAAGCAGAGGGGTAAGATAACTAAAACGAATTTTGTGCGTTTATGCGTTTGTGCGTTTTTCGCTTTACCCTTTATATAAAGAGGTTCCCAAGCGTGAGTGCTTGGGAACCTTTTTTTATTTTTACGCAAGTGCCAGTGCAACAGCAGGCGCTAGCCCAGGTGAACAGGCTGAAGCTGTGAGGGCTGTAAGCAGCGCCGTGATAGCGGCGACAACGGCTTGCCCGATAGCCTGTATCCATTTCCATTTATTACTATTCATAACAATAAAGAGACCCACCCCGTCCCTCCCTGCATAGGGAGGGAGATTTGCAGCGGGCATTTTTTAGATTAAACAATTCAATTATCTAACACTCAATTATGGGAGACCGTAAGTCCTCCCTATGCAGGGAGGATTTAGGTGGGTCTCTTTAAGGCTCCGTAGGAGTTTCGGCAGCCTCTGCCTTTGCGGTGATTTCATCCCCGTTAGCGAGGTCAGCGGTGTTCTTGAAGGTCAGACCTACCAGCATGGCCTTCACGTGCTTACGAGAGCCGCCATCCACCTTGGTCTCAGGCGCAAACATGACACGCGCACCCTTCAGATGCTCCGACATGGAGAAGTCGCCGATGTTCTCCACACCACGGGTCGAAATACCGATCTTGAAGGTTCCGAAGCCGTCGATCTTCACGCGCTGTGAATTCTGGAGGGCATCGGTAATCACCTCCACCATCTCCGTCAGCACGGCCTTGGCATCAGATTTCTTGGCGGTGGAGTTTCTCTGAATGCGCTCTGCAATCCAGTCGAGGTCCACGGTTCGTTGTAAACAGGGCGAGCATACCACTTGTTGTAAGCTCCGGTCATTTTCTCATTGGTGTTCTTCACCATTTTGTACAGATGTGACATAGTTTTTAGATTTAAAATTTTATACTAATAGTTTTTGTGTGGCGGTCAAGGACGGGTATCGCGAATGCCATCCTGATTCACGCTACAAAGATAATATATTACTCCGACGCGAAAACCACTTATTTGAAGTAAATGGAAGTTATTGGTTGTTTTTTGAATTTAATGGAACTAAATGGTTGTTATGACGACCTTCCTTCGTTTAAATGAAGTGGAAGCATTGCAGCCGCTTCATTTAAGCGCTGCTTCCACGGCATTTTTAAAATGCAAAAATGCCATAGAAAACAAGGCTGTTTTATGAAAAAATCGGCATTCCCCTTTGTGGATACAGCAATTTTTATTATTTTTGTAATGTAAAAATAAAATCATAAAAGGATAACAAAAATGAGCAATTACAAACAGCGTGGGCGCACAGAGTTGGCCCTTCTTTACAATCCTAATCTTGACAGCCGAACGGCATGGCGAAGATTGAGTGCATGGATAGACCAGTGTGAACCACTGAAAAAGGAATTGATGCAAATGGGCTACAATGGCCATCAGCGCACCTTCACACCCAAACAGGTCAATCGAATTATCCATTATCTCGGCGAGCCGTAATAAAGGTTTAAGCGTTGCTTCGCAACTGGTTAAGCGTCCTTTGGACTGTTTAAGCGCTTCGCTGTTTAAAGCAGGAGCCTACCCTTAACCTCTCCCAGCTCCCCTCCTTTTGAAGGAGGGGGAGGGGTGGTTAAGCAAGCAATAATGCAGGGGCAGGGGTGGTTAAGCAAGCATAAATGCAGGGCATCCATTCACTAATCCATTAACATTTATTCGCACTACCGATTCTGAAAACACTTCACAAAGGGATAAAAAAGTGACTCCCAAAATCACCTAAAACGCTGAAATGCCGATAAACACAGGGGGTCTCAAAAGTCCTCAAAGTCCCAAAGTCCCAAAGTCCCTAATTTTGTTTTTGGAGTGACGAAGAAGATAGATATATATTTATATATATAAATATATATCTATATATAATACTAACAAATGTTAATGACTTTTCGACACTCCAACCTCTGAAAAGCAATTTGAGGACTTAGGGACTTAGGGACTTTTGGGACTTTTTTCTGAAAAGCATCCGCAGAATGATGCAATTTGCCCAAATGTTTCCTGATATTCAAATTGTGTCACCACTGGTGTCAAAATTGTCATGGTCTCATTTCCTGATAGTTATGCCGCTTAAAGATGAAATCCAACGTGAGTTCTATCTGACGATGGCAGCATCCGAAAGGTGGAGCAAAAAATCACAGGGACAGAAAATCACAGGGACAGGTTTTTGATTCCCCGCAGGGTCGGGGAAAGGCACTAGCCCACTTTTAATTTCATCCATTCCATCGGGAGTGAATCATTTTGTGTAGTTTTGTTAACTACATTATTTGGAGAATTGGTTTTAAATCCCTACTTTTGCAACAGACAAAATTATACTTATGAATCTTCATTCAACAAACAACATAGTGAGAAAGGAAAGCAACCCTGACGTCTGTCATGTGAGCGGGAGAAGGAATCAAAAACCTGTCCCTGTGATTCATTAAGGAAAAAATTATAAATCTTAAATAAAGATGTGCAATAAATTGTTTTTTTTAATGATGATTATAAATATTCATGTGAGTAGTGTATATGCTCAATGTGATGTTTTTTATCATTCAGAAATAAATAGATTGGATTCTATATGCTCAAATAGTGGAGCTAACGTACAAATCAACAATAATAGAACTCGAATCTTTCTATGGCTATTGTCTAATTCTGATACAAAATTCAAGTATGATCTGTCATTCATACCAGATGAGCCATTGGTAATAAAAAAAGCAAAATTGCAAAAGATCATATCTCATTTGAAAAAAAAACCAATATGTATTACCAAAGCATATAAACTCAATTGCAAAAAAGAAATTGGGCAATAGTTGCGAAATTAAAAAGCTGCCGAAAAGTAAAGAACTCGCAGATTCCTGGTTGGCTTCTATTCATTTTTTGAATCCTGATTATGGCTTTTTTAATTTCAAATCTTTATGTGAACATTATATAAAAGAAATAAAATGTAATTCGATAGACAATGACTATTATAAGCTAACTTCCTCTGACGCACATGTTTTTATTGGAGTTATAAGCCTTATTGTAAATGATAAATATACCGAGCAAAGTTGGAAACCTGAGTATTGGAGAATTAATAAGATTGAATTTGAAAGACTTATTACGTGGTGCACCAATAATTATTCGAATGCTGATGCTTGGAAAGTATTTTATAATACATATTGCGAGTGTATTTTAAGTACATATTTATATCTCAAATAAAAAAGGAAATCACCGGGACAGGAAAAAATAGAGTCATTATAATTGTTTTAGTTATGCGGAAACAACGTGTTTTGATAGGCATATTCTTGCTATTGGTAGCATATTTTTATTTTAGTTGGGATATCTATTATATCAGCAAATGGCGTATGTATGTAAAGATAGAGAATGCTAATGATACTACTAAGGTGTTTTTTAGCGAATCAAGATGGCATTTGGGAGACAATTATATAAAATACAAACCACAATCTGCAGAAATGTCAAATCTAATTTTACATCCCATTGGTGATACACTTTATGCAATAGAAAGGTTTAT
>Ga0310695_10009827_pt1 | contig 14246 bp, 13 predicted proteins | sample RumenRJG_04DNA_FD_203882 | JGI IMG/M metagenome (GOLD analysis project Ga0310695, IMG submission 203882) | Bovine rumen microbial communities from Lethbridge, Alberta, Canada - RJG_04 (v2) (version 2) | ecosystem: Host-associated > Mammals > Digestive system > Stomach > Rumen | place: Canada... | reverse complement strand
CACCAGATGGCCGAAGCAATACAGCTCATGATGATCCTTCAAATTGGTAAACCGCTTTTCGATGCCGGTGAGCGTGTAATAGGTATCCAGGTAGCCGTCAGCCTCCTGGGCCGCGCCGATGGCGACGATGGCCGTTTCCACCCGGGCCCGCAGGGCATCATCCGGGGCCAGGGCCAGCTGATAGGCCGCCGCCTCGATCCACTTGTACCCGTCGCTGTCCTGAAACACCCAGCCATAGAACAGATCGGGATCGGCCTGGGCTGGATGGGGCCCTTCTATCACGATGCTGCCGGCTTTTTGACGGGGAATATATTGCCCGCCGGCTTTTTTGGCTGCCACCGCCCGGGCGGCGGCCCGCATGTTGTGCATCCACCAGCTGGGGGCCGCGCCTTCGATGCGGTCGTTCAGCGCCTCCCACTGATAGGGCAGCACGGCGGAACGGATCAGCTCCTGCTCTCTTTTCCAGAAGGCGTCCGTGATCTGTATTTTACTTAGCGGCAACGGCTTGGAAGTCATATCGATCCCCCTTTCGCTTTTATTATAGAAGCAAATATGCCGGGAATCAATATTCCCCGTTGATTTTCCCCCCAATATGCGGTATAATTTTTATTGCAATTGAATACGCAGACCAGGTGCCCGGGGAATACGCCCGGGTGAAAAGGGAAGCCGGTGCAAAACCGGCGCAACAGCCATTACTGTGATCGGTGTTTGCGGCGCAGCATGCCATTGGGCTTATGCCCGAGAAGGCGCGTCCGCAGGGGCAACCCCAGCCGTCAGCCAGGAGACCTGCCTTGCCTGCGATACATGTGGATTTCTTGGGCAAGGGAGAAAGACCGCAATCGGCAAGGACGGGCAAAACCGGTCTTGTTTTGCGCGTACAATGGCCCCGTTCCCCGGAATGCGGGCGTTTTCTTTTTTGTCCCGGAGATAAATATCTTCTTTGGAGGTCAACCCATGAAACGCATCATTGCCATCCTGGCCGCCCTGATCCTGACCCTGGGCTGCCTGCCCGCTCTGGCCGAATTGAACGTCACCGGCTCCATGGAGCTGGAGTACGCCCGGCAGTTCCAGGTGGATTACTGCGAGGGCGGCTACGCCCTGATCACCAATTCCGACGGCGCGCGGTTCCTCACCATCCCCGAGGGCGCGGAGATCCCCGCCGATCTGGACGCGGACATCGTGCCCCTGCAGCTGCCCCTCGGCAACCTGCTCATTTCCTCCACCCCCACCGTGTCCCTGATCAACGCCATCGGCGCGCTGGACGCCGTCACCATGACCACACAGGAATACAGCGGCTGGTACATCGACGCCGTGAAGGCCGCCATGGACGCGGGCAAGCTGAGCTACATCGGCAGCTACAAGGAGCCGGATTTTGAGGCGCTCACCGCCAATCCGCCGCCCTTCAGCGTGTTCAGCACGATGCTGGACAGCGTGCCCGACGTGGCGGAAAAGCTGAAGGAATTGGGCATCCCCTACCTGCGGGACACCAGTACCTATGAGACCCATCCCCTGGGCCGCATGGAGTGGGTCAAGCTCTACGGCCTGCTGCTGGGCAAGGAAGCCGAAGCCCAGGCCCATTTTGAGGCCCAGAAGGCCCTGGTGGACGGCATCAGCGCCGAGAGCACCGGCAAGACCGTGGCCATGTTCTACATCACCAGCAAGGGCGACCTGTACACCCGCAAGGCGGGCGATTACATGGTCAAGATGCTGGAGCTGGCCGGCGGCGAATACGCGCTGCCCGATCTCAAGCCCGAGGAGAGCGGCACCCAGAAGATCGAGGCCGAGGAGTTCTACGCCGGGGCCGGCGACGCCGATTACATCGTGTACATCTGGTCTATGGGCGGCAAGCCCGAAACCATGGACGCTTTCCTGGAGCGCAGCGAAATTTTGAAGGATTTCAAGGCCGTGAAGGAAGGCAACGTGTGGTTCACCACCCCCGATTACTTCCAGGTCAACGACACCCTGGGCTCCATGATCCTGGACTTCAACAAAATGCTGACCAACACCGATGAAACCGTGAAGGAATTCACCTACCTGTTCCAGCTGCAATGAAACAAAGAACCGCGACAGCCCGTGCCGCAGTGATGTTCGCGCTGCTGGTATTCGCGTTCGGCGCCGCCCTGGTGCTGAACGTGAATACCGGCAGCTTGTCCATAGCGCCGGGCCAAATTTTCAAAATCATCCTGCATGGCGGCACGGACGGCACCCCCGCGGGCAACGTGATCTGGAAGATCCGCCTGCCGCGCCTGCTGGCCGCCGCCGTGCTGGGCGGGGCGCTGTCGGTGTCCGGCTTTCTTTTGCAAACCTTTTTCCGCAATCCCATTGCCGGGCCCTACGTGCTGGGCATCTCCAGCGGGGCCAAAATGCTGGTGGGCATCGCCATGATTTTCCTTTTGCGCCGCCTGTCCGGCGTGCCCTTCTGGGTCATGATGGCGGCGGCCTTCCTGGGCTCCATGCTGGTGACGGGGTTCGTGCTGCTCTTTGCCCGCAGGGTCAAGAGCATGTCGGCGCTCTTGGTCATCGGTATCATGATCGGCAGCGTGTGCACGGCGGTGACGGATTTTTTCATCACCTTCGCGGACGAGGCCAACGTGGCCAACCTGCACGCCTGGTCCATGGGCAGCTTTTCCGCCATCTCCTGGAAAAGCCTGCACATCGCCTCCGCCGTGATCTTCGCGGCGGTGATCGGGGCCTTTTTGCTCAGCAAGCCCATCGCCGCCTACCGCCTGGGGGAAAATTACGCCCGCAGCATGGGCGTCAACGTGCGCCTGTTCCGGGTGGCGCTGATCGGTCTTTCCAGCGTGCTCTCCGCCGCGGTCACGGCCCTGTCCGGTCCCATTTCCTTTGTGGGCGTGGCGGCCCCCCATATGACCAAGCTGCTCTTTGGCACCGCCAAGCCTGCCGTCATCATCCCCGGCTCCTTCCTGCTGGGGGCGGTGTTCTGCATGGGCTGCGATCTCATCGCCCGCACGGCCTTTTCGCCCTCGGAACTGGCCATCAGCACCGTCACGGCGGTATTCGGCGCGCCGGTGGTCATCGCCCTGATGCTGCAGCGGCAAAGGAGGCGGGAAAATGGCTGACTTCCTGTTTTCCGCCCAAGACCTGGCCGTGGGCTATCAGAAAAAGCCCCTGATTTCCGGCATCCATGTGGATTTGAAGCGGGGGCAGATTTTGACCCTCATCGGCCCCAACGGCGCGGGCAAAAGCACCGTGCTCAAAACCATCACCCGCCAGCTTGCGCCCGTGGCGGGCAAGGTGTATATTGAGGGCAGGGATCTGCAGTCCTACGCCCCCGCGGAGCTGGCCCGCCGCATGGCCGTGGTGCTCACCGAGCGGGTGCGGCCCGAAATGATGACCTGCTACGAGGTGGCCGCCATGGGCCGCTATCCCCATACGGGGCGGTTCGGGGCCCTGACGAAGCACGACCACGCGGTGGTGCGCTCGGCCCTTCGCCGCGTGCGGGCGGAGGATATCGCCGACCGGGATTTTGACCGCGTCAGCGACGGCCAGCGCCAGCGGGTGCTGCTGGCCCGGGCCCTGTGCCAGGAGCCGGAGCTGCTGGTGCTGGACGAGCCCACCTCCTTTCTGGACATCCGGCACAAGATCGACCTGCTGGACATCCTGCTGGAGGAAAGCCGCAGCCGCGGAACCACGGTGATCTTGTCCCTCCACGAAATCGACCTGGCGGAAAAGATCAGCGACCTGGTGCTGTGCCTGAAGGGCGACCGGGTGTGGAAGCTGGGCCCTCCTGCCCAGGTTTTTTCCGATGAAGCCATCGCCGCCCTCTATGACCTGGAGCGGGGCAGCTATCTCACCAGCCGGGGCAGCATCGAGCTTTCCCGTCCCGAGGGCGCTCCCCGCGTCTTTGTGCTGGGGGGCGGGGGACGGGGCCTTGTCTGGTATCGCCTGCTGCAAAAGCGCCGCGTGCCCTTTGCCGCAGGGGTTTTACAGGAGAACGATATCGAATATCCCGTGGCGCGTGCCCTGGCGGCCCAGGTTTTTACCCAAATAGAGAAAGCGGAAAAATGCCTGTTTGGCTGCGAGGCGGTGATTGACGCGGGCGATCCGGCCAACGCCGATCTGCTGGCCTTTGCCCAAAAGAACGACAAGCGGATCATAAGGAGCGCCGATGAACTGGATTGATGTGATCAGCGCCGGGCCGGGGGCCGCGGAGCTGCTGACGGCCCAGGCCGCCCATGCCATCGAGAACGCCGAGGCCGTATTCTGCGCTGAACGGAATAATGACCTGGCGCCCGCTGCCAAGCGGCGTCCCCTGACGCCCTTTGAGGACGCCATGACGGCCATGGAAGGCCTGACCCATCCCGCCGTGCTGGTATCCGGGGACGCGGGGCTGTACAGCATGCTGGGCCTGCTCACCCGGCGCTTTGGCCGGGAGCGCCTGCGGGTGATCCCCGGCGTCAGCAGCCTGCAAGCTTTCTGTGCCAAACTTTCGATCCCCTGGCAAAACGCCAAAATTCTCTCCGCCCATGGGCGGGATTGCCCGCCGGAGGCCCTGTGCCATTACGCCCGGACGAATCCCGCGGTGCTCCTGCTGCTGGATGGGGAGCATGATCCCCGGTGGGTGCGCCAAACCCTGAACGCGGGCGGGCTCGGCCATCTGCCGCTGATCGTGGGGGAGCGGATTTCCCTGCCGGATGAGCGGATCGCGCCCTATGAAGATCGGGACTACGATCCGTTAAGCGTGCTGCTGATCACCAATCCGCAGCCTGCTTCCGGCCTGCCGCCCATCGGCCTGCCGGACGACGCTTTCATCCGCGGCAAAACGCCCATGACCAAGCGGGAGATCCGCGTTCAGGTGCTGGCCGCGCTGCAATTGCCGCCGGACGCCGTGGTGTGGGATGTGGGCGCGGGCACGGGCAGCGTGTCCGTGGAGTGCGCCCGCCAGTGCCCTTTGGGCGCTGTATATGCCATCGAGCGGGACGCCGATGCACTGGCGCTGATCAAGCAGAACCAAGCGCATTTTCATCTGCAGAACCTGCACATCGTCGAAGGCGAGGCCCCGGAGGCGCTTTGCGGTCTGCCCGCGCCTACCCACGTGTTCCTGGGCGGCACGGGCAAACGGACAAAAGAAATCTGCGCGGCCCTGCCTGCGGGCGTCCGCATCGTCGCCACGGCGGTGACGATGGAAAGCGCCCAGGAATTCGCCGCCCTGCTGCCGGATTACGAGGCGGCCCAGATCGCCGTTTCCCGCCTGGAAAAGGTGGGATCGTACCGCATGTTCCGGGCCCAGAATCCCGTATTTGTATTTTCCGCCGTCAAAGGAGAAACCCCATGATCTATTTTATCGGCGCGGGCCCCGGGGCCAAGGATCTGATCACCGTGCGGGGCATGCGGCTTTTGCGGCAGGCCAAGCTGGTGATTTACGCCGGTTCCCTGGTGAATCCCGAGCTGCTGGAATATTGCGGCCCCGACTGCAAGCTGTTGAACAGCGCCTCCATGACCCTGGAGCAGGTGATCGACGCCTTCCGGGAGGGCGATCCCGAAGCCGTAACCGTGCGCCTGCACACGGGGGACCCCTCCATTTACGGGGCCATCCGGGAGCAGATGGACGCCCTGGACGCCCTGGGTCTTTCCTATGAGGTGGTGCCCGGGGTCAGCGCCGTGAACGCGGCCGCCGCCGTGCTGCACGCCGAATATACCCTGCCCGGCGTCAGCCAGACGGTCATCGTCAGCCGCCGGGCGGGCCGCACGCCCATGCCCGAAGGCGAATCCATCCCCGAGTTGGCCGCCCATGGGGCCTCCATGGCGCTGTTCCTCAGCGCCGGTATGCTCAGGGAGCTCTGCGCCGAGCTGATCCAGGGCGGCTACGCCCCCGAGACCCCGGCGGCCCTGGTGTATAAGGCCACCTGGCCGGATGAGCGGATCATCCGCGGCACCCTGGCCACCCTGCCCGACCTGGCCGCCGACGTGGGCCGCACCGCCCTGGTGCTGGTGGGCGGCTTTCTGGAAGGGCCCTATGAACGCTCCAAGCTCTATGATCCCCACTTTTCCCACATGTTCCGGGAGGCGGAAAAATGAAGCTCAGCGCCATTGCCTTTACCGAAAAGGGCCAAAGCTGGTCCGCCGTCCTGGGCGTGCCCGTGGATCGGGGCATCCCGGTGATGCGGTGGGCCCGGGAGCATTTTGACGCCTCCGACGCCCTGCTTTTCATCGGGGCCTGCGGCATTGCCGTGCGGGCTATCGCCCCCCTGGTGAAGGATAAAACCACCGATCCCGCCGTAGTGGTCATGGACGAGGCCGGGCGGCACGTGATCCCCCTGCTTTCCGGTCACATCGGCGGGGCCAACGCCCTGGCGATACAGATCGCGGAAAAGACCGGGGCCATCCCCGTGGTCACCACCGCCACCGACCTGCGGGGCATCCCCGCCATCGACACCTGGGCGGTGGAAAACGACTGCGCCATCGAAAACCCGGCGGCCATCAAGGCCATGTCCGCCGCGGCCCTGGCCGGGCGGCCCGTGGGCGTGGCCATCACCGAGCGGAACATCCAGCCGCCCTTCCCGGTGACGCTCTTTCTCCGTCCCCGCACCCTGGTGCTGGGCGCGGGCTGCAAAAGGGATACCGATCCCGATGCCTTTGAGGAAAACGCCCTGGATTTCCTGCGCCAGTGCGGGGTTTCCCTGCTGTCCGTCAAGGGCCTGGCCACCATCGACGTGAAAAAGGACGAGGCGGCCCTCAACCGCTTCTGTGAAAAGTATCACCTGCCCCTGCTGACCTACTCCGCCGACGCCCTGCGGGCCGTCCCCGGCATTTTTGCCCATTCGGACTTCGTGGAAAAGACCGTGGGCGTGGGCAACGTGTGCGAGCGGGCGGCGGTGCTGGCCTCCGGCGGCGCGCTGCTGATGGGTAAAACGGCCTGGGCGGGCATCACCTTCGCCCTGGCCGGGGAGAAGGACGCATGACGGCCCTGCGGGAGGGCTTCACCACCGGCAGCTGCGCCGCGGCCTGCGCCCTGGCCTCCTGCCTGTGGCAGCGGGACGGGGCTTGTCCCGCCCAGGTGGCCCTGACCGTGCCCGAGGGCCGCGCCTATATGCCTGAAATCCATGCCATGGGCCCCTATCGCTGCGCGGTGTACAAGGACAGCGGGGACGACCCGGATATCACCAACGGCAGCGAGGTTTGGGCCGAAGTCCAATTGCTGCCAAAGGGGCCCATTCAGTTCCGGGCGGGGGAGGGCGTGGGCACGGTGACGCTCCCCGGGCTCAAGGTGCCCGTGGGGGAGGCCGCCATCAATCCCGTGCCCCGGCGCATGATCGCGGAGGCCGTGCGCAGCGTTTTCCCGGAGCGGGGAGCCGTCGTCACCGTGGGCGTCACCGGCGGGCGGGAGCTGGCCCAAAAGACCTTCAATCCCCGGCTGGGCATCGTGGGCGGCCTGTCCATCCTGGGCACCACCGGCATCGTGCGGCCCATGAGCGAGGAGGCCTTGACCGACACCATCCGCCTGGAGCTGAGCCTGCGGAAAACCAACGGGGCGGACAGCATTGCCCTGGTGTTCGGCGGCCAGGGGGAGGAAGCGCTAACCAGGCTCCGGCCCCAATTGCCCTGCGTGCAGATCAGCAACTACGTGGGCTTCGCCCTGGACGCCGCGGCGGAATTGGGGTTTGCCCGCGTGCTGCTGGCAGGCCAGCCGGGAAAATTGGCGAAGGTCGCCGGCGGCAGCATGCAGACCCACAGCCGCTATGGCGATGGCCGCAAGGAGCCGGTTTGCGCCCATCTGGCCCTGCTGGGCGCGCCCGTTTCCCTTTTGCGGGCCGTCCTGGACAGCCCCACCCTGGACGGGGTCATCGCGCCCATCCGGGAGGCTGGATACAGCGCCGTTTGGAACAGCCTGTGCCGCGCCGCCAGAGGCTATTGCGCGGCCCGCGTGCGCCATCAGCTGCGGGTGGACACCCTGATGCTGGATGCCGCGGGTCAGCCCATAGGAGAGTATATCGATGAATAAATTGCATGTTTATACCGGAACCGGCAAGGGGAAAACCACCGCGGCCATGGGTCTGGCCCTGCGCAGCCTGGGCCACGGCAACGCCGTGCTGGTGGCCCAGTTCATGAAGCGGGCCAATTCCGGCGAGCTGGCGGCCCTCAAAAAGCTGGGGGCCTGCGTGCTCACGGCGCCGCCCATTTCCGGCTTCACCTTCCGCATGGACGCGGAAACCCAGGCGAAGACCGCCGCCGAGCAAACGGCGCTGATCCCCGGGATCCTGCAAAAAATCTCGGAAATCGCCCCCAAAACCGTCATTTTGGACGAGCTGGGCATCGCCGTGACCACCGGCATGGTCACCCGGGAGGACGCCGAAAGCCTGATCGACGCCGCCCTTCAATTCGGCGAGACCGCCGTCACCGGGCGGAACGTGCCCGAATGGCTATTGGAAAGGGCCGACTACGTCAGCCGCATCCAGGCGGAAAAGCACCCCTACGTCACCGAAAAACTGCCCGCCCGCAAAGGAGTTGAATGGTAATGCAGCCCATGGACATCGAACGGCGCAGCATGGAGATCATCGAGGCCGAATTGCAGGTGGCCCTCCCCGAGGACATCAAGCCCATCGTCAAGCGGGTCATCCACGCCACGGCGGATTTTAGCTTTGCCGAAACCCTGCATTTTACCCCGGGCGTGGCGCCGCTGATGCGGGAGATGCTGGCCTCCGGGGCCACGGTGATCACCGATACCAACATGGCTCTGGCCGGGATCAGCAAGCCTGCCCTGGGTAAATTGGGCGCGTCTGCCCGCTGCTTCATGGCGGAGGAGGACGTGGCGAAGGAAGCGAAGGAGCGCGGCCAGACCCGGGCCTTCGTTTCCATGGAAAAGGCCCTGGCCCTGCCGGGAAAGAAGCTGCTGGTGTGCGGCAACGCCCCCACCTTCCTGTTTCCCCTGCTGGAGATGGAAAAGCAACCTGAGGACGTGGCCGTGATCGGCGTGCCCGTGGGCTTCGTCAACGTGGCGGAGGCCAAGGAGCGGCTGTGGGCCAGCGGCATCCCCTGCATCGTGGCCCTGGGGCGGCGGGGCGGCAGCAACGTGGCCGCGGCCATCGTCAACGCCCTGCTGTACGGCATCCCGGGGGTGCGGCCATGAGGCTGCTCATCGCGGGCACGGGCAGCGGCTGCGGCAAGACCACCGCCTCCATCCTGCTCATGGCGGCGCTGAAAAGCCGGGGCCAGGACGTGGCTCCCTACAAGGTGGGGCCGGACTACATCGATCCCGGCTTCCATCAGGCGGTGTGCGCTCGTCCGTCCTATAATCTGGACACCTGGCTGATGGAGAAAAGCACCCTCCTTCGCCTGCTGCGTCCTTCCGCCGATATCGCCGTGATCGAGGGCGTGATGGGGTATTACGACGGCCTGGACGCGGAAACGCTGCGCTGCTCCACCTGGGAGACGGCGCGGCTGACCCAAACCCCCGTGCTCCTGGTGGCGGACGCCTCCGGCGGCGCGGCCAGCGTGGCCGCCACGGTGAAGGGCTTCCAAACCCTGACGCCGGACAGCGGCATTGCCGGGGTGCTGGTCAACCGCGTCTCCGGCCCCAGCCATTATGCGCTGGTGGAAAAGGCCGTGACCCATTATACCGGCCTGCCCTGCGTGGGCTATCTGACCAAGCAGCAGAAGCTTGAACTGCCCAGCCGTCATCTGGGCCTGGTCACCGCCCGGGAAACCCCCGATCTGCTGTCCCGCGTTCAGCAGGCTGCGGAGCAGGCGGCGGAGACCTTGGATATTGACAAAATCCTTGCTTTAGCTTCCAGCGCCCCCGAGCTGCCGGAAGTCCCAGATCCGTCCTTGCCCGATTGCCGCGGCTTCCGCCTGGGCGTGGCCCTGGACGAGGCCTTCCATTTCTATTATCAGGACAACCTGGACGCCCTGCGACGGGCGGGGATGGAGCTGGTCTTCTTTTCGCCCCTGCGGGATGCCCGTCTGCCGGAGGGTCTGGACGGCCTTTACATCGGCGGCGGCTATCCCGAGGTGCACGCGGAAAAGCTGCAAGCCAACGCCTCCATGCGCGGAAAAATCTTCCGCGCTTTGGACAGCGGCCTGCCCTGCTATGCCGAGTGCGGCGGCCTCATGTACCTGGGCCGCGCCATCGACGGGGCGGAGATGGTGGGCTTTTTGCCCTTGAGCTGCCGCATGACGGACAGGCTGCAGCGCTTCGGCTATGTGACCGTGACCGACAGGAGCGGCGTCTCCTTCCCGGCCCATGAATTCCATCACGCGGTGGCGGAAAGCGAAGCCGAGACGGTTTATACCGTGCGCAAGGCCTCCCGGCCGGACAAAATATGGCGCTGCGGCTATGAAAAGAAAAACACCCTGGCGGCCTTCGCCCACGTGTATTTCGGCGACAGGCCCGACTTGATCGGGAGGTTTTGGCCCCATGGCTGAGCTTGTGATCTTTGGCGGCACGGCGGAGGGACGGCAGGCCGCCCTGGCCCATCCCGGGGCGGTGGTCTGCGTCACCAGCGCCTATGCCCGGGAGCTGCTGCCCGCCGAGGCCCATGTGCGCGTGGGTCGGCTGAACCGGGAAGAAATGCGGGCTTTTTTGCAAACAGAGCAGCCGAAAAGGGTGATCGACGCCACCCATCCCTATGCCGTGCAGGCCACGGCCAACATCGCCGCCTGCTGCCGGGAGCTGGGCATCCGCTTGACGCGCGTCGCCCGGCCCGTCACCCCGGGGGCCTGGCGGCAGGAGGCGCAGCACGTGGCCTCCGCCGAGGAAGCGGCCCGGGCGGCTTCCCGAATTCCGGGCAATATCCTGCTGACCACCGGCAGCCATACCCTGAGCGTTTATACCGCCATACTGCCCCCGGAACGCCTGTGGGCCCGGGTGCTGCCCACCCCGGAAGCCCTGTCGCTGTGCGCGGCGGCGGGCATTCCTGCGGCGCACGTCATCGCCATGCAGGGGCCCTTTTCGGCGGCCCTCAACGCCGCCCTGTATGACCAGCTGGACATCGCCTGCATGGTCACCAAGGATTCAGGCCGGCCCGGCGGGGTGGAGGAAAAGGCAGTACCTGCCCTGCAAAGGGATATTCATATCATCATGATCGACAGACCCAAGGAGGAAACATGCGCGGAAAAACGCTGATGATCCAGGGCACGGCCTCGTCCGTGGGCAAAAGCATCCTGTGCGCGGCCTTCCTGCGAATCCTTAAACAGGACGGCTACCGCGTGGCCCCCTTCAAGGCCCAGAATATGGCCCTCAATTCCTTTGTGACCCGGGACGGCCGGGAGATGGGCCGGGCCCAGGTGACCCAGGCCCAGGCGGCGGGGGCGGAGCCCGACGTGCGCATGAATCCCGTGCTGCTCAAGCCCACCGGCGACCGCCGCTCCCAGGTGATCGTGGAGGGCCGGGCCGTGGGCAACATGACCGCCATGGAGTATCATCGCTATAAGCCCGAATTGCGCCAGCGGATTAAGCAAATCTACGATGCCCTGGAGAACGATTACGATTACGTGGTCATCGAGGGCGCGGGCAGCCCGGCGGAAATCAACCTGCGGGAGGGCGACATCGTCAACATGTCCATGGCGGAGGCGGCGGACGCCCCCGTGATCCTGGTGGGGGATATCAACCTGGGGGGCGTGTTCGCCTCGCTGCTGGGCACGGTGATGCTATTGACCGAAGAAGAACGCAAGCGCGTCAAGGGCGTGATCATCAATAAATTCCGGGGGGACGTGCGCATCCTGGAACCCGGCCTTCGCATGCTGGAGGAGCGCATCCACATTCCCGTGCTGGGCGTGGTGCCCTGGATGGACGTGGAGATTGAGGACGAGGACAGCGTCACCGAGCGCTTCCACCGAGCGGCGGGCCAGGGCGATCTGGATATCGCCGTGGTGCGACTGCGGCACATCTCCAACTTTACCGATTTTCAGGCCCTGACCTTGCAGCCCGGGGTGCGGGTGCGCTATGCCGAGCGGCCGGGCGAACTGGAAAACGCCGATATCATCCTGCTGCCCGGCACCAAGAATACCATCGAGGATCTGATGGATCTGCGCAACCGCGGCCTGGACGCCCCCATCATCCGCCATGCCCGGCGGGGCGGCGTGGTGATGGGCATCTGCGGCGGCTATCAGATGCTGGGCCAGGTGCTGCGGGATCCGGAGCACGTGGAATCCAATGTGCCGGAGGCCGCGGGACTGGGCCTGCTGGACATGGAGGTGACCTTCGCCTCCGAAAAATACACCGCCCAGTCCGTGGGCACCGTGGAAAGCGACGTGGCATGGCTGCGGGACTTGCGGGGCACCAACGTGGACGGCTACGAGATCCACGCCGGGCACAACGCCTTCGGCCCGGAGTGCCATCCCTGGCTCACCGTGCGCGGGCAGGTGGACGGCGTGTGCAACCCGGCGGGCAACGTGCTGGGCAGCTACCTGCACGGACTGTTTGACGACGGCCAGTTCTTCGCCGCCCTGGCGGCCCACGTGCGGCGCATGAAGGGCGGCAGCGGCGAAAGGCAAAAGGCGCTGACCATGGAGGAATTCCGGGAGCGGGAGTTTGACCGCATCGCCGAGACCGTGCGGGCCAGCGTGGATATGGACGCCGTTTACCGCATCCTGCGGGGGGAATGCTGATGCAAGATTTTATGCTGGCCCTGACGGTAGGGTTCTTTCTGGATCTGCTGCTGGGCGATCCCGAATGGCTGTATCATCCGGTGCGCCTCATTGGCAAATACATCTCCTTTATGGAGAAAAAGCTGCGCCAAAGGGGCGGAAACCTGCGGAAAAGCGCCGTTTTGCTCACGGCCTCCACGGTGATTTTCACCATGGCGGCGGTGGCGCTGATCCTGTTTCTGCTCTCTTTGCTGGGCCGCTGGCCCTGCCTGATCGGCATGGCGCTGCTGGATTGGATGGGCCTGGCCATGACCTCCATGGCCAGGGAGGCCCGGGGCGTGCAAAACGCCCTCAAAAGGGGCCTGGAGGCCGGCCGCAGGCAGGTGGCCCGCATCGTGGGCCGGGATACGGCAAATCTCAGCGCCGAGGAGGTGGTGAAGGCCGCCGTGGAGACCGTGGCGGAGAACACCACCGACGGCGTGATCTCGCCCATGGTGTATGCCTTGATCGGCGGGCCGGTGCTGCTGTGGGGCTTCAAGGCCGCCAGCACCCTGGATTCCATGGTGGGCTACCTGGATGAAAAATACCGGGACATCGGCTGGAGCAGCGCCCGGCTGGACGACGTGCTGAACTTTGTTCCCGCCCGGCTCACGGCGGGGCTCATGATCCTGGCGGCGTATATCCTCCGCCTGGACGGCAAAAACGCCGCCCGCATCGTGCGCCGGGATCACGCCAATCACAAGAGCCCCAATTGCGCCTGGAGCGAGGCCGCCGCAGCCGGAGCGCTGCACATCCAGTTGGGCGGCACCCATGATTACTTTGGCAAGCCGGTGTACAAGCCCACTATTGGGGACGACGACCGGCCTGCGGACTCCGCCGATATCGGAAAGACGGTTCGGCTGCTGTTCGGAAGCGCCGGGCTGATGCTTTTCTTGTTGGCCGTACTGACATTGATTTTCAGGTAAACTATGCATAATTTTGATGAATCCGCCTATTTGGCGGCCCTGCGCCGCTGGGACGCCGTGGCCAAGCCCCTGCGTTCCCTGGGGGCCTTTGAAGAGATGATCGCCCGGATCGCTGCCATCCAGGGCACCGCCGACGTGCGCCTGTCGCCCCGGTGCGTGCTGACCTTCTGCGGCGATCACGGGGTGGTGGCCCAGGGCGTCAGCCAGAGCGGCAGCGAGGTGACAGCCAAGGTGGCCCGGGCGGTGGTGAACGGCGAATCCAACATCAACCTGATGGCCGCCGCGGCCAATGCCGACGTGTTCGCCGTGGATATGGGCATGGCGGAGACCGTGCCCGGCGCCCTCGACCGCCGCCTGGGCGCGGGCACCGCGGATATGACTCAGGGCCCCGCCATGAGCCGTCATCAGGCGGAAAAGGGCCTGCGGGCGGGCCGCGACCTGGTGGGACAGATGAAGGAGAAGGGCTATCGCCTGATGGCCGTGGGGGAAATGGGCATCGGCAATACCACCGCCGCGGCGGCCCTGACCTGCGCATTGCTGGGGGGCGAGGTGGAAAAATGGACGGGCCGGGGGGCGGGCTTGTCCGATGCGGGCCTCAAGCGCAAGCGGGAGGCCGTGGAGCGGGCCCTGGCGGTCAACCGGCCCGCGGACGCCCTGGACGCCCTGACCAAGGTGGGCGGTTTTGAGATCGCGGGCATGGCGGGAGCCTTCCTGGGCGGCGCGGAGCATGGCGTG
>Ga0310695_10009825_pt1 | contig 14247 bp, 7 predicted proteins | sample RumenRJG_04DNA_FD_203882 | JGI IMG/M metagenome (GOLD analysis project Ga0310695, IMG submission 203882) | Bovine rumen microbial communities from Lethbridge, Alberta, Canada - RJG_04 (v2) (version 2) | ecosystem: Host-associated > Mammals > Digestive system > Stomach > Rumen | place: Canada... | reverse complement strand
TTGATATGTTCATTCTTTGTTGCAGCATTGCTTTTAATTTACATAAATTTGAAAAACGGCGGCAAAATTATACATATTTTCACAAACCACCAAACATTTTCGTATCTTTTTTGCATTTTCAGCCAATTTCACCCAAGAAAGAATTGGATATTTCGCATAATCTTAGTATTTTTGCACCCGAAAGCATCAAGAGCAGTCATCTTCGGATGGACTCGCCAACCGGGTTTTGGAAACCACGGTGGCCCAGGTACGATGCGGAAGCAACATTTATAAACTTCAAAAACATTCCAAGTTATGCAACAGCACATTTATTACATCAAGGCTGCGATTAAGCGAATACAAAGAAAGCTCGCTTTCTTTGTTGAGCGAAAGCAGGCTCGGCCACAGGCCAAGTATGCCCTGCAATTCGCAGACATGCAGATTCCAGAGTTAGTAACCGTTTTCAACGCCCAGGTGCAAAGCCGAGGGTGGTCCAGTATGCGAGCCTATCACGACCAGGCACTCCTTGACGAGTTCCAACGTCGCGGCATCGATACCGCAGCCGTTACAGGCAGAAAGAATATAGCGTTTGCCCATCCTGTCAGGTACGACCTGCCAAGCAACAAATTGGTTGTCATCAACTGACCCAAAACAAACACTGCCTTTGCAGTCTGCTCTTACAAAGGCGGTGATTGTCTAAATCTCCTTAGCCATTGTTTGACCATACACTAGCCTGCATATGCGTTGAGAAGTCCTCACCTTGTGACTAATCAACGTGAAATCAACATCGCTGTACGACAATTCTATTTGGTTTTTACAATATCTTCTGTATAAGCATCTGTGAGGATGAATAGAACGGCACATCTGTTTTACCTAAGATAGCGGCAGGGAGATTGGCCATCTCCTGAAGATTATCCATTGGTACAAGTACATTCTTGGCCCCATTTTCTGAAAGAAGAGTTACTCTGTCGCTAAAATTCAATGCTCTTTCTATTGCTCCGCCAATACTGATATTACCTAGTACGGCTAAAGCTGATTTCAATGAGCGATTGAATATTGATGAAACTATTGCAGTAAATACTGCAGCTCCAATTCCTTTGTGGACAGAAGAACCGAGTATAGTAGTTATCTGGACGTTTAGATCCAACTTGTTAAGAGAGTGTTGCTCTGATAATAATGTATTCTCGTTTGCTCGAATATAGTTATATGTATTACGAACATCTTCTTTAACATTCATTGAAGCGTTACCAGAAATTGTAAGCTTGCCATTTCCTGGAATCGAAACAACCTCGATTTTTACTAGAGACACTTTATCTCCATCACTTGTCGCAGTATAGCAAGTTCCTGGAGACAATGGTATGTCTTCAATGAGATTATTGCCACGTTCTTCCGGCAGAGTGACAAATGTTTCCTCTTGTGAGTCCTTGTCGATATACGAGAAGTTCGTGTCCCAGAACTCCATGCCGCCAATACGTTTCAGTTGTTCCTTCACGCGGCGGCGCATCTCAATGGCAAACTCCAGATACTGACGTACATCTTCTTTCGTATAGTTTCCGTCTGGATGCATCAGCTTTATCAAGCCTGAAACAGTCTTGCGGACAGGTTTCGTGTCGCGCTGCTTCATCTGCGAGCCAAGAATGAAGAAATCGTCAATGGCATTTACGTAGCTCTTTTTCCGCTGATGATGCATCCATTCACTGAAGTAGTCTGTGGAGAATCCGAAGTGATTGGTGAAATGATGCGGAGCAAATTTGATAATCTCCCATCCTGGCAGGAAGAAACTCAGACGGTCAAGGAAAGCCGTATCGTTAGCTATCTTGTCGCTGAAAGGGCTAAATAAGTGACTTGTTTGAAGCACCGTTTCTACAGGCTGGTTGATATTACCATTCAGGATGATAGAAGCATTGGCGGCCTTTTCTCCTGCCTTGCCGGCACGAGAGAAGCTCCCGCTCTCCATATAGTCCTTCATCAGCGGAACCACTTCTTTGTCCTTGAACAGTTCGTCGGTCGATTCGTCAAAACAAAGGGCATCCCACAATCCCACAGCTCCAATCTGACCAGATGAGTTATTGACAAACAATGATGCTGCCGTACCCTGACCACCACTAACAAGCATGGAGTATGGTGAAAGCTCCTTGAACACAAATGACTTTCCTGATGAGCGAGGACCAAGTTCTGCCATGTTGAAGTTCGACTCCACCAGAGGGATAAAGCGTGATAATAACAGCATCCGCAGCCTTGGAGTGATGCCCTCCGACTCAGGCTCATAACCGCCACTGCGTAGAAGCACATTGAGCCATTCCTGATTATCAAACGCCTCTCTCGATTTCGCTATCCGCTCTTCCTCGAAGTTAGACAATTGTATGGGTCTGATTTTTGAAATGACAAAAGGATAGATCCTCGAACCAATGGTTTGCAGAGGGTCATAGTCTATATCGATGATAGCCCAAATGCCACCAGTCATCAGCTTTTCGTGGCTGGATACCAGATTCTCTGAGATGTTGGCATCCTTGATATTTAGGTTCGACAGATGCGCCCAGTATTTATCTCTCGAAGGGTCAAGTCTGACGCTTATTTTGTCGATAACCTTATACGAACCGCGTTGCTGGATTTTTGCTTGTACCAGATTCGCTTCATCAGGGTTAACATAATGTTCGCGCAAAACACGCTGAACGTTCTCAACACCTTCTTTGATCTTCTCCTCATCATCCGTACTGCATGAGTTCGCCAGCAGATATTCGAGTACAAAGACTGGCACGTTGGCCGTTCCTTTTACTGAGCGGACAATGTCTTTTCTTACCACATATCCTTGGAAAGTATCCAAGAGTTTTTTATCAAGGTCTATCATATTCAATTTGTTTCTTTAAAAAAGGTCATCTATATCACGACTTGCAGATTTTTTGATAACACAGACATCCAATTGCTCTGTTGTCCGTGCATCAATAACTACCACTTTCAGTTGACTGGCATTCATCGTGTTCTCAAAGTCCTGAACCGCATCAGCTTTTATGTTGATGATGCTTGACTTAGAGTCTTCACTACCATCTTCGCGATAAAAGAGCAACTGCACTTTGCGTTCTGACTCGAACATATTATTCATATCTCCAGTTCCCGCCAGCTTGATGGTATAGAACTGTCCTGTCACAGCATTCAGCTCCGTTTTGTTCGAAATAGAGACTTTCAGCCCCATCTTCACATTCTTCTCTGCGAAATGGTAGGCTGGTATCAGACATTCCTGGGGAGTCATCCCTCCATGTGCATAGCCATATTTACCTTTTGTACGGAAGGGTTTGTCGGTACGTGCATAATATTGATAGCTGCCGGAAGCCCATACATCGTTTCTTTCTATCAATCCACACTGCAGAGGGTCTGTTGACACGGCAAAGCGTTCGTCGATGGATGTTCCAGCTGGTGCAGGCACTTTGTCCGCTTCATCCAAGATTCCCGTTATCACATAGCCGTGGTCTGTCGTAAGGAACACATCGTTGTAGCCCATGCGTAGCAATTGCTGAATCGAAACATACAGTTTTTCTTCATAGCCGGAAATCTCTGCCAATCCTGCCATTTGCAGCGTCTCACCTATCTCATCGATATTTCCGTATGTCAGCACGAGTTTCGATGCCGTAACGCTGTTGTTCAGCTTATCCAACGGCGTGATTTCCACATCAGGTACGTCCTGCTTTAGTGCTGCCTGACGTTTTGCAGGGCTTTCACCGATGGCTGAAGGCAAGCCATATAGCGCACTCATGCCATTAGGCGTGACCGACGGAAGTTTGCTCCATGCGGTTGTCTTTCCAATGGAAATGCCTAAATGGAATTTTCGTTTGGCGATGGCTTCAGCCATCTCTAATCGCAGACCGTCGCAGACGATGATAGCTGTTTTGTTGCGTCCTTGGTCAAACATCTTCTTCAGTAATCCCTGCTGGGTCTGTTCGTAACGGTCAGTCAGTCCAAACCACACATCCAGCATCAGCTTATTTTGCATTTCGTAATACTCCTGCACAGGGCGTAGCACGTCAGGCTCGTTCTGCCATTCCACGTAGATACGGCGCATGGCTGTGTCGAGCGGTGCAAAGGTATCGCGATAATATTCTGCCAACTTCGGAAGAGAATTGATCATGTGGGGTTGTCCGATATTGAAGTCGAATAGCAGCCCAACCTCTTTTAGCCATGCTGGCTTGTAGCGAAGTGCTTTCTTCGAGGCTAATCGGTGTGCTATATACCTTCGGTCATCGGTAATGTCTTCATGCTGTTTTAGTTTTACTGCCAGATGTCTGAACATCTCTTTGTCGATAGCCGCAAATGGATGGTCGGCATGACAGGTGTATGGATTCCTACCTGTTGAAGGGAACTTGAAATCATCAATATACGCCTGCAACTGTTCCTTCATCTCCTCGCTGTCTGCCATTGCATAATAGATGTCCAGCAACTCGCTATCAGCCGTCCCGTCTAACAGTTTACTGAAAAGTGAGGCCATGAATTCTGCCGCCAGAACTTCTGGTGTTTGATTGGTCTTTGGCTTCCCGGCTATCTTGCAGGCTTCTTCCTGCATGACGGCGTACACGTCAGCATCCGATTCTTGTGCAAACGACTCGGGGCTTTTCAGAAAATCAGTGATAAGCTGCGTTGGCTGCAAGGGGTTGTTGATGCCCGTTGCGATGCCTCGCCACCAGTTTTCATCTCTTCCTTTGCTCATCTTGGCAGCCAATAGTAGCGTGCGACCATCCACTTGTGTGTGAAGACCCAGCTCCTCGTGCAAAGTTCTCTTGATGTATGCTTCCATGTCGTCGAGAACGATACAGCCGCAAGTGGCAGCATATTCTTGCAGTGCCGACAGTTTTTTCTGCGGAATGGTGGTGTAGAAGATGACGTTCTTCTCGCGGTAGTCACGCTCCGCTTCTGTCCTGACCCGTCTTTCCTCGGAGGGCTTCGAGGCTGTCAGCACTATATATCTCCGTGCAGGCAAATAGTCCAACAGGAAAGCCCCATCGCCTTGTGTGTCAGTAATCACTAAGCGATGGTGAGCATCAGTCAGTTCCTTTACCTTATCTAAAAACCATTGTCCAATCATAATTCATTCTTTTACCAATCAGCCTCCAGATATTTCTTCAGTTGCGTACTCTTCAGAACCTCATAGCTGATGAGACCGGCTTTCTGCAAGGGAGCGATGTTCTTGCCTACGCCATCATCCAACTTGGGATTGTAACCAGAGGCAAGCAGTTGGTCTATCTTCTCACAGAATGTAGCCAACTCTTTCAGTTGGGCACGTACTTCTGCGGCTTCTGCCTTCTGGGTGGCATCGCCCTGCATCAGCACTTGCAGACGGTCATTCAGTGCAGCTTCACGGTTGGCCGCATAGACACTTTTGATGCGCAGCAGCGTATCGCGGTTCCATTTGTAGATGCTCACGAATAGTTCCAGCGCATGGTGAGACCCAGAGGTGAGATGCCAGATGAATGGAGTCTTGGGCAGATACATAAAGAGGTTCAGGTGGTCGCTCAGCTGTGCAAAGAATCGCTCTTGCAGGTAGCGTTGCAGGTTCCCGCTCCCCAACAGGGAGAATACTTGTGCTATCTGTGCTGCGCTGTAGCCTCGCTCCACCATCTCTGCCTCAATGCGTGGTGCCAACTGCACCTCTCCTGCATTACCAACGAGTGGTATCACGCCATCATCGTCCTTGGCCAATAGCGAACGGATGACATCGGTGATAAGTTCGAAAGCCAAAGTTTGGGTTCGTTGAGGGGGAAGAATGCCAGCATTCTTGAACTGCCACCACACTTCCACAGGGTTCATCTTATGCTGAATGCAGAATTCCTCCCAGTCCTTGTTGGTCTGATAGAGTACCTCAAAGTCATTCACACGTGGCAGATCATCACGCTCCTCTAAACAGTCCAAATGCCCCAAGACATCATTAGAAGGTGTGAACTCGCTTTCTGTTGTAAGCCATTGACGATAGGCATCCTTTGCCTCATGGCTTACAGGAAGGTCTCCGACGGGGATACCTTCCTTGTCAAGTACCATTTGTTTATCCTTTTCTCCAAGTTCATATATTATAAATATGTCTTGGTTAAGGATGCTCTCATTCAGAAGAATCTGAGTAAGCAGAGCATTCTCATAGGAATAGAAATGAATAATTCCTGATGGAACATCATATATTAATCCTATAGGGCTTTTCTCATATGTTTCTTCGATTAAGGAATACTTTAAAAGCTCTTTCTTTATTTCAATATTCTGTTCAACAATGCTGGTAATTCTATTTTTGTAAATATCCGATATTTGTTCGAAATCAAAAAGAGGAATACGCTGAATATCGCTAACAGTTGTATTAACAGTCGGATTTAAACTGTTCAGAGCATAATCGGACATTTTGGAATTTAATACGCCCAAAAGCAATTTGTTATTAGGGGAATTGATAGCATTAGAAGCATTATTGTAAATAGTGTCACTATCTATCATACGAAAAGATATGCGACCAGAACCTGAAGTTGGAAATGTTATACATTCAATATCTCTAACTGATGGTATGCTAAAACTGTTCTGTTGTTTAATCAACTCGAAATCATTTTCTACAATAACCCTTGTCCATGTATTGCCATACCACCTGTTAAATGGACCACCTTTAGTCATTCGTGCCCATTTAACAGAATCGGTAACTTCCCACCAGTATCTAACAGTCAATTCGTTGTTGCCAGTTTTCAAACCACTTAATACGCTTCCGATGCTTGATAGATTGTATTTTATAAACTTCTCCCTGAACTCATCCGAAATCCAGTAGATGAAAGGATAGGACTTGATACCTTTTAGCTTTTTCTGAGGTAAAGTATAAACACGGTCATTAGGAATGCCATCCAAATAATCAGCAAAGGCTTTGAAGAGAACCTCTTTACGCTTCATCTCGTACAAGTTGTTTAGCTTGATAAAGGTGGAATCTTCTTTCCTCTTGTCCATCTCAAGGATGAATATTGCGCTATCAACTCTTGCAAAAGAAGAGAACATTCCAAGATAACCCCATTCCACGAACAAATTGATATGAGTCTTCTCAAGAATAAACTTTCTTGTATCCTCAAAAGTCTTAATGTACATAAATGTTGGAGGATTGACCATGCCAACTTTGCCATCATCACCTGCCAATTCACAGCACCGCTTAATGAAGCAAGCATAAAGGTTGCTGTTAAACTTCAAAGGCTTGCGATAGTTCTCTTCCACAAATGCCTTCAGCTCTGTACCAAAGTCGCCACTATCCGTATAAGGCGGATTAGCCACCACCACATCGAATGAATTGGAAATAACATTGAGGAAGGTCATTGCCTCACTCATCTTCAGCAGTGTGTAAGGATTGCTGTTGTGCTCGCTGTACTTGATGACGAGGTTATGAATTTGTTGGTTCATTTTATATTTCTCGTCAAACAAATCACTCATCTCTTTTGCAGAGAACAACGAATGATTGTCATCATTGGGCGCAATGGCCTTCAGTTGTTCTTCTACGCGAACCAACGTTCCGAACTTATGCGCTTCAGACAAGTCAGTCCATATCTTTCTCGCCAAGACATCATACTGCCGCTCCCAACTCGCATCATAGCCAAACTCTGCTTTCACAGTCTCGTAATCAGGCAACACAAAATTGGTACACACCACATTGGTATGCTCCGGCATACGGGCACGCCGTCCTCCCATCTCTCGTGCTTTGATTAGTAACCCGATTTGTGATAGTTGAACAGCACGCTCATCAAGGTCAACACCATAAAGGTTGTTTTCTACAATCATAGCAGGAATTTCCCTGCGGTTGTATTCTGCTCCGAAATTCTCTATCTGGTCCATATACAGGTCATAGAACATGGAGAAGGCGTAGAGCAGGAAGTTGCCGCTACCACAGGCAGGATCGATTAACCGTAGTTGCAGCAGGTCCTTTTGGGGCCTGACACTTGTTGTGGGACGATTGGCAATGGAATAGCGACGATTACCATCTTCATCTGCCTTGTCAATATCGCTTTCAGGGAACATCTCCAAGTAGAGTTTGCCAAGTGTATTGTCAACAAGGAACTTCACCACCCATGAGGGCGTATAGACCTGACTTTGAAGCGACACTTTGTCGTACTCCGTCTTGTCGCCACTCTGCTTAAATTCCACCTTTTCGGCAGTATTGAAATTCTCGTAAAGCCAACCCAAAATGTCGTCCTTCTGCCAGGTATCAGCACAATCGGGGTCATTCTCTATGGCATTGAAAGCAGCGATGATTTCGTTCAACTCATCTGCCGTGGGCATCATAGCGTATGGATAGTCGCGCTGATAGATGCGGAAATTCATCTCAGCCATCTCCTCAAACTTATCCTCAAGGAAAGGCACCAAACCGTCGCGTTCCATCGATCGCCCCTCGGGATGCTCTTCGAGCCATGCCTGATGGGCAGCTGACAGGCCTCCGTTCTCTGCACGCTGTTTGATGACTTCCGGGAACAGTTCTTTCTGCTCCATCAACTTGATAGCAGCCAGACGGTTGAAGAGTGTAAATACACAGGGCTTTAGTTTCTCCTCTCGCTCTGTTTCATCCATTCCGCCACGTTCCATCTGTGCTTCAAGCGCACGGTGGATAAGGATTCGGATATTGAGTACGTGATCTATTAAATTCATATCGAAGAAAATTAATCAGTCATTGAAATCAAGCTCATCATTTGAATTGAAGTTCTTAATGAGTGTCATCTGTTGCGTAAGCCACAGACGGTAATCGCTGACGCTCATTTTTCCTTGTGGCAGGTGTGAGCGCATAGCACGTGTTTGGGGTTGTGGCTGGGGTAGTGGAGGCGTTGGCTGTGAGGTCACAATCTCCGTTTGCCAGACTAACAACTTCTGCTCCTGCTGGGATGCCATGTTCTCCGCATACGTCAGGTCACGGAGTTGGAAACCACACTTGCGACAGCGAATCTCGTATGGCGGTATGTCAACCAATGTAATCTCATAACGTTTGCAACTGCGGTCAAACTCAGCGATGTTGCTATAGAGTGCGGCATTCCACTCCTTGGGGTATGCATCGAGTTGGGTTTTCAGTTGTTCTGCCTGTATTCTCAGGTCATTATACTGTTTGGAAACAATTTCTTTCTTGCCATTGAAGAGTGCGTAATAGACATCGCGGGCTTGCTGAGAAAGTTGCTGGATAGTCTTGTAGTTGCTGACGACATTGGTTTCGTAACACAATGTGAATTTCTCCACGATGGGGTCAATCAGTTGACGGTCACACTCTGCCTGTATGATTTCTTCCTTCACATCGGCAAGATAATACTTGATGCGATCAATGTCGCGGAACTTCGTCTTGATGAAGTCGAGGTCTTGTTCTACTCGTTCAACAGCCTTAACAAATTCATCTTGCTGGCCAAGGAAGGCACGAGCCTGTGAGAAACAGGTGGCTTCGTTGACAGCAATAGTGAAAGGTTGAAACACCGCCTTCGTTTGAATGGAGCCTGCAAACAGGCGACTCATGCGATCATCTAAAGCTATCTCCTGATTGACTTTTGACAAGATGGCCTTGGAGAGACTGCGCACGGCATCCACCACATCGAAGTCGTTCAACTGGAAGCTAAGGTTGTCGCCCGTCCATTGCTTGTAATTACAATCCTCCTTCAGAATGTCAATAATCTCCGTTCGCTCTTTGTAGGTGAGGTTCTGGGCCACAGCCTTGAAACTGGCCTTGGCAAAGTTGCGGGTTGATTGGAAGATGTCGCGGCATCCTTCAGTATTGACACTGTTGAAGTCCTGACCAGCATATTTAGCGATGACCTTGTTGCCACGGAACAACGCTGCTACAGCACACATGATAGTTCCAATGCTATAGCCCGTAGGTGGGGCTGACAACTGCTTTTCCAGTTCTGCACCAGAGATGAAGGCAGCAGCCTTGGCCAGTATCTCAATAGAAACGGAGAGATTGGTACCCACGAAATTGCCTTTGGTGTCGAAGAACTTGAAGTCGTCAGCAGTTCCGAAAAGAGCATGCAGACGGTTGGTCGGTTCAGTGAGCACCTTAGGAGCCAACGTATCGGGAAGTTTGGCAGAGAGACGTTTGGTGAATATATTGTCATACAGGCGAGACTGAAGATCTCGCAGCGTCCCCGTAAATTGCGGTTCACTGAGCTGATAGACCTGATAGGCATAGATGGCAGAGCCAGAAGCGTAGGCGGTTCGAAGCAGTTCGGTCAGCCGGTCTTTCTTGGTTTCCAGTTCTGCCGTAAAGCCAAGGACGATGCGCTTTTCCTCTTCTGTAAGGTACGATTTCTCGTTGATATACTCAATGCGCTTGATGTCTGTCACTAACGATGTGATCTCGTTGGCATCTGCTATGTCAGGCACAATATAAATGGCCTCTTTATGCTGTTGAGAATCCTGCTTGACGGTATTGATGTACTGAGTGGTGTCGCCACTCTGACGGACTACAAAGATGTCGTGGAGCATTACCTTCAACAATTCTGCGTTATTGCCAATAATCGGCTCACCGTCCTCACGGGCAATGAGGAAATTGACGGGAACATTTTCCACGTTGATAGACTGCACACTACGCAGCAGTGGCAATCCTTTCAAGCAGCGTGTAACCTCGTTGCGGATGACGAACGGCGGCACGTCGTAAGCTTTCATGTCATCAAGGATGCGCTGTTCTGTCTGATTAGTGATGCGATATTGATTGCCAGCCAGCAATACGATTTGGTTTTCTACTAAGACAGTTAAAGCCGACTTGACTTCTGCCAAAACCTTGTAGTAAAGGTCGGGACAGTCGATATATGCTTTACAGATGTTTTCTGCAGTGGTCTGAGTGACCTCGGTCTTGGCAAGGAAATGGATCGTTTGCAACAGTTTGGTTCCCTCCACATACTGATAGCCTTTGTCACGCAAGGCATTAGTTGCCTGCTCATAGCGGGCTCGCTGTTCTTCCTCTGTAGTCAGCTCTGCTTGCTTGCATAGCTGGGTGGCGGTGACATGGGCGTGCTCATGATAGTCGCGCTTCACCTCCTTCTTCAGCACGTCAAAAGCAGAGATAATCATACCTCGTGCGCCCGTTTTCGTTTGTACCATCTGGCCAGAGCCAAAGAGAAAGTACTGAAGCATACGGAACTGGTACTCGTGGAAGGGATAATAATCGGCATAGGTATCAGCATCTTGTGTTGGGCGCAGATTAAGACCTGGCAGATTGGTGATGTCACGGATGGCACCGCTATTGTGACTATAGTAGTCCTTCAGCTCTTCGCGGGCGTCGTCGTATTTAGCCAATAGACGTTGCTTGATAATCACATCCACCTCGTCAGCCTTGATGTCAATTGTCGTACGGAAGCGGTCGCGAAGCTTGGTAAGCAGGTTTTTAGAAACGTTCTTCATGGAAATCACATCGTCCAACTTCAATTGGGCAATGGCAATTGTCCAAGCTTTTCTACCTAAAGAAGCTAAAGATTCGGCAATGCCTTCCAGGTCGAGTAAGTTGATCTTGTCTTGATTGATGGCCTCGCTCACCTCATCAATCATGAACACGATGCGTTTGTCTGGGTTCTTGTCCAGATAGCGCTGCAGGTCTTCGCGAAGCTTAGCAGCATCATATTCGGCACGATGCTGGGTGACGAGATTCTTTGATTCCTCTATCTCCTCTGCTGACATACCCAAATCGGAAAGCGCACGTTTGAAAACAGAAGGACTGTTCTTCATGCTCTTGCGTACCTCTTGCCAGGATGCCCCTTCGTTCTTTTGTACAATCTGTAGGAATTCATCGTATTTGCCATCAAGCAAAAGTTCATATTCCAAGAGGCCAATCCAGTTGTCGAGCAGACCAAGAGCATGAAGGAAGTTGGCCATGAGCATATAGGGCAAGCCGTATGTGTTGGTACTCTTGGCAGAGTCGAACAAGACGACAAGGCTATTGATGCGATCAAGCCCCCGGATGTTGTTTTCGAGGACATCAACATCAGGGAGACCCGTCAACTTGGGAACAAAACGCTGACGAAAAGTTGTTCCTTCCAACATGGGATTGCGAAGCAGATAGCCCAACATCTTGGCGAAGTAGGACTTACCGGAACCATAGAATCCGCTCAACCATACACCAGACTGCATCTTGCCCGACACATATTCATCGCAGAAATCCGAGAGGTGCTTAGCAAGACTCTCTGTCAGGATGAAACCATCGAGTTCGGAAATGATTTCACGGTCGCTTTGTGCATGAAGGTCGATAACGCTCTTTATTTCATCATCGAGATTGATGGTAAGAATATCTTTAATCTGATTCATATTGTTAGCTGTTATTTGATGACGATACAACGATAGCGGGATGCAGGCACCTTGCCCAAGAACATGATTTTCTCTCCTTCGACAGTGGCAGGATAGAACACGATGAGATGACGACGGGCGCCAAGCACACGTTTGTCTTCCATAATGTGGATATTGGAGATGTCGAGATCGTAGAGCGAGCCGGTATGTACAATGACGGGCGATTTGCCCTCGTCGAACACTTCCACAATACGTTCCATCAAATACTCAAAAAAGGTGTCTTCTGAGTTATTCTCACTCCGATAGACCTCCTTGCCAAATTCCTCATACATAGCTTCGAAGGTATCCTGACCTAATTCATTCATATAATCAGATAACGCCTGACGAATATCGACAAATGTATATTGGTCTGTAGGAAGTCTTAGCTTGCCCTCTTCGATATACTCGTCATCTTCCATGGGAGGATAGACGAACAAGATGCTTTTCCCACCGTTTGCTTCAACAGCAACAGAAGCAAGGTCGTTTTTTAATGCGCTTTCGAGATTGTCGAAAAGGCGATTGTGGTCATATTTGAAAGTGCTGCTCATGAGATAATCTCAATTTTGATGTTATTGCCTAATTGGGTAATTGCCCACTTGTCGGTGAACTTGATAGACTTCAGCTTTTTGATAAGCGTAGGTGTATCGAGGAAAGAGAACTGGAAAAGAGGATTCTGCTCTGTTAGATTATCTGGGTAAATGACTAATGCCAAACGCACCAGAATTTCAAAAACCTCATCACCGATGACCGGGTATTTGATTTCTTTGGTCTGGCTACCTGTGGCTAATCCTAACTTCTTCATCAGTGTAAGATATTTGGATGCCGTAATCTTCAACGTCGCATCACTCCAATGCAATTCATTCGGATAGGTACGGCGTAGTTCGTAGAGATAACTTAAAATCTCATCGGGAAACAGCGACAGCCGTCCAGCAAATAGGGACTTGATGAAATAGTTCTCAGTAATTAAAGAAAAGAGTTGGTTGTTAATGCACAACTGCCAGAAGACAACCAGTAATTTCTGATCCAGACGGAGTTCGTCGGTAGCAAGAGCTGTTTCGATAATCGTTCGGTGTTGCTGGTTATGGAATGACAATATCTCTGTATTGATGGCTGATATAAATCGCATCCCAGACTTCTCCGTGCGAAAAGAAAAGTCTGCATTTGGGTCACTCCTAAGACTACGCACAGCATAATCCATCATGGCAGCATAATCGGGTATGCTGCCAAGTATATTGATGCCAGAGTTGAAAAGAACCTTCTTGCTTGATGCCTGGGTACTCATCGCTCACGTGAGGAAATCATTATTTCCCGAAAATGCGGCCAGGCTCCCTGAAGGCTGCGGGTTAGTAATCGGTTCTACACCAAGGAGCATAAAAAACGTGGAGCCAGTCTTGTCGCCCGTTCCACAGTGTAAAGGCCTTCGCATTGCCCTGTTCGTCGAAACGAGCAACGCTGAAAGCCCCACGCAGAATGTATATAGGAAAAGCCTTCATGCAGTCCACATTAGCAGACATGCTGCCATACGGATACACTATGGGCTGTCTATAAACATCCCAAGGGGCGTCCCCGTTGCTTTGTTTTTGACGAACAGTTAGAGTTTGCGAAGTTCTTACACTGTCAAAACCAAAGCGTTCAGAAAACGCCTATGTCCATGATGTCATCCCCATCCCATCCGCTCCACCATAAGGCAAAGCATCTGCGTGGGAACATTTGCAAAATTACGAATTTTCTGCTACAATCACGCGCTTTTTGAAAAAAATAACACAAAAATCGCGCATTTCTCTGCCTGAACGACAACATATTGCAGATTTTTCACTACCTTTGCCTATAGATTTTTCGCCGGACATTGCAGGCGCAGGCATAGCCTTGCATCGCTCAAAACATTTGAGTTTTTCTTTGTAACTATAAATCAAGAAGTTACCTTTTTGGATTTGGTAACAGGTAACGATTTAGAAACGAGCTAAGTTCCTCATTCTTTCTCATTTTGCTTAGCTTCCAAAGAAC
>Ga0310695_10009824_pt1 | contig 14249 bp, 11 predicted proteins | sample RumenRJG_04DNA_FD_203882 | JGI IMG/M metagenome (GOLD analysis project Ga0310695, IMG submission 203882) | Bovine rumen microbial communities from Lethbridge, Alberta, Canada - RJG_04 (v2) (version 2) | ecosystem: Host-associated > Mammals > Digestive system > Stomach > Rumen | place: Canada... | reverse complement strand
GGCGTCGGCAAGACGGAGCTGGCCAAGGCCCTGGCTGAGAGTATGTTTGACAATGAGCAGAACATGGTCCGGATCGACATGAGCGAGTACATGGAGAAGTTCTCCGTGTCCCGTCTGATCGGAGCGCCTCCCGGATATGTGGGTTACGAGGAGGGTGGCCAGCTGACAGAGGCTGTCCGCAGAAAACCCTACTCTGTGGTTCTCTTTGATGAGATTGAGAAAGCCCACGCCGATGTCTTCAATGTACTCCTCCAGGTGCTGGACGACGGCAGAATCACAGACTCCCAGGGAAGGACCGTTGACTTTAAGAACACAATCCTGATCATGACCTCCAATATCGGGTCCCAGTACCTGCTGGACGGTATTGATGAGGAGGGAAATATCAATCCCCAGGCCAATGCCATGGTGATGAATGACCTGCGCAGCCATTTCAGGCCGGAGTTTCTCAACCGTCTGGATGAGATCATCATGTTCAAGCCGCTCACCAAGAGCAATATCGGTTCCATCATTGATCTGATGGTGGAGGACGTCAACAAGCGTCTTGCAGAGAGGGAGCTTCGCATTGAACTTACCGATGCCGCGAAGAACTACGTCATTGATCACGGCTACGAGCCAAGTTATGGCGCTCGTCCTCTGAAGAGGTTCCTGACCAAGCACGTGGAGACTCTGGCAGCCAAACTGATTCTCCAGGGAAATGTGGATACCGGGGATACCATTTTGATCGACTGTGACGGAGACAATCTGAAAGCAGACATCAAATAAAGTATTCAAAGTATAATAAACGATATAAACTTAAAAAAGCCGCAGCGGCGAGGGATTAATCCCCGCCGCAGCGGCTTTTTTGTCGTTGATCATTGTGGCGCCGGTTCTTTGACCAGGACCCTGCACTGCCTGGATAGAGGTCTGTTTTAGTCCTCCAGCTCCTCGTCTGTACTGCCGTAGCGGTTTACCGCACTGATCAGGGCCAGTACAGAAGAATTGATGATATCGTCGTCAATTCCCACGCCCCAGTAAGTCACACCGTCATCTCCATCGATGGCCACGTAGGAGCAGGCCTTAGAGTTGGATCCGACGTTGAGGGCGTGCTCTTCGTAGGTGGAGATGGTGTAGTTGAAATTCATATTCTTTTTGATGGCGTTGCTGACTGCGTCAAGACGGCCGTTTCCACGGCCGGAATAAGTCTTGTGTTCCCCGTTTTCATTGACCAGCATCTTCGTCAGGATACCGTGATCCTGCTTGAAATGAACCTCCAGTAATTCAATGGGGTCAGAGATATTGACATATTCTTTTTTAAAGACATCAAGGACTTCCTCCGGCTGCAGTTCCTTGTGGGCATGGTCAGAAACACTTTTGACTTTGTAGCCCACTTCCTCACGCATTTTCGGAGGAATGCGGATACCGTAGGTCTGGTCGAGCAGGTATCCGATGCCGCCCTTGCCGGACTGGCTGTTGATTCGGATGACATCTGCCTCGTACTCGCGGCCTAAGTCCTTGGGATCGATGGCCAGATAGGGGACAGTCCACTTCTCATTGTCGTGGGTTTCTCTCCACAGCATGCCCTTGGCGATGGCGTCCTGGTGGGAACCGGAAAATGCGGCAAATACCAGTTTTCCGGCATAGGGTGCCCGGTCGTAGACCTGCATCCGGGTCACTCTCTCATAGACTTCGATAATGCCCGGAAGGTCTGTGAAATCCAGACCCGGCTCCACGCCGTGGGAGTACATATTGAGGGCCAGAGTGACGATATCCACATTGCCGGTTCTCTCGCCGTTGCCAAAGAGAGTTCCCTCCACACGGTCTGCGCCTGCCAGAAGTGCAAGTTCCGTGTCCGCCACACCGGTTCCCCGGTCATTGTGGGGGTGAAGAGAGAGGACAACGCCGTCCCGGTACTTCAGGTGCTTATGCATATACTCAATTTGGCTGGCATAAATATGGGCCATAGAGTGGGAGACCGTGACGGGCAGGTTGATGATGGTGGGCCAGTCTTTGGTCGGCTTCCAGACATCAAGAACAGCGTTGCAGATCTGCAGGGCGAAGGGCATCTCGGTGCCCGTAAAGCTCTCCGGAGAGTACTCGAAGCGGTAATTGCCGCCATCTTCCTCTGTCAGTTTCTTTAAGAGCTTTGCGCCCTCTACGGCGATTTTGATGATTTCTTCAGGGTCCTTGCGAAATACCTGCTGGCGCTGGGCCACTGAGGTGGAGTTATAAAGATGGACAACAGCCTGCTTGACACCCTTGATGGCCTCGAAGGTCTTCTTGATGATATGTTCCCTGGCCTGGGTAAGTACCTGGATGGTCACATCATCAGGAATCAGATCCTGCTCGATCAGGGTCCGGCAGAATTCGAACTCTGTCTCAGAGGCAGCCGGGAAGCCAACCTCAATCTCCTTAAAACCAACCTTGACCAGAAGCTTGAAGAACTCAATCTTTTCCTCTAAACTCATGGGAATGATCAGGGCCTGATTTCCGTCACGAAGATCCACCGAACACCAGATCGGCGGCTTCTCAATATGGTCTTTGACCACCCAGTCAAAACAGGGCTCCGGTGACGGGAAGTACATTGGCTTGTATTTTTCTGCATGTTTCATAATCTGTTATCCTCCTAAAAATAAGATCTTGCCATGGAACTGCCGGAGAGTTCCTCTAAATTGCCGGAACAAAGTCCTGCTGCGCTGCGCATCCCCCGGAGGGGGTTACAGTATAGGAGATGCGGAGCAATCTCCTATACTATAAAAAAAACTCCGCCTCCTTGTCGGTCAAAGAGACGGAGATAAACTCACGCGGTACCACTCTTATTCATATCCCGGCCTTCATGGATAAAACCGGGAAATGCACTCAAAACAGATACGGGTCGTAGGACCTTATATCCTCCTGCTGTAACGGTCAGGCTCCGGCTCTGCCTACTGCTCATTCAAAAAAGAACAGGCGGTTCAGCATGCTGCTCAGAGGCGAGTTCAAATCTGTCCGGCAGCTGCCTCGCACCGGCCGGCAGCTCTCTGAATGCTTCATGGGATCCTACTATTCCTCGTCATCGCATTTCACTCGATTAAAATAACATAAATGGCAGGAGATGTCAAACGGTTTTTCTCAGCAAAACGGAAGGATTTCCGGAGAAATCATGGAGAAGAAGCCTCCTCTTTTTATTTACAGATTATTTACAAAATCCACCAGCGGGTGTAGAATAGTTCAAGTTAAATTGCTTTAATTTCAATGGCTTTAGTTTCAATGGCTTCAATGGCCTTGTGTTTTTTGAGAGAGGTTTTTATGGCTGTCTTATTATTCTTTTTATGGATAATATTAAACGGAAGGATCACCCTGGAACTGGTCCTGGTGGGCGCTGTCGTGACAGCGGTCGTCTATTTCCTTGCCTGTAAGGCTTTGGGATACTCCCTGAAGAAAGACGTGCAGCTGCTGAGGAATTTTCCTGTTGTCATCATTTATATGATGAATCTGGTCCTGGAGATCATCAAAGCTTCTGTCAGTGTGATCGCCCTCATCTGGAGCGGAACCAGGAAACCTGACCCGGTTTTTGTGGAGTTTCATTCGGGACTGAAAGAGGAGATGCAGAATGTCATTCTTGCCAACTCCATTACCCTGACCCCCGGTACCTACACCGTGATCCAGAAAGGGGACTATTTCCTGGTGCACTGTCTCAGGGAAGAGATGGGACAGGACATGTCTGAGAGTTCTTTTGTTAAACTGTTAAGGAGGGTACAATGAGTGTGGAGCAGGCATACCATGTTTTATACATTGGGATAATACTGGCCTTTCTTATTCTGGCAGGCCTGACCATGATCCGGTCTGTCCGGGGACCCAGAATCACGGACAGAATCATGTCGGTCAATGTCATAGGGACGCTGGTCATTTCAATCATTGCCATTCTGACCTTCATGCTGAAAGAAGATTATCTGCTGGATGTGGCCTTGATCTATGCCATGATCAGTTTTATTTCTGTTCTCATGCTGGCTGCCATCTATATTCCAAGGGATGCCAGGGACAGAGCAGATGATAAAGGAAGGAAGAGAACAGACAGAAGAAGACCTCATCGTGACACAGTTCTTAGCCGGGAGGAACCGGCCGGGGACTTTGAGATGGATGAGTCTGAACGCTGATTTTAGCAGCCCGGAGCGGGTGCAGCCTTTGACGGGTTCTGCAGATGGACAGCCGGGATTCTGCTGGTATTGATACAGGAGGAATGGCCATGTTGGATTGGGTACGATTTGGAGTGACAGCTTTTTTTCTGCTGGCGGCTCTGATTTGTTTTGCCAGCGAAGTGCTGGGATTATATCGGTTTGACTTTGTCATGAACCGCATGCATTCGGCGGGAGTGGGAGATACCTGCGCACTTTTTTGTGTGATTATGGGGCTGGCTGCGGCATCAGGTTTTCGCTTTGCCACTTTGAAACTACTTCTGATTCTTTTGTTCATGTGGTTTACTTCCCCGGTCTCCACGCATTTTCTGAGCCAGGTGGAGTACTATACCAACAGGAACCTGGAAAGATATGTCAGGGGTCCCCTGAGTCTGGCTGAAAAAGAAACCGGGCAGAAAGAGAACGCTGACCTGGATGCGGATGAGGAGTCCGAGGAGGAACTGGAGTACCGCCTGGAAATCAGGAGACTGATGGAGGCGGAGAAGAGAGAGAGAATGAAAGGAGCAGGAGAACGCCATGGAACGGATGGAAATCATTAAGATCATACTCCTCCTGCTGCTGATTGTGTGTGCTGTGAGTGTGAATCTGACGAGGAATCTTCTGGCTGCGGTGGTCATATTTATGTCCTATTCCTCATTGATGTGCATTGTATGGATCATGATGGAATCACCGGATCTGGCGATCACTGAGGCTGCAGTGGGTGCGGGAATCAGCGGGGTTCTTTTTATGCTGACCCTGAAAAAGATCCGCGCAGTGGATGCGGGAGAAGTCCCGGGTGAAGATATGGAAGGAGAAGGACTGGATGAACAATCGGATCAATAAATGGCTCAGCGGGGAGTACGACCCTCTGGAACATATTCTTGATACGACAGAAGTTCCTGACAATCCCCGTGAGGAAGTAAAAAAAGAGAAGAAATCTCTCCTGGAAAGACTGAACCAGGAAGCGAAGACCTACACAGTCATTGAGAAGGAGCAGGAGGGCTTTCATCGGTTATATAATCTGGTGGCAGTGGTCAGCTGCGTCTTTCTGATTGGCGTTCTTTTATTTCTGGTATCCCGGCTTCCCCACTATGGAGAGGAGAATCCACTGACCATTCCCATGGTGAGGAGATATGTGGAGAAAGGTCTCGAGGAGACAGGTGCCATCAATATTGTTTCAGGGCTGATTCTGGACTATCGTGCCTTTGATACTCTCGGAGAGTCCCATGTTCTGTTCACTGCCCTGGTGTGTGTGATGATTCTGCTGAGGATCGACCGCAAAAATATGCGGACGGAATATGAAGATTATTATACGATCCAGCAGGATGCCTACTATGATTTGTCTAAGGACAGTATCATCCGTTTTGTAGGGAAAGTCCTGCTGCCGGCAGTATTTATTTACGGCATCTATATTTTGCTGAATGGACAGAATTCCCCCGGCGGAGGTTTCTCAGGGGGAGCCGTCATGGGCTCGGCCCTGATCCTTACTGCGGCGGCCTTTGGTTTTAAGACAGTGGACCGTTACCTAACGGCCAGGGCTTCATCCATCATTACCTTTGTGGCTTTAGGCTTTTACAGCTTCGCCAAGGGCTATGTCTTTTTTACTGGAGCAAACGGCCTGGAAAACCATATCCCCAAAGGGACTCCCGGTGCAATTTTCAGTGGAGGACTGATCCTGCCCCTGGACATTGCCGTGGGTATTGTGGTGGCCTGCACCATGTTCGGCTTTTACAGTCTGTTTATCCGCGGAAATATCGGCGGCGACGCTGCGGTGAATCCGGATTCCCGGGAGACCGGGGACAGGACACCACTTTCTGATTGAAGAAAAAGGAGACGCATATGATTGAGAATCTGGGTATTAATTATGAGGAGGCCGTGGCGGTCATCCTGTTTGGAATTGGCTTTACCATGCTTCTTTTTCAGAGGAATCTGATCAAAAAACTGATTGGAATGAACATTATGGATACCGGAACTTTTCTTTTTCTGGCCTCCATGGGATATATCTCCGGAAGAAAGGCGCCCATCATTGAGAATGGCGTTCTGAAGACAGAAGCCTATATCAACCCGGTTCCGGCAGGCCTTGTACTGACAGGAATCGTGGTATCTGTCTCAGTTACTGCCATCATGCTGGCCCTGACGATCCGTCTTTATAAGAGATACCACACCCTTTATCTTGACGATATTTATGCATTGTCAATCCATGAGCAGGAGGACCGATAATTTTGACTTTCATCACAAATCTGCCTCTTTTTTCCATTGTGCTGAGCCTCTTTTCCGGAGTGCTCTGCTTTCTTCTCGGAGGAAGGGCGGCAAGAAGATATACAATCGTATATGAGTGTGTACTGTTGATCATGGCTGTGCTGGTCCTGCGTTATACCATGGTCCGAGGGGCCTTCACCTATGTGATGGGCGAGTTTCCGGCCCCCTGGGGCAATGAGATCCGTGCAGGTATCCTGGAAGCCCTCATGGCATCAGTCTTTCTCATGATCATGATCTGTGCCGTGATTGCCGGCAAACGTTATGTGAAAATGGATGTGGATGAGAGTAAGATCAATCTCTACTATGCTCTGATCAATCTGATGACAGCGGCCCTTATGGCCCTGATCTGGACCAATGATATTTTCACGGGCTATGTATTTCTGGAAATACTGACCCTGACAAGCTGCGGGATTCTGATTGTCCGAGAGATTGGAAGGACGACCCTGGCAGCGGTCAGGTATATGATTCTGAATCTTCTGGGCTCGGGTTTATTTCTTCTGGGAGTGGTGCTGCTCTATACCATTACCGGCAATCTGCTGATGGTACCCATGCAGGAGCAGATCAGCATTCTGGCCCGCAGCCCCAACAATATCCTGACCATTACCCTGTCTCTGGCGATTTTAACCATGGGACTGGGGATCAAGAGCGGCCTTTTCCCTTTCCATTACTGGATGCCGGACACCTATGGCTGGGCGACGCCGACCTCGGGGGCCATCTTGTCTTCCCTGGTGTCCAAGGCCTATATTTTTCTTTTGTTTAAGATCTTTTACCGGGTGATAGGGATCGAAGTGTTCAGACAGCTGCCCCTGGGAAATGTTCTTTTTGTTCTGGGTATACTGGGGATGGTCTTCGGTTCCATTTCCGCTATAAGAGCCAATAATATCAATCATATGGTGGCTTTCTCGTCGGCCGCCCAGATCGGCTATATCTATATGGGCATTGGTTTGGGAGGCATGGCAGGTTATACAGCGGCCATGTTTCAGATTATCGCCCACGCCCTGACCAAATCTCTGCTCTTTCTGACGACGCCGAGACTGGCGGAGGTGTCGGGAAACAGTTTGAAATTCCGCGACCTGCAGGGGAGTGGTCTCAGAGATAAGAGTGCCGGCTATTTCTTCCTGTTCGGTGCCCTCTCCATGATTGGTATTCCTATTTTCGCAGGCTTTTCTGCAAAATTGCTTTTTGCCCTTGCCGGCGTGGATTCGGGCAGTGGGAAAAAACTGTTCCTGGTCATGATGGCCCTGGCAATCAGTTCCCTGCTGAACGCCATTTATTTTATCCGTACAGCCATTCGTATCTTTACAGAGCCTCAGAGCCGGAAAGCTCACGGGACGATTGAGGACCAGCGGGCCAAAGGCAGGTGGGTCAAAGGCCTTAAGGCAGAGTATGTTCTGCCCATGACAGTGCTGACTGCCGCAAACCTTTTTCTGGGCTTATTTTCCTGGGTTCTTGTGGATCTGATTCAAAAAGGATTGGCTATGTTCGGCTGATTGAGTATGGGAGGTTCTGATGTTGATCCTTATTGCGATATTATTTCCTGCAGTCGGCGGTTTGCTGGCTTCCTTTCTTCCTCTGTCAGGGAAGGGGGACCGGCGGCCTTTTTATGGCATCCTTATGGTCTGCTGTGACCTGCTCTGCCTGCTTGCGCTGATCAGAGGCGGGGAAGTAAACCTGGCAGCTCTGTCAGACCGGGTGGTCATGGCTTTTGCCTTTGATGCCTTCGGGCGTTTTTTCCTGGCGGCCGCCATGATCCTGTATACTGCAGTTTGTTTTTACTCCTTTGAGTATATGAAAATGGAAGACAGAAGAGAGACCTTTATGGCCTTTTTCTTCATTTCTTTTGCCGCCATGGTTTCTGTGTGCGCAGCCAGGAACCTGCTCACCATGTATTTTTGCTTTGAGATGGCGACCCTGTCCACCTTCCCCCTGGTTCTTCATGAAAGAAGCGAAGAGGCGGTGCGGGCAGGCCTGAAGTACCTCTTTTATTCTGTTGCGGGAGCCCTCATGGGCCTCCTGTCTGTCTTTTTTATCTATTATTATTCCGAGGGAACCGGAAACTTTGTCATGGGCGGTTTTGTCCGTCCGGAAAGACTGGCCGGCGGCAGCTCCCTCTTTTTGGCTATGGTACTGGTGGGAATCATCGGTTTTGGCACCAAGGCAGGTATGTTTCCCATGCACGGATGGCTGCCCACGGCGCATCCCATCGCTCCGGCTCCGGCATCGTCGCTTTTGTCCGGCATCATTGCCAAAGCGGGTATCCTTTGTGTCGGCCGTCTGGTCTACTATGCAGTGGGACCGGACCTGATCCGCGGGAGCTGGGTTCAGACGGTCTGGATTATCCTGGCCCTGACCACAGTGCTCATGGGATCGACCATGGCCTTCTGTGAGAAGAATCTGAAAAAAAGGCTGGCTTACTCCACAGTCAGTCAGCTTTCCTATATTATGCTGGGCATGGCAGTCCTGACCAGGACCGGCCTTTGTGGAGCTCTGATCCACACCCTGGGGCATTCTGCCTCCAAGGGATGCCTCTTTCTGGCTGCCGGCGCCTTTATTTATTATGCCGGGATCCGGCGGGTGGAGGATCTCAGGGGAATCGGCAGAAAGATGCCGGTGGTGGTATGGGCCTTTATGTTCTCTGCCCTGTCTCTGGTGGGAATCCCCCCCTTCGGCGGTTATCTCAGTAAATGGATGATTGGCAGTGCTGCTCTTTCCGGGGCGCCCGGAATCTTTGCCTGGCTGATCCCGGTGGTGCTTCTGATCTCTGCCCTGCTCACAGCGGGATACCTGTTCCCGGTGGTCATAGACGGCTTTTTCCCGGGGAAGGATTTTCCGGAAGAGGAGGGGAATCAGGGAGACAGAGTTTCCTTCCTTATGACCATTCCCATGCTGTTATTATGTGGGTCAGCCCTGGCTGCCGGCCTGTTCGGCTCCTGGTTTGCAGGCCTGGTGACGGGAGGGATTTAATATGAATTTACCATTTCATTTTTCATCGTCCATGAGCTGTTTTTTGATCGCCCTCACGGTTCTGGTACCGGTGGCAGGAGGATTCCTGGTTTTTCCCCTCCACTTTCAGACCGACAGAGCAAGAAATCTTTATGTGGAGGCAGTGACAGTCACAAACAGTATTCTGGTTTGGCTGGTTCTGCTGGGAGCTGAGAGGAAAGACTACACGCTTTACAGCTTTTCCGGCGGCTTCTCCATGGGGTTTCATGTGGACGGACTGGGAAGCCTCTTCGCCGGGATGGTCTCCCTCATGTGGCCCCTGGTGCTCCTCTATGCCTTTGAATATATGGAGCATGCCAAACATAAGAATTCATTTTTTGCTTTTTATACCATGACTTACGGCATAACAGCCGGCGTGGCTTTCGCGGCAAATATGACCACGGTCTATGTCTTTTATGAGATGCTGACCCTGGTGACTCTGCCCCTGGTGACGCATTATCAGGATCATGAGAGTATGTACGCCGGCAGAAAATATGCAGCCTACACCATCGGCGGGGCCTCAGCAGCCCTCTTCCCCGTGGTGATGCTCACTGTATACGGAAACGGCGCCCACTTTGCCTGGGGCGGATGCCTGCAGGAAGTTCTGGCCTCTGCAGACCCGGCCTGGCGGAGGATGATGCTGATTGCCTTTGTCTGCGGCTTTTTCGGCTTTGGCGTCAAAGCTGCCGTATTTCCCATTCATGGCTGGCTGCCCACAGCCTCGGCTGCCCCGACGCCTGTGACAGCCCTGCTTCATGCGGTTGCTGTGGTAAATTCCGGCGTCTTTTGTGTCATCCGTATGACCTGGTACGCTTATGGACCTGACTTCCTCCGGGGAACCTGGGCCCAGAAGATCTGTCTGGTGGATGTTTCTTTCACTCTGCTTTTCGCAGCGGCCATGGCCCTCAGGGAGAGACATTTTAAAAGAAGGCTGGCCTACTCCACGGTCAGCAACCTGTCCTACATGCTCTTTGGCGTCATGCTGCTCACTGAGACTGGTCTTGCTGCCGGCGCAGCCCACATGCTTTTCCATGGGATCATCAAGATCACCCTCTTTATGTGTGCCGGTGCTTTTATGCATGTGACAGGAAAAAACTATATCTTTGAGATAAACGGTGTCGGCAAAAAGATGCCTTACACCTTTGCCTTTTATACATTGGGAGCCCTGTCCCTCACTGGAATTCCTGCCTTCTGCGGTTTCGTATCCAAATGGCAGCTTTTCCAGGCCGGGGCTCAGTCGGAAAATCCCTATGGACTGGCCGGGGTGGTCTGTTTGATTATCTCTGCCTTCCTATGTGCCATGTACACGCTGACCATCACAGGCAGAGCTTTTTTCCCGCCGGATGACAAAGATTATTTCAAGGGAGAGGGGGTCAGTGACGCAGGATGGCGTATGCTGATTCCCATCGCAGTGTTCACTGCTGCCAATATCCTGTTTGGCCTTTATCCCCAGCCGATTCTGCATTTTCTCAGGCAGATTGCTCAGGGGATTCTTTAGGGGACATCTTCCGGCAGCTTTAATGCATAGAGAATCGGAATTCTCCCCAAAGAGTTTGTGGAACAGGATATGCGGAGAGTTTCCTATACCATAAAAAGCAGGCAGGAGAGCCTGTGCTGCATTCAATTGTTTTTAGACGAAGAAAGGGGTCAGTCATGATCTCAATGATTATTGTATTTCTGCCATTTCTGGCAGGCCTGCTTGCCTATCCGGCAGGAAGAAAAAATGAAACGTTCCGGGACAGTTTCGTGGTGCTGTTTTCCTTTCTGGAACTGTTCCTGTGTCTGCTGCTCCTGAATGAAGGCATCAGGGAGTCTGCTTCCTGTTCCATAGGAGGGGTCATGGCCTGTGGTCTGTCCTTCCAGGCAGATGGTTTCCGCACGGCATATGCCATTGTCACGGCACTCATGTGGGCCGGTACCTCCCTCTTCTCAGGGGAATACTTCCGACAGGAGAGGGAAGGGCTCAATCACTACTGGACCTTTATTCTGCTCACCTTGGGAGCCACAGAGGGTGTCATGCTTTCGGCGGATCTGATGACAAGCTTTCTCTTTTTCGAGATTCTGTCCTTCACTTCTTTTACATGGGTAATCCATGAGGAGACAAAGGAAGCAGTGAAGGCTGCCTATACCTACCTGTTTGTTGCTGTGACCGGCGGGCTGATCCTTTTTATGGGTCTGCTCCTCCTGCAGCAGGGCGCAGGGACCCTGCGCTTTGATGCTCTCCATGATGCAGCAGTAAAGGTTCTGAAGGACAGCGGATCTTCAGCCGGAGAGTCTGCCTTAGCTTTGGGCGGGCTGGACAGCGGTCGGGGGCAGATCTTTTGGGGAGCAGTCTGTATCCTGTTTGGCTTCGGGGCCAAGGCCGGCATGTTCCCTTTGCATATCTGGCTTCCCAAGGCTCACCCGGTGGCGCCGTCCCCGGCATCTGCCCTCCTTTCAGGTGTCCTGACCAAGGTGGGTATCTACGGCATTCTCATGACCTCCTGGTCAGTGATTGCCGGCCAGGAAGCTTACCGCTCTTTCGGAATCCTGGTTCTGGTCCTGGGGACCATCACCATGGTCCTTGGCGCAGTTCTTGCCCTTTTCTCGGTGAATCTGAAGAGGACTCTGGCCTGTTCTTCCATGTCACAGATCGGTTTTATCCTGATAGGCATCGGTATGACGGTGCTCCTTTCCTGTGGCAGAGAGGAGGAAGGGATTGTCACAGCCAGAGCGGGAACTGTACTTCATATGGTCAATCACTCCCTGATTAAGCTGACCCTTTTCTGCGCGGCGGGCGTGGTGGTCATGAATATTCATAAGCTCAACCTCAATGATATTCGGGGCTGGGGACGGAATAAACATCTCCTGAAGATTTCTTTTGCCCTGGGAGCTCTGGGAATCAGCGGAGTCCCTCTTTTCAATGGCTATATCAGCAAGACCCTTCTCCATGAGAGTATCCTCCATGGTGCAGAACTTATGTCCTTTGCCGGCCTGCTGGAATGGGCTTTCCTGATTTCCGGCGGATGCACTTTCGCCTACATGCTCAAGATTTTTATCTGTCTTTTCGTGGAGAAGAACCGGGATCCGGAACTGCAGAAATCCTATGACCGTACTTGTGCCTCCGGCAGACCCTGCATGAACAGGGCCAGTGCCGCGGCCATCTTCGGTGCCTCTCTTTTTATGCCGGTTCTCGGTCTGCCGCCTGTCTCTGTCAGACTGGCAGCCTTCATGACCGGCAGCGAGGAGATTCTTTCTTTCCAGGCCTTTACGGCGGAAAACCTGAAGGGATCAGCCATATCTCTGGGAATCGGTGCCCTGGTCTATCTGTTCCTGGTCCGGAAGGTTCTGGTGCGGGATGGAGTTTATGTGGATCTTTGGCCTGCACGACTGGATCTGGAGGAGCTTCTCTACAAACCTTTCCTTTTCAAGGTCTGCCTTCTGCCCCTGTCCATCGCCGCCAGGATTCTGGCTGACAGTCTGGATCTGCTGATTCTGCTGGTGCGCAGGACAGTACTTCGTGAGAAGAAGAGGAAAGAACAGAAAAGAAACGCCGTTTTTGATATGTGGCAGGCAACGCAGCTTGCGGCCAATCCTATTATACGGACCTTTTCCTTTGCCATGATGATGACCTGTCTCGGAATTCTTGTGATTCTGGGGGTTCTTATTCTGGTATTGAGTGTTTAGACAGCATGAATAGGATGCCTGATCAGGAGGAAGACATTTTTTTCAGCTGCAGTAAAAAGAGATAAAATAAAAGTTAAAATGATGGCAATGAATATTTCTTTGTGTTATACTGAGTTTGTATGCAATGATGAGCTGTTTGTATAATCGGAATTTCTTTCTTGGTGGAATCCGTTTTCGTATAAAAAGGCTCTCAGTATATTTTATAGTAATACGTTTTATACATAAGGAGGGAAAACATGGCTAAATGGGTGTATTTGTTCACCGAGGGTAATGCAGATATGCGTGAGCTTCTGGGTGGAAAAGGTGCTAACCTGGCTGAGATGACAAATATCGGACTTCCGGTACCGCAGGGCTTTACAATCACAACAGAAGCCTGTACACAGTACTATGAGGACGGCCGTGAGATCAATGATGAGATTCAGGCTCAGATTAATGAGCACATCTTAAAGATGGAAGAGATCACTGGAAAGAAATTCGGCGACAAGGAGAATCCGCTTCTTGTTTCTGTACGTTCCGGAGCCCGGGCTTCCATGCCTGGTATGATGGATACCATCCTCAACCTTGGTCTCAATGAAGAGGTTGTTGAAGTTCTGGCTGAGAAGTCCGGCAACCCGCGTTGGGCATGGGACTGCTATCGCCGCTTCATTCAGATGTTCTCCGACGTTGTTATGGAAGTGGGCAAGAAGTATTTCGAAGAACTGATTGACAAGATGAAAGCAGATAGAAACGTTACCCAGGACGTTGACCTTACAGCGGATGACCTCAAGGAACTGGCTGAGCAGTTCAAGGCTGAGTATAAGGGCAAGATCGGAACAGACTTCCCGTCTGATCCCAAGGTTCAGCTGATGGAGGCCATCAAGGCCGTATTCAGAAGCTGGGACAACCCGCGTGCCAACGTATACCGCCGTGACAATGATATCCCCTACAGCTGGGGTACCGCTGTTAACGTACAGTCCATGGCATTCGGAAACATGGGTGATGACTGTGGTACAGGCGTTGCCTTTACCCGTGACCCGGCTACCGGAGACAAGGGTCTCTTTGGTGAGTTCCTGACCAACGCCCAGGGCGAGGACGTTGTTGCCGGTGTTCGTACACCGATGCACATCACAGAGATGGAGCAGAAGTTCCCTGAGGCATTTGCCCAGTTTAAGAGCGTATGCGCTACTCTTGAAGATCATTACAGAGATATGCAGGATATGGAGTTTACCGTTG
>Ga0310695_10009822_pt1 | contig 14250 bp, 21 predicted proteins | sample RumenRJG_04DNA_FD_203882 | JGI IMG/M metagenome (GOLD analysis project Ga0310695, IMG submission 203882) | Bovine rumen microbial communities from Lethbridge, Alberta, Canada - RJG_04 (v2) (version 2) | ecosystem: Host-associated > Mammals > Digestive system > Stomach > Rumen | place: Canada... | reverse complement strand
GAACGTCGATATAGAAGCCGGAAACGATGAAATCGAAGACCAAATTAGCGTAATCTTTACCGACGATTATGTCGAACCAGAAGAGACGGCGCTTATTGGAGGGTAAGACGATGAAAGAAATTAGAGTGGCGGAAATACGAGCGGAAATGTCGCCGGCAGGCGGCGAGAAAGCTCTTATTTTAAGAGGGCGACCGGTGGTTTACGAGTCGCCGACGACTATTAACGATATTGGCGGTAGCTATATCGAAATAGTCCGTAGAGGTGCGCTCGAGGGCGCGGATATTACCGACGTACGGCTTTTAGTCGGGCATGACGCGAGCCGTATACCGCTCGCGAGGACACCGAAAACCATGTCGCTTAGTCTGGACGCCGACGGGCTCACTTTCGAAGCGACCTTACCGGACACCGAAGCAGGACGCGAAGCTTTTAAGGCGGTAGAGCGCGGCGATATTCGAGGGCTCAGCTACGCTTTTACCATACCGGACGGCGGCGACGAGTACGACCCGAAGACGAATACGCGAGTTATTAACCGTATCGGCAAGATTTACGAGTGTACTCTTACCGCTTTTCCTGCTTACGAGTCGACGTACGTCTCGGCTGAGAGCCGCGACGCTCGGCGCTCCCTCTGTGGTTTCATGGAGAAGCGCAACGCGGCGAAGGTACTCGTAAATCAGATTTTGAAAGAGAGGGTGTAACGGTGAGCCGCAAAAGAAACGGTTATACAAACTTTACTTTTGCTTTCGCGGCAACCTTGCAACGGATCGCCGAAAACCGGATACCGCCGGTAACGGTAGAGTCTTTCAGAGTCGAGCCGACGAGGTTAAGTAGCGGTAGCTACGATACGCTTGTCGTAAAGTTCAGAATACCCAGAGCCGACGAGGATAAGCCCGAAGAGCCCGACACGAGCGACGACCCGCTCGAGAAAATACTACAAGACGTAGAAGCGTCTATGATCGAAATGGAGGTAAAACCATGAAATTTAAGACCGTAGCGGAAGCTTTTAACCACTACCGTAACAAGACCGTCGACGAAATGAAGACTCGCGCTGCCGAGATTGGCGCGGAGATCGACAAAAACGCCGACGCCGACGTCGAATCTCTGAATATTGAGCTTCGCGGCATTAAAGAAGCTCTCGAAAACGCCGAAAACCGGAGCGACGCGAAGCGTACTCTCTCTCTTCTCGAGGGCATGAATACCCAGAAGCGCGACGCTTTCAACGCCGAAAACGTCTTCGAGAGCGCCGAGTACCGGAGCGCTTTCCTTAAGACCATGCTTAACCAGAAGCTGAGCGAAGTCGAGACTCGCGCTTTCGCTCTGGGTATGGAAGTCGCCGAGAAGCGTAACGACGCTTACAATACCGCGAGCAATAGCGCCGCCGTACTGCCGACCGCGACTCTTAACGAAATCATTAAGAAAGCTCGCACTATCGGCGGCTTGCTCGGCGAGTGTCGCGCTTTCAACGTCCCGACGAAAATCTCTATCCCGATTGGGACGCCGGCGACCAAAGCCGATTGGCATACCGAAGCCGCCGCCGTCGAATCTGAAAACGTTACTCTCGCGAGTGTCGCTTTCGACGGCTACGAGATTATGAAAGTCTTCTCTATCTCCGAGAAGGTGCGGAAAATGAGTATCGGCGCTTTCGAGAGCTATCTCGTCGACGAGCTTACCGCCTGCGTTATGGAGCTTCTCGGCTACGCTCTGATTAACGGTACCGGTAGCGGACAGGGTACCGGACTCGAAAGCGGCGTGACCTGGGTTAAGACCGCCGGCGCTACCAAGAACGAGGTAGAAGTCGCCGCCGCGACCGACCTCACGTACGCCGACGTCGTCTCTGTGGTCGCTCTTCTGAAGCGCGGTTACGCGGCCGGCGCTAAGTGGGCGATGAATAACAAGACGCTCTATACGTACTTCTACGGCATGACCGACGATACCGGTAGACCGCTCTTTATCTCTGATCCTAAGAGCGAAGCTATCGGTCGTATTCTCGGCTTCGACGTCGTAGTCGACGACAATATCGCCGACGGTAAAGCGTATCTCGGCAACTACGCGAAGTATCTCGGTTACAATATGCCCGAAGGTATCGTAATCGAATCCTCTCGCGAGAGCTCTTTTAAGAAGGGCGTTATCGACTATCGCGCTATGGCTATCGCCGATTGTAAGCCGCTCGTTACCGAAGCTTTCGTACGTCTCCATAAGAAGCAGTCTTAAGGGGAGGTAAAGCGATATGGGTATCGTAAAAGCTCTTAAGAAGCTCGGTAAGAAGCTTAATACCGGCGGTACTGAGCCGACCGGTACGACTATCGCCGGCGTACTCGCGAGTATTGAAAGCTCTTTCAATATCAGCGGCGCGAAGGGCGACGACGGCGCGAGCGTTACCGCTATCGCTCTTACGACCGAGAGCGGCGCGGTTACCGGCGGTACTGCGACTCTGAGCGACGGTACGACCGTAACTATTACGGTAACCGAAGCCGAAGCCGCCGCCGGCGACTAATTAAAGTCGTTTAGCGTCTCCTGCAGGACGCTTTACGAAATCCTCCTTTTTTGGTGGGTGGGGTACGCGTCTCTGGTTCAGCGCGTACCCCTATTTTAAAAACGAGGTGATTTTATGATTATGACCTTATCCGAAGCTTGCAACGTATTGCACGTAGACGAGGGCGCTAACGACGAGCTTATTATGAGTCTCGTAGACGCTATACCGGATTATATCGAAGTCGCGACCGGCGCGAATTGGAGCGAGCAAGGCGACTTACCGCTCTCGAAGACCGTCGCCGGCTTGATCCTTACTCAATGGTACTATGCCGACCATGCCGACGACCAAGCGCTCACGCGTACGATTAACTCGCTCTTAAAGGCGCTGAGCGTCCAAGCGAGGGCGTATCATGCCGAGTAAGTACGGTAATAGCGGCTTTTACTCTGGTAAAGCTTGGCGTAGAGTCTCGGCGGCGTATATGAGCTCGAAAAACTACGTTTGCGAGAGGTGCGGTAAGCCGGCGGTAATCTGTCATCATAAGAAATGGCTTAACGATACGAACGTAAACGACCCGAAAATCGCGCTTAGCTTCGACAATCTCGAAGCGCTCTGTCTCGAGTGTCATAACGCCGAGCACGGATCGAAGCACGACGTCGCCGTATTTAACGACGCCGGCGAGCTCGTAACCGTAAAAGAGAGCGTAGAGACGAAGCAGTACCAGAGCGACCGCGAGAAGATCGACGACGTAGTAGCGCGAGCGAAGTCTCTTCTCTGTGGTTTCATGTTGTGAGGTGTAGACTATGGCGAGAAGGAAAAACCCTTTACGCGAGCTCTTAGAGCGCGTACCAGAGGATAAGCTTACCGTCGGCGAGAAGATCGTCGAAGAGCTTCTTTTCATGGAAGAGACGCTTCGCCGGTTAAAAGCTCAGATCCGCGAGACCGGCGAGATAGAGCACTTCGTACAAGGTAAGCAAGACTTTTACCGAGAATCGCCGGCGCTCAAGGCGTACAATACGACCGTACAGAGGTACGGCAATCTCTACCGGCAATTAACCGACCTTATCGGAAAGAGCCCAGAGAGCGAGAAGAGTAACGCGATTTACGACTTCATAAAAGAGGGCGTATCATGAGCAACTATATAAGCGACTATGTCGACGCTTTTCGCTCTGGTAAGTGTATCGTCGGTAAGCGTATACGCCGGCAGTACGAGAAGCTTTTACGCGAGATCGAATCGCCGACCGCCGGCTTCGTCTTCGACGAGAAGAAAGCTCTTCGACCTATTGAGTTTATAGAGCGCTTTTGTCGTCACAGTAAAGGCGAGTGGGCAGGTAAACCGGTACGGCTCGAGCTCTTCCAGAAAGCTTTTATCTCGGCGCTTTTCGGCTTCGTCTCTGTGGTCGACGGTACGCGGAAGTATCGCGAAACTATGTTTTATATAGCGCGGAAAAACGGAAAGTCGACCTTGCTTTCTGGTATCGCGCTATATTGTCTTATTGCCGACGGCGAAGCCGGCGCGGAAGTGTATAGCGTAGCGAGCAAAAAAGACCAGGCGAAGCTTGTCTTTAACGAAGCGTTTAATATGGTACGACAGAGCTCAGAGCTCGCGAGTATCACGAAGAAGAGAAAGAGCGACTTATACTTTCCGCTTACCTTCTCGAAAATGCAACCGCTCGGAAGAAATAGCGATACGCTCGACGGCTTAAACGGCTCTCTGGTAATCGTCGACGAGCTCCACAGTATCAAAGACCGCAATACGTACGAGGTTATGAAGCAATCCCAGAGCGCAAGACGGCAACCGCTCTTAGTTATGATAACGACCGCCGGTACGGTCAGAGAGTGTATTTTTGACGATATGTATAAGTACGCTTGCGACGTTTGCGACGGTACGGTAAAAGACGAGAGCTTTCTACCGATACTCTACGAGCTCGACAGTAAAGAAGAGTGGACTAACCCGTTAATGTGGGAGAAAGCTAACCCTTCGCTCGGTCATATTAAGAAGCTCGACGACTTAGTATCGAAGGTGGAGAGGGCAAAACAGAGCCCGAGAGACCTTACCGGCGTACTCGTAAAGGACTTTAACGTTATTCAAACCGTCGGCTCAGCTTGGCTTACCTTCGACGATATAAATAACGAAGAAACTTTCGAGCTCGAGCGCTTTAAAGGATATTACGCTATCGGCGGCGTCGATTTATCCCACGTCGGCGACCTTACCGCCGCGACGCTCTTACTCATGGATAAGAGCGAGAAGCGGTACGTTACTCAGATGTATTGGTTACCGAAAGACCACTTCGAGAAGCGCGTACACGAAGAGAAAATACCTTACGACAAATGGTACGAAGCCGGCTTACTTCGTCTCTGTGAGGGTAATCAAATCAATTATAGCGACGTTACGAAGTGGTTTCTCGAAATGGTAGAGAAGTACGAGCTTACGCCGGCTTGGATATACTACGACCCGTATAGCGCGGCGTACTGGGTGCAGGAAATGCAAAGCGCCGGCTTTAATCTCGTAAAATGCTACCAAGGCGTAAAGACGCTCTCGCTACCTATGCAAAAGCTCGCCGCCGACTTACAGAGTAAGAAGGTTAATTATAATAATAACGTATTACTGAAGTGGTGTATCACGAATACCGGCGTAAAAACCGACGTAAACGGCAATATACAACCGGTAAAAGCTCAGAGCGCGAAGTACCGTATCGACGGCTTAGCGAGTCTTCTCGACGCGTACGTCGGACTTACTGAGCATTACCAAGAATACTTAAATACTGTGGAGGTGTAACCATGAAAGGACAATATTTCAAGAAAGATAAGCAAGTTAAGCTTATCCGTCGTTACTCGAAAAATACGCCTGCCGGCTATCCAAGTCCAAGGTATCAGTATATGACGCCGTCGCCGATATGGGCGTATACTCGTCAGCTGAGCCAAGACCAGAAATACGCCGCTCATGCTTATATGACAGAAGAAGAGCGGTATTTCGTCTTAAATTATCGTAACGACCTTAAGCTTTACGACTTGGTAGAGTATAAAGGCGTCTTCTACTCTATTACCAGACTCGACACCGAAGACGACTATAATACCGAGCTCTTCGTCTATGTGGAAAAAGCGAAACCCGGCGATACGCCGAAGCCGAGCGAGATTATACCGTACGGAACGTCGGTAACGGAAGAATAAAACATGAAACCACAGAGGGGAGACCGCCGATAGACGGTCTCTTTTATTATTGGTATTTACAATATTACAATATTACTCGTATTATTACTTGACAAACGTTTACACTATTGACAACTCTTTAATATTATTATATTCTTTAAGAGCCGGCTTAGCCGAGACTTTAAAAGGAGGTTAATAAATGAAGTACAAAGTCGCGTATATCGACGGTCACGACCTCAAGTATAAGACTTTCACGACGACCGCCGAGAGCAAAGAAGCCGCAGTACGAAATATGAGAGACTCGTACGAAGCCGACTTCGACCACCAAATAATCGAAGTGTACGAAGAGAGCGAGGTAGAAGCATGAGAGTAACGGAGCTTACGCGAGACGAGCTCACAGAGCTTAAACAAAGGTACTATACCGATACGAGCGAAGAAGAGCCGAGTTACGAAGAGCTTATAAATATCGACGAGATTATAAGCGACGAAGAAATCTTTCTCGAGTACAGAGCGTACGACTTCGTAAGAGACGACTTCTTTTGTAATCAGTAAAGCGTAACGCTTTAGGACAGGAGCGGAAACGATGAAGGTAATAGCTTTTATTAACCAGAAGGGCGGCGTCGGAAAGACTACGACCTGTCTTAACGTCGGCGCGGCGCTTTCCCTCTGTGGTTTCAAGTGTCTACTTGTCGATATGGACATCGGCGACTTATCCCAGAGCGCCGGCTTTATTGAGATCGACGACGACGAGCCGACCGTCTACGAGGTGCTTAAGGGCTCAGATATAAACGCCGCTATACGCTCTCATAATGGGCGCTACGACGTCTTACCGTCTGACGAGAGACTTAGCGCCGGCGAGATCGACTTCGCGACCGATAAGAAGCGTAATACGCTATTACGTAGCGCTCTGGGTAAGCTGAGTAAGCCGTACGACTTCGTACTCGTCGATTGTCCGCCGACACTAAGCGTATTTACGACGATAGCGCTCTCAGCCGCCGACGAAGTGATAATACCGGTACAAGCTCAGTATTTACCGCTTAGCGGCGTCTCTCGCGTTATACGTACCGCTGAGCTCGTAAAGAGCCGCTTTAATGGTAAGCTCGAGATCGGCGGCGTAGTCCTCACTTACTACGACGGGCGGCGTAATCTCGATACTGAGGTACTCGACGCTCTGAGCGGCTATTTCGGCGATAAGGTGTATAAGACGACTATAAGCACGAGTACGAAGCTCGGACAAGCGCCGAGTCACGGTAAAGATATTTTCGAGTATAGCCCGAAAAGCGTCGTCGCGAAGCAGTACCGCGAGCTCGCCGGCGAGATAGCGGAAAACATGAAACCACAAAAGAAGGAAAGAAAGAGGTAACAGAAAATGAGTAAAGCACTCGGTAATAATCCACTTTTCAGAAGCGAGCCCGTCGTAGAGCGCGAAGAAGCCGCTCAGATCGTCGAGCCCGAAGTCGTCGAAGAGTTTGAGACCATGAGCTTTAGAGTACGGAAAAGCCATATCAGAAACCTTAGAAGGTACGCGTATACTAACCGGCTCGAGATTAAAGAAGCTCTCGACGAGATATTAACCGGCTTTTTCGATAATATCGACTTATCAGAGTTATTAGATATTCCAGACAGACCGAAGAAAACGAGAAAGAAGGTTTAATATGATTAAGTTTAATAATATTACGCTCTATACCATAGAAGAAGCCGCCGAAATCTTACCGGTATGTCACCAGACGATAAGACGCTATCTAAAAAACGGGCGGCTCAGAGGGCAAAAGATCGGCGGTAGATGGCTTATTAACGAAGAAAGTATAAACGAGCTTCTCGCTTCTCCTGTGGTTTCAAGTAATACCGGCGACGAGGTGAAACAATGATTATTAAATTCACAAAGGAAGAGCTTAAAGAGCGAGACTCTTTCGAAGCTTCTTATGAAAAGCTTTTAGAAGAGCTCGACCTTAAAATTGACTCTCTCCGCGAAGACCCAGAGCCCGACGAGAAGAAGCTCGCCGAGATCGACAAGAAAAGACGTAAGATAAAGCCGCCGAAAAAAGGTAGAAACGCCGATAACGAGCAAGCGTACTTTTCGAGCCCAGAGTACCAAGCGTACTTGGATAAGCTGAGCGAAAACGAAGAAGAGTATCACGCCGTTATAAAAGCATGGGAAGACGCCGGTCCGAAAGAGTGGAAAGCGGCGAGAGACGAGTACGATAGACTCGTCGAAGAGCGCAACGTCGCAAGAAGAGAGTTTTTAAAACGATGTGAAGACCGGTATTTTAACGCGCTTGGCGGCGACCTGGGGAAGATATATAGAGACGCGGCTCACCAAGCTTTACAACTTATCGAAAACCGGTATACGTACTACTCGAAGAAGCTCGAAGAAGAATATATTTCTTTTTCGGCGGTAGACGTAAGAAAGCAAGCCGACGGTAGCTTTCTACTCGACAAGGACGAGACCCGTAAAATAATATACGAGTTAATCGAGCGGCATATAGAAGCGTTAAAAGCCGATTCTAAGCGTCTCTCGCAACTCAAAGAGTATATCGAGCAAATACTCACGAGAAGCGCTCGCGTAAGCTCTGAGGGTGTGCGCGGCGCTATGATTGAACGAAAGCCGACGATAAAGAAAGATAGCGATAACGTACTCGCTACCAGACCGACCGAATACGTTACAACCGTCGACCGAATATCGAAGAAGCTTTTCGAAGGTAAGCTCGTAAAGCCGTTCGAGATCGAAGACCCTCAAGCGCTCTTTCCGGTACGGCTTGACCGAAAAGGTAAAGTAATTGCTCGAGTCGCTATCGACTATAAAGACCTTCTGAGCAAGGGTAATATAATCAAGCTACCAGAGCTCACAGAGCGCGACTATAACGTACACGACGCTATTATTACGCTTATAAGCGCCGGTAATCGTACCATGAGTTACGATATGATTTATCGCGCTATGACCGGTATAATGGACAGTAAAATTAGAGTACCAGACGACGCGAAAGACGCTATCGACGACGCGCTCGATAAGTTCAAAGGTAAGTTTATACTCGAATATGAGCACGAAGACCAAGACGGTAAAACAGTAAGAGACTACTATAACGAGCCGCTTGTTTCTTTTCAACAGGTAACCAGAAAGATAAACGGAAAGCTTGTAGAGGGTGCGATAATTATACCAGACGATACTAAGTTTGACCCTCCGCTTCTGAGGTGGGCTCGTTCTAACGGTAACGAAATCGACACGAGAGATATAACGCTTCTAAACGTACCGAGACTCTATAACGGCGAAGAAAGCTTAACTATAAAAATGTGCTTATATCGCCGTATTATCACTATGAGAAACGTCTTCGAGCGTATCAAGAAAAGCCGCTCAGAGCTCGCAATAAACGAGCGTACAATACGATACGACTACGTTTACGAAGCTCTCGGTCTCAAAGAGCCCGATAAGAGAAAGCGTACGCTCATAAAAGACAAGATCGACCGTATTTTAAAGTATTGGACGGAAAGAGGTTTTATCTCTGGTTACGAGCACAAGAGGGATAAAAGCGCCGGTAATCAGTATTGCGCGGTAACGGTTTCTTTCATACCGAAAGACTGAGCAAAGGGACTACCGCAAAACACGTTACCGGACTACCGCAAAACACGTTACCGGACTACCGCAAAACACGTTACCAGACTACCGCAAAACACGCAACCGGCGCGACGCCAAAAACGACCCTCAAACCCTTACGCCGCAAAGCTTCGCCGGTTTTACGGCTCGAGCGACTATGTAAGACTATGTATAACTATGTCTTTAATAGCGCTTCGCACGCGCTTATTAAGGACTTCGTCCATAAGCGCGGCTTGCGCTGACATGAAACCACAGAGGGAAGAATAGAAGCCGTGAAAGCTGAAACCCAGAGAAACCGGAGAAGAGTCTTCAATAACGGAGGGGGGAGTCGAATCTCGAGAAGGGGACTCGACACCGGCGGGGGTACTTTCTAAAACCTCTCCGAAATAGACCGTTAAAGGGGGGTTATAACGGTTTATAGAGGTTTATTGATACTTTTGTAATATTTAGTAATAAACGTAACATTATATTAACAGACTTACCGAGAAAGAGAGGTAATACGAAATGACTAAGGAAGAAAGAGAAGCGTTAGAAGCTCGAATTATCGCGCAACTCGAGAAAATGAGCCGCGAAGACCTCGAAAAAGTAAACGCTTTCCTCGACGAGCTCGAGAAAGAATACGCCGACGCTCAGAAGTGAGCCGGCGCTCCCTCTGTGGTTTCATGTTGTGAGGTGATACGATGAATTTACCGAAAGAGTTAGAAGCGCTTCGCGAGCGGCGCGTCTGGATATGCTACCCGATGATATGGAATCCGACGAAGCATAGCGGCGTAGGTGGATACGATAAGCCGCCGATAAACCCGTATACGCTTCTTAACGGATCGACCGACAAAGCCGAGAGTCTCGCGACCTTCGACGAAGCCGCCGCTCAGATCGGCAAGACGGCGAGAGTAAGAGCCAAGGGTTACGACGAGCTCGTCGAGACTCCCGTCGTCGGCGTCGGTATTGCGCTCTCTGGTACTGGTATATGCGGCGTCGACTTCGATAACGTTATTGATATGGAAAACCAGACGATAACGCGAGAAGTCTCGGCAATATTGAAAATGCTTAATACGTATACCGAGCTCTCGCCGAGCGGTAAAGGCGTACACGCGCTCTTTCTGGGAAAGCTACCGGATAACGTAAAGCATATCGCCGGCGGTAAGCGTGACGTCTGGGGAACGTATAAAGCCGAGTATCAGCTTTTCGACTCTGGGTATCTTACCGTAAGCGGTAACGTACTCGGTAAGTGGGTATTAGCTGAGCGTACCGCCGAGATTGCCGGCGCTTATGAAGTCTTTTTCGGAGACACCGAGACAGAGCCGAAAGAGACACCGAAAGAAGCGCCGCCGGCTACCAGATCGTCGGCAGGAAGAGCGCCGGCGTCGAAACCGGCTTCTTCTGTGGTTTCTGGTAGCGGCTTTACGTATAAGAGGTGGTTAGAAGAAGTACGCCGGCTCGACGACGCCGAGCTTCTTAAGCGTATTTACGCTTCTGGTAGGATCGGCGAAAGAGTAAGAGAGCTCTACGACGGCGATATTAGCGCTTACGAAAACGACCATAGTCGCGCCGACCAAGCGCTCGTAAGCTATCTTTATAGCTTTACCGGCGACCGAGCTCGTACAGAGCGGCTTTTCAGAGCGTCGGCGCTCTACCGGACGTCTGGAAAGAGTCGAGAGTATATCGCTCGTACTCTGAATAAAGCCGAGAAAGAGCGCGTCGAGCTCGTCGGACATATTGAGTTTACTCAAGACGAGAAGCGAGCTTACGCTCAGCGGAAAGAAGCGGAAGAGCGGAAGAGAGACCCGTTAAAGCCGAGAAGATATAGCTATAATACAAACCGGAAAGAGGGCGGTAGAAGTGACAGAAGAAAGATATAACGAAATCTGTAATATGAGCGAAGACGACGAAGCTTTTAAAAGTCTGAGCTTAGAAGAGTATAACGAATACCGTCGCCGGCGATACTTGGAGCTTACCGACCCAGACGCCGCTATCGGCGAGCTCATGGATAATATACGCCGAGCTCGCGACGGCTCTCTTCCAGTATGGAAGACCGGCTTCGAAAAGTTCGACGAGCTTCTCGACGGCGGCTTTCTCGGCGGTAATCTGATATTACTTGGTGCGATAAGTTCACTCGGTAAGACGACTTTCGCTTTACAAATCGCCGAAAATCTCGCGCTCAGCGGTAGCGACGTACTCGTATTCTCTCTCGAAATGAGTAAGAAAGAGCTTCTCGCGAAGATCGTAAGCCGAAATACTTACCGGATCGTCGAGAAGCAAGGCGTACTTTCCTACTTCGACGAGAAAGACCGGCTTACTATGGGCGACGTATTGCGCGGCAGGATCGGCGACGACCAAATCGACGCGACGAAGCCGTACCAGAAGCGCGACCTCTTCGAAGCGGCTCTCGCTGAGACTCGCAAACTTGGCGACCACTTGTACGTTATTAGAGATAACTCTATTGATATATTCAAAGTAGAAGACTTTATTAACGCTCATATTGTCGCGACCGGTAATAAACCCTTCGTAATACTCGACTACTTGCAAATATTGAAACACGACGACAAGCTTCGCGGCGATAAGCGCGTACTTACCGATGAAGACGTAAACGGGCTCAAAGATTTAGCGGTACGGTTAGACCTTCCGATTATGGTAATCTCGAGCTTTAACCGTAATAACTACTTCGAGCCGGTGAGCCCAGGGAGCTTTAAAGAGTCTGGTACGATTGAGTATACGAGCGATACGCTTATCGGTATGCAATATACCGGTATGCAGTATCAAAAGCACTGGTATAAGAAAAAGGGCGCGAAAGCTAAGCAAGTATACGAGTCTCAGCAAGATCATAATACCAGAGTACGAGAGCTTATCGAAAAAATGGACGAAGACGGCGCTCTCGGTCTGAGCTTGCCGATAGACGTCGTACTTCTGAAAAATCGCGGCGTAAGTAAGGGTAAAGTTCTCTTCGAGTTTTGCCCGAAGTATAACGTCTTTACAGAAAAAGAAGACCAAGACGCCGAAAAATATAAGTGGGATCATAACGCCGACGAAGACGAAGACGGCTCTCTCTCTGTGGTTTCAAGTTCTCCAACTATCGGCGATACTGTGATTTAATATCGGTAATACGGTAATCGTAGCGTACTCGAAAATACGAGTACGCTTTTATTAAACAAAAATATCAGTAATACAGATAACTTGAAAAATACAGATATTAGTGATATAATAAGTAAGGTAAGAAATACCGTATTTCTCAGAAAGAGAGGGCTCTCGAGATGGCTAACCCGATTTTGTTAAACATCAAGCCGAAGAAGGGCGAGACGATTTACGCGGCTCGTATTGAGTACGGAGCGCCGAAAATCGCCGGCTTCCTCCCTATTGAGAGCAAGAGCTCGCCGAACGCTACGACGTATATCGCACTCGACAATATCGCGAGCTTTACGGTATTAAACGCCGAAGCGCCAAATATACCTTACGCTTTCGAGTCTCGCGTTAAGGTGAAAATAGACGACAGTTTCGGAGGGTGAAGCGGTGAGTATTTTTGATCGACTTATCAGAAAGAAGCCGGTAACGGCGACGGCTACGCGGCTTATCACAGAGCCGACGAGCTTCTTCTCGAGCTTTAACGGCGACGCTTACAGTAACGACGTCTTTCGCGAAGCCGTCGACGCGATAGCGCGTAACGCCGGTAAGCTGAAGGGCTCTCACGTAATCAAATACGCCGACCATGAGCGCGTCGACGGCGATTGTAAGCTTAACCGGCTCTTGCAAGTAAGACCGAATCCGCTTATGAGCGCGTACGACTTTCTGTATAAGTTTATCACTCGTCTTTACCTGCATAATAACTCTTTCGCTTATCTGGATCGCGACGAGCGCGGCATTATTCGCGCTATTTATCCGATAACGGCGAGCAAAGTCGACATTTTGAGCGACGCGAGCGGCTCTCTCTTCTGTGGTTTCATGTTGAGAGACGGTAGAGAGGTAGTCTTACCCTATGCCGATATTATCCACTTGCGGCGCTTCTTTAATAACGGCGACGTACTCGGCGAGGATAATACCGCAATTATACCCGGGCTCGAGCTCGCTCAGACAGAAAACGAGGGCATTATTAACGGCATTAAAGCCGGCGCGAGTATTCGCGGTATTCTGAGCTTTACTCAGATTATGAGCCCGTCGAAGCTGAAAGAAGAAAAAGACGCTTTCGTAAAAGACTACCTTAGTCTCGGTAACGAGGGCGGCGTCGTCGCGACCGACCAAAAAATGGATTATAAGCCGATTGAGCAAAAGCCGGTTATACTCGACGCCGACCAAGCGAAAGAGGTAAAGAGCAAGATTTATAACTATCTCGGGCTTACTGAGCGTATCGTAAATAGCTCGTATACAGAAGACGAGTACGCCGCTTTCTACGAGTCGACGCTCGAGCCGCTCGCGGTAGCGCTCTCTCAAGAGTTTACCGCGAAAGTCTTTAACGACCGAGAGCAAGCTTTCGGTAATAGTATCGTCTTCGAGTCTGGACGTCTTCAGTTTACGAGCAATAAGACTAAAGTCGCGCTTATAGCGCAACTCGCGCCGTATGGACTTCTCACGATTAACCAAGCGCTCGATATTCTCAACTTGCCGAGCGTACCAGATGGCGAGAAACGTCTACAAGCGCTTAATATGATCGACCAGAAGCTCGCGAGCGAGTACCAAGTCGGAAAGAAGACCGACGACGATACGAAAGAGGGTGTAGACGGTGGCAAGGGCGACGAGGACGGAGAGAATACTTGACGCTTTCGAAAAGCTCTGGACGGGCTCGAAGCTCGACCGAGACGCTATCGAAGCGCGGCTTATTGGCGCTCAGATCGTCGGTATTTATCCTCTTTGTAATCAGACGGCGAGCGGTAGAAAGTACGCGACCGGCTTCTCTATCGCGTACCGGCGGCTTGGTGGTAAACGCGTCGAGAACGTCGATATAGAAGCCGGAAACGATGAAATCGAAGACCAAATTAGCGTAATCTTTACCGACGATTATGTCGAACCAGAAGAGACGGCGCTTATTGGAGGGTAAGACGATGAAAGAAATTAGAGT
>Ga0310695_10009821_pt1 | contig 14251 bp, 6 predicted proteins | sample RumenRJG_04DNA_FD_203882 | JGI IMG/M metagenome (GOLD analysis project Ga0310695, IMG submission 203882) | Bovine rumen microbial communities from Lethbridge, Alberta, Canada - RJG_04 (v2) (version 2) | ecosystem: Host-associated > Mammals > Digestive system > Stomach > Rumen | place: Canada... | reverse complement strand
CCATAGAACATGCGACAATAGCAGTATTCTGCCAGCGTCTTGGCGGGCAGCTCTGGCGCTGTGGTCAGGCTTTCGCAGCCACTGAACATGCCATGATAGCAGTGTTCTGCCAGCGTCTTGGCGGGTAGCTCTGGCGCTGTGGTCAGGCTTGTGCAGCCTTGTAACATACTAGTATAGCACCCTTTTGCCAGCGTCTTGGCGGGCAGTTTTGGCGCTGTGGTCAGGCTTTTGCAGTTATAGAACATGCCATGATAGCACTCTTTCTTCATCTCTGTGGCGGGCAGCTCTGGCGCTGTGGTCAGGCTTTTGCAGCCTTCGAACATGCTATCATAGCAGTCTTCTGTCAGCGTCGTGGCGGGCAGGAAAATCTGGTGATCGGCATCCTTATTCTTCAGATTCTCTTGCTCATAGAACATTCCTTTGAAGGCGTTTTTTGCTGTCAACGTCTTGTTGGTGGGGTAGTTGTCCTTGTTTATCAGACTCATCACGTTGCCATAAACAAAGGTCTCGGCTGAGAGCTCGAAGCGATAACAATCGTCAAAAGAAATGCCTCCGTACGTCTCGTTCGTGCCTCGGAACGAGATCTTGTCGCCCGCGGCAGCCAGCGTAACACCATCCGCTGTCAGGTCGTCCTTCCATGTGATGCCGCCATCGAGCGAATATTCTACGTTTGGAGCAACGATATTGCCAGATTTATTAAACTTGACGGTTGCCCCATCCGCAGCGGCCTCGAAGGTGAGCGGCGTCTCCAGGTTGATCACCACGCTGACGTCGCATGTGGCCTTCTTGTCGCCCGCTTTGGCAGTAATAACGGCCGTTCCTGTGCCCACGGCATGAACCACACCCTCATCGTCTACCGTGGCGACACTCTCGTCAGACGACGACCACGTGATGTCTGTGTCTTCGGCGTCTGCGGGACTTACCGTAGCTTCGAGCGTCACGGCCTTGCCAGCATAGCCCATCTCCAGCGTCGTCTCGTCGAGCGTCACAGCCGTTACGGCTATTTTTGCGGGGTCTTCGTCAGGCGTCGGATTATCCGTTTCGCCCAATAGTTCGTCGCACGATGTTTGCATCATGGTCATTGCCACCAGCAACGCCATACAGGAAAGTTTCTTGATTGTCAGTTTCATTTTGTTTGTTGTTTTTGGTTCTTATTCTGCTGCTGCGGCGATGGTCCATCCTGCGGGGATGCCGCTATCGCCTTTTATCCAGGGCACATTCGTATTGATCTTTGCATCAGTAGCTGTTCCCTCCAGACTGCTATTCATATCTGCTATATAAGCCGAATAAGCGCTGCTGATATATATTGTCTTCGACGTTACAGATTCATCCGTGCCAGCACCATTGAGCCAGTCTGCAAGGCAGCCAGTAGCACTGAGATCCGTAGCCTTACAGGTAACACTGGATAATTTCTTACAGCCCTTGAACATGTTATAATAGCACCTTTCTGCCAGCGTCTTGGCGGGCAGTTTGGGCGCTGTGGTCAGTTTTTTGCAGCTCGCGAACATGCCATAATAGCAGTTTTCTGCCAGCGTCTTGGCGGGTAGTTCGGGCGCTGTGGTCAGGTTTTTGCAGCTCCAGAACATGCCATCATAGCAGTATTCTGCCAGCGTTGTGGCTGGCAGGTATATCTGGTGATCAGCATCCTTGTTCTTCAGCATATCTTGACCATTGAACAATCCCATGAAGGCATAGTCGGCTGTCAACGTCTTGTTGGTGGGGTAGTTGTCTTTGTTTATCAGACTCATCACGTTGCCATAAACATAAGTCTCGTTTGAGAGTTTGAATTGATAACAATCATAATAATCATCAGCTCCGTACGCCTCGTTCGTGCCTCGGAACGAGATCTTGTCGCCCGCGGCAGCCAGCGTAACACCATCCGCTGTCAGGTCATCCTTCCATGTGATGCCGCCATCGAGCGAATATTCTACGTTTGGAGCAACGATATCCTCATCATAGTCATTAAACTTGACGGTCGCGCCATCCGCAGCGGCCTCGAAGGTGAGCGGCGTCTCCAGGTTGACCACCACGCTGACGTCGCATGTGGCCTTCTTGCTGCCCGCCTTGGCGGTGATGACGGCTGTTCCTGCGCCCACGGCGTGAACCACACCCTCATCGTCTACCGTGGCGACACTCTCGTCAGACGACGACCATGTGACATCAAAGTCTTCAGTGTCTGCAGGACTTACCGTGGCTTCGAGCGTCACGTCTTTACCATTGCCATAAACCATCTCAAGTGTCGTCTCGTCGAGCGTGACGTCCGATACGGGAGGCGCCGGATTATCCGTTTCGCCCAACAGTTCGTCGCACGATGTTTGCATCATGGTCATTGCCGTGAGCAACGCCATACAGGAAAGTTTCTTGATTGATAAATTCATTTTGTTCGGTTTGTTTTTAGTTTCAGAGTGCAAAGATAATTAAAAATGAGCGAATTACCAAATTTTCACGCAAGAAAAATATCAAACTTTACTCCGAGGAAAATCCTGCTTTCACCTATCGGGAGTCAGGTTTTCCTCGGAGCAAAGTCGGGGCCATTTGTTGCAGTTGTTGCAGTGTTGCAGTTGTTTGAGAGCTTTGCGCACCCCTAAAAAAAGGTCTATATATTTATATATATATAATATATATAATATATAGTATTAACTTTTCACTTTTTCCACTTCATGGTTCGAACTGCAACACTGCAACACTGCAGCAAATCAGAGCCGAATGGTGACGGGTTTACCGTTATAGCTGACCATCAGACCATCGGGGTTGTCGAGATCAAGGGGCTTAGCCTGATCGCTGCTGACGAGCACGACGTTGAAACGGCGGTTCTTGAGCATACCGGGGAACTGCCCTTTGCGGGCACCGAACGAGAGCGTACGGGTGGCATCGTCGTAGGTAATGTCGATGGTGGCATATTTGCCGCGCTCATAGTTGTAGTTGGTACCCTCGTCTTCATAGAGCTGGAAACTGCCGTTTTGTCCGGCATAGACGTAGAGGTTGATGAGCTCGGCGGGGCGCTCGTCGCTCCACTGCATCTCAGGACCGAAGGGGATGATGGCGCCCTCGCGCACGAAGACGGGAATCTGCTCGTAGGGAGCATCGACCACGAGGCGCTGACCACCCTCGAGGTGCTCGCCTGTGTAGAGATTGTACCAGCCACACTGCTCTGGGAAATAAACAGAACGATTGCGGGCCTTGTAGTAGCCTACGGGACAGGCCATCAGCGCGGGACCGAACATCCACTGGTTGCCGATATTCTCAACCTCCTTGTCGCCATTGAAGTCCATCACGAGGGCACGCATCAGGGTGTAATCCTGGAAGTGTGCCCAACCAGCCATTGAGTAGAGGTATGGCATGAGACGATAGCGCAACTTATCGTAGTAGACAAACGACTTATAGGCAGGATGACTGTCGGGGGCGATGTTCCATATCTCGCGCAGGGGCCACTGGCCGTGTGAGCGGAACAGGGGGATGAAGGTGCCGAACTGGTTCCAGCGAGTCTGCAGCTCGCGCCACTCCTTGAGGTCTTCGTTCTCCACGCCGCTATGGTCGAAGAGCTGCTGGGCAGCCACGTAACGATTCTCCACGCAGAAGCCGCCCTGGTCCATGCCCCAGAAGGGGAGACCCGAGATGGAGTAGTTGAGACCTGCCGTCATCTGGGCGCGCATGTCTTCCCAGCGAGTACCGATGTCACCGCTCCATGTGGCGGTTGAGAAGCGCTGCTCGCCAGCGAAGCCGCTACGGGTGAGGAGGAACACGCGGGGCTCGTTCTGCTTGCCTTTCCACACGCTGCGCTGGCCGTTATAGATGGCGTCGGCATTGACGGTGCTGTAGGCGTTGAAGTATTCGGTAGAGGTACCTAAAGCGGTGGGGCCGCTAAGGGCCTTGCGATACCACATGGGGGTACAGTCGCGCACGTTGGGTTCTGAGGCGTCCATCCACCAGGCATCGACACCAGCGACACCGTTCTTGTTGAACTTGGTATAGAGGTTCTCGTCCATCTGGCGCCAGAACATCTTGCGGGCTCCCGGGTCGTAGGCGTCGTAGAAGCCGTTCTTATAGCCGGGCCCCACCCAGTCGTGGATATCGTCGGTGGGCGACTGAACGTACATCCAGCCTTTGGCATCGAGCTCTTTGTAGTTATCGGTATTGCAATAGAACTTAGGCCACACAGAGATCATGAAGCGACCGTGCATGGCGTGTACGGAGTCGAGCATGGCCTGAGGATTGGGATAGCGCGAGGCCTCGAACTGATGGGAGCCCCACTGGTCCTCGGGCCAGTAGTTCCAGTCCTGCACGATGTTGTCGATGGGTATCTGGCGCTTGCGGAACTCGGCGAGGGTCTGTTCCACCTCGTCAGAGGTCTTGTAGCGCTCACGGCTCTGCCAGAAGCCCAGCACCCACTTGGGATAGAGCGATGCCTTACCAGTCAGAGTACGGTAACCAGAGATGACCTGGTCGAGGTTCTGGCCAGCGATGAAGTAATAATCCATGTCCTTGGCCATCTCGCTCCAGACGGAGAGCTTGCCACGCTCCTCGGCACTGCGGGGCTCAGCCACGCGCAGTCCGCAATAGCTCTCGCCGCCATCGGGCTGCCACTCTATGCGCAACTGGGCTTTGCGTCCCTTCTGGAGCTCGCAGCTGAACTTATAGGCGTTGGGGTTCCAGGCTGTGCGCCAGCGCTCGGGCACGACTTCGCGGCCATCGATATAGACCTTGATGTAGCCGGCATAGTAGAGGATGAACTGGTAGAGCTGTGTCTTACCAGCACATTTGCCACAGCATTCGGGTTCGATGAAGCCTTCGTAGGTAACGTTGGCGCCTGCCAGCTGGAAACCCTGAGGCAGGTTCTTGATGCCACCGTTATCGGTCTTCAGCGCAATCTCCGACTTGGCTGGCGTACCGTATTCGTAATAGATGGAGTCTTCGTCGCGCACGAGCTTCTTACCCATACGGTCGATATAGGTGCCCGTGAGGTGGCCCTCCCTGCCCTGTCTGTCGTAGAGTTTGAAGGCGCGGTTGAGCTGGAGATAGTCGTTAGGATTGCCAAAGCGACAGAAGGAATAGGAATCCCACAGCAGACCGTAGTTCTTGTTGGACAGGACGAAGGGTACAGACACCTTGGTGTTGTACTGGAACAGGTCCTCGTTCTTACCCTTCATGTTGAACTCTTCGCTCTGGTGCTGACCCAGACCGTAGAAGGCCTCATCCTCAGGCGAGTCGAACTTCATCTGCCACGTCAGACCATGCTTCTGCTCCTCGGGGACGGAATAGCCCGTCTTCATGCCCAGCTCGCGCTCTGGCACGGTGAAGGGCCAGAACTGCTTGCCGTCGCTGGCCTCGCTGAGGAGCTGACGGCCCTCTGCGTCGAAAAACGACAGCTGGCCCGTGGCCTTCGACACCACAGCCTTGACATTGCGGGCCTTGACGACCACCGTCTCGCCCTCGTCGCTCACACGGTAGGAGCCTTTGGCTGGAGCCGTCTGGGGGACAATCATCAGCGAGGCGGGCTTCTCGGGCAGAGCCTCGTCAGAGGTGGCTCGCACACGGATAATGTTGTCGTTCATCACTTCCAGACGGATTACTTTTGCCTGACCTCCGTCAGGACGAATAGTCACAAAGTTTCCACTGGTCTGCACCTCGGCCGCCATCGACATTCCCGTCGTGAGCAGGGCAGACACCAGGATTAGAATTCTTTTCATACGTTTTAATTATATTATTGATGATATCAGTTATTTATTTCATCGTCATCGTCCATCAACACGGCTTCCTCGACGTCGCCGGCATCTTCGAGCGGAATAGTGATGGTGAACACAGAACCGCCTCCCGCGTTGTTGTCGCCAACAACCGTTCCGCCATGGGCTGCCACAATATCCTTCACGATGTGCAGGCATATACCCGGGTCGTCGTCGCTCACCACAGGGTCGAACATGTGAGCCTTGGCCTCCTCGGGCAGTCCGACGCCATTATCCGAAATGCGGATGGTGCCATGGTTGTCGGTCTTGTCGACGAACACCTTGATGCGACAGTCGCTGGGTGAGAACATCACGGAGTTGTTCAGCAGTATCTGGATGGCCTGAGCCATCATATCGTGGTCGAACTCGAGCCTCAGATCCTGAGCCAGAGGGAAGAAGGAGAACTTCACCCGCTTGCCGTCAGGAGCCTTGTACTGGGCACACTGCTCCTTCATGAACGCCTGGAGGTCGTTCTCCTGGCGGTGCAGTGTCAGCGCGCTCACCTCCCACTCGGGCTGCCGGGACTCTGCATTCTTCCGGGCGGTCTGCTCCTCAGCCATCATCTGGGTCTTCATCTCGTTCATCCACTGCTTCTTCTTCACCTCCATGCGCAAGCGCTCACGCTCTACGTGATCGGCCTGACGCTTCAGGAAGAAGTGACGCCACAGCCACACTGCACCAGCCACGAAGAGGAGGAACAGCAGCAGTATCCAGCGATTGCGCAGCAGCGGGGGCGTGATGGTAATCTTCAGCGTGGCCTCGTTCTGTCCCATGGTTCCGTCTTCGTTGAGCATGCGCACATGAAGCACGTAACTGCCATGATGGAGCGACATATAGGTGATGTTGGGATCCTGCTCTTCCGTCTTAATCCACTTGTCGCTGAAACCTTCGAGCATATAGACGAAGCGCGAGGGGTTGTGGATTTCGCCCTTATCGGTAGCCAGCTGGATAGTGAACTGGTTCTCGTAATGACGGAGGGTCAGCTCGCGACTGTCGTTGAGTGCCTTTTTCAGAATCACGCGACCTTCGTATTCATCGCCTACGCCCAGTTCCTGTCCGAAGAGTTTCAGACCACTGAAGATGGGCTTCTCCGTATTGTGGATATTGGCCACAAGCTTAGGATAGATAACGTCTACACCTCCAAGACCGCCCACCAGGATCAGACCGTCCTTAGTGCGAGAGATGGAACGCTGGTTGTAGGGGCCTTCCTGCAATCCGTCGCGGCTGCTGAAGCTGCTCACGGTGAACGTCCAGTCGCCATCTTCCTCTTTCTTAGGAACGACACTCGAGACGCCGTGCTCAGTAACAACCCACATGTTATGCTGGAGGTCTTCGGCAATACCCACGACACTCGAGCCCAGAAGGCCGCTGTTCCTGTCGAGAAGGGTCTGCTTGCCTGTCTTTCCGTCGACGACACAACAGCCTGCTGTAGAGCCATGCCATACAAGGCCTCGGCTGTCTTCGATGACACAGGTCGTCGACGCCATAGCTGCCGGCTGTCCGGGGATGGCGGGGATGGTGATGTTGACAATCTTTCCGCTCAAGGGATTGATGAGCGAATAGTACTGCGAGTGTCCCACCATGAGCCAGCCTTTTGCCGTCCACGTGGCCGAGGTCATGAAGTTCTCTGGCAGATTGGAGTTATAGGAATTGTAGGTCTTGAACTTTCCGGTCTTGACATCCAGTTGCTGCACACCGTTGCCCAGCGTGCCCAGCCAGATGTTGCCCCACTTATCCTCGGTGACAGACCATACGTTGTTGTTCAACAGACCGTCCTCGGCATTCGAGGCGGTATAGTTGGTGGCATGACCATTGGCGATGCGGATGAGACCGCCGTTATAGGTTCCGAACCACACGGAACCGTCGCTTGCGCCATACGAGGCCACCATGATGTCGGAAGCGAAACCACAGCGGGCCTTGTCGTAGACCTCGGTCTCACCCGTAGAGGGCACGTACTTAACGATGCCGCGATTGTCCGTACCCAGCCAGTAGTTGCCGTAGATATCTTCTGTGGTGGTGTTGACATCGCCCAGCTCGAGGGTCTTGAAGCCCAGCAGCTTCTCGATATACTGGTTCAGACCATTACGATAGCATGCTATCCATACGCCGCCATTCTTATCGATCAGCAGATGCTTGGCCGTGTTCTCGCTCAGGGTGGTGGTATCATACTTGTTGTTGACGAACTGCTTCACCTCCTTGCTCTTCGGGTCGACCACGAACAGACCTTCATGATCCGTCGCAATCCACAGCCATCCGCGATGGTCCATAGCCACATCCCAGATCTGCATAGGACTGGGCAGTGCGGGGATACCGTATTCTGCGAAATAGCTGTTGACAGACGTGTGCCACTTCTTCTCCTTCTGGTCGAAGATAAACACCTTACCGCCTCCGGTGATGACCCAGTAGTTGTTGCGCTTGTCGACAAAAATGTTATAGGCATCGCTAGGCTTGCCGCCATTGTTACGCATATAGCTGTCTTTCGAGAGCACCGTTCCATGATCGCCATCGACGATCATCATGTCGCCATCGCTCGAAGCCATGAGCAGACGACCGTCAGACTCGCCAAACGAAGATACCCAGAACTCTTTCGAGATCTCGTCCTGGGCATAGCCATACTTCACCAGCTTGAGTTTTTTCTTCTTGGGGTTGTAGCAATAAAGGCCCTCATCATAGGTCTTCACCCAGATGCGCTTCTCGGAGTCGATATAGAAGCGGTCGATACCGCCCTTGATGCCCCACTTGACCAGTTCGGTAGTAGGGTTACGGTTTACGCGCTCTGTGACGGGGTCGAAAATACTGTAGTTCATGCCCTGCTTCAGCCAGAGACGACCTAAGTGGTCTTCCCATATCTGATCAATATAATTATTACGCAGCGAGGTGGAGTCGCTCGGACTGGAATAGTAGGTACGGAAACGGTAGCCGTCGTAACGGTTCAAACCATAGGACGTGCCTATCCAGATAAAGCCCTTTGAGTCTTGGAAAAGGTAATTGATGGTTGAGTTAGAAAGGCCATCGCGCGTATCCAGACGACGGAACTTCATATCAGGAATCACGGTAGAAGCCGCGCTCATTCCGAGGCTGAACATCAGGAGCAAAGAGGTCAGAAGCTGCTTCATAATAGTTATCGGTTATGATTCATATTTCGTTATTGCGCTACAAATGTAAGGGTTTTCCACGAGAAAAACAAATAATCTGCAAAAAAATTGCAACTGAGTTGCGAAACATTCTTCATACCTTTGCACCCAGAAAGTAAAAAAGTAGAGAATATGGCACATCAACATCATCACGAAGCGTGCAGCTCATGTGAGCATAAGCATGAGCACCATCACGAGCACGAACACAGTCTGAAAGAACAACTGGCACTCATCATTGTGACTGCTGTATTGCTCATCGTGGCCGTTATCATCGAGAAAAACACCAGTCTCACCACATGGCAGTTGCTGCTCGTCTACCTGGTACCCTATCTGCTCATCGGGCACAACACCCTGAAAGAGGCCGTAGAGGGACTGCTGAGCGGTGACGCCTTCAACGAGCATTTCCTCATGTCGATAGCTACCATCGGAGCACTCTGTATCGGATTCCTGCCCGGAGCCGAAACGGAATTCCCTGAGGCGGTATTCGTGATGCTGTTCTTCCAGATAGGTGAGCTCTTTGAGGGATATGCCGAAGGGAAAAGTCGTGACAGCATTGCCCATCTGATGGACATCCGTCCTGACGTGGCTCACGTAGAAATTTCAGGAGACAAGGAGACTGGGACACATGGAGTCCAGGACGTATCTCCGGAGGCAGTGGCTGTTGGTTCAGTGATCGTGATTCGTCCAGGCGAGAAGGTTCCCCTCGACGGCACGATTATCGAAGGCAGCACCTCGCTGAACACCATCGCCCTGACGGGCGAGAGCCTGCCTCGTGAGCTGGAGACCGGCGATGAGGTCATCTCCGGTTGTGTGAACCTCTCTGGCGTCATCAAGGTTCGCGTAACGAAAGCCTTTGGCGAGAGTACCGTCTCAAAGATACTGAACCTTGTGGAGCACGCCACCAACAGTAAGTCGAAGAGCGAGACGTTCATCACACGTTTCGCCCGTATCTATACGCCAGTAGTGGTGTTTGCAGCTATTGCCCTGGCAGTCATCCCTACCCTGTTCGGAGGCGCTTTTGCCACTTGGCTCTATCGTGCGCTGATGTTCCTGGTAGTGAGCTGTCCCTGTGCTTTGGTAATCAGCGTTCCCCTCACCTTCTTCGGAGGTATCGGCGGCGCTTCGCGTAAGGGTATCCTCATCAAGGGCGCCAGCTATATGGATGTGCTGGCACAGACTAAAACGGTTGTGTTTGATAAAACCGGTACGCTCACCCATGGACAATTCGCTGTCGAGGCCGTTCACCCCGACCAATACGACGAACGGCAGCTACTTCATCTTGCCGCCCATGTGGAGCACTATACCACCCACCCTATTGGCGCAGCCCTGCGCGACGCCTTTCCTGAAGAGGCCAGCGACGGCTGTGAGGTGACAGAGGTTGAGGAAATCGCCGGTCACGGCATACGTGCCCGTGTGGGCGACAAGATGGTGAGTGTGGGCAACACGAAGATGATGGAAAGCATCGGAGCAAAGTGGCACGACTGCCATCATGTGGGTACCATCATTCATGTAGCCATCGACGGACAGTATGCCGGCCATATTGTCATCAACGACAAAGTGAAAGAAGACAGTGCTGAAGCTATTGCATCGCTCAAGGCGCTGGGTATCAGCAAAGCCATTATGCTCACAGGCGACCGTAAGGAGGTGGCTCAGCACGTGGCCAGTCAGCTGTCACTGACGGGATACCATGCAGAACTGCTACCAGCCGACAAGGTGGCTTTCATGGAACGCGAGTTGGCTGCTTCGGAAGCCAAGGTTGCCTTTGTCGGCGACGGCATCAACGATGCCCCCGTTCTGGCTCGTGCTGACGTAGGTATTGCTATGGGCGGTCTGGGAAGCGACGCGGCCATCGAGGCAGCAGACGTGGTACTGATGGACGACAAACCTTCGAAGATAGCCCTCGCCATCCGCATAGCCCGACGCACCTTGGCCATAGCCCGCCAGAACGTGTGGTTCGCCATCATCGTCAAGATAAGCGTACTGATTCTCGCCACCTTTGGTCTTGCCACGATGTGGATGGCCGTTTTCGCAGACGTCGGCGTCACGGTATTGGCTGTCCTCAATGCTATGAGGGCGCTGAAAAATTAAGGGAAAAAGCTATCGCTTAGCACTCGTGTCGCGGATAACAAGCTTCTGCGGCACGATTTTCTTATAGATCTTCGTATCGCCGTTGATGTTCTTCAACAGGAGCTTGCATGACTCGATGCCCATCTCATGGCTCTGATCTTCGATGGCCGACATGCGTGGCGTCACATAACTGGCATGCACATCGTCGGTAAAACCTATCAGTGCCACATCGTCGGGAATACGGAGCCCCTTGTCTTTTATGGCAGAGAAGGCTGCGAAGGTAATAATGTCATTGAAGGCCAATATGGCGTCAGCATGATTGTCCAGCAGCTTTTTCGTGGCCTCATAAGCCCAGTCGTAGTCTATCTTCTCACATATCACCAGGTTGCGGTCAATGGGGATTTTATTCTCCCTCAGAGCCTCCAGATATCCGTGCTTGCGACGGCGCACCATATCCAGATGGTTCGGGCCACCGATAAAGGCAATCCTCCTGCTACCCGTATCAATCAGATGCTGGGTGGCCTCCTGGGCTGCCACATCGCCATTAGCCATCACGCTCGAGAACCGGTCCTGCAAACAAGTACGGCCAAAGAACACCAGGGGGATACCCATTTGGGCTATCTCTTCAAAATGGCTGTAATCTGTGGTGTTCTGCGACAGACAGGCTATGATACCCTCTACGTGAAGACTGATAAAGTTATCAATAGCCCTCACCTCAGCCTCGCTGTCTTCATGGGTATTGGCACTAATCACCGAATAGCCCGCCTTACGCGCCTCATCCTCAATACCGTCGAGCACAGCAGCATAATAATGGGTCACCAGATTGGGAACCACCACACCAATAACTCTCGGGGCTTCTTTTCTCAAGCTCTGGGCAAAGGGATTAGGTCTGTAATTCAACTTCTTGGCAAGCGCTTTTACTTTTTCCTGCATCTCCATGCCAATCTCTGGAGAATTACGCAGGGCTCGGCTAACAGTAGCTATACTCACACCCAGTTCCTGGGCAAGGTCTTTCAACGATGTACGACGCTTATGATTTGTCATATGTTGATTACAAAAAAAGATGGTTCGGATGCAAAGATACAAAAATAATCTTAAATTGCAAACGTTTACGTGTAATTTTAGTTTAAAACACTTGCATTTTGAGAATTTTCGTCGTACCTTTGCACCAGCAAAAATGAATGAGTAATGAATAGTTGATAATAAGTTAGTTAGAAAAGGTAAAAGCAAGACTGTCGTGATGACACTCTTGCTTTTTTATTTTTCTATGAGAAAACACTCAAGTACTCTTACTTGTAGCACTCAAAGATGCTGGCGATAGTCTGCTGGGGAAGTTTCTTCGTCATCAGACTGACAATCCATACTACAGGGAAACCGCCAACCATGGCGATAGCACCACAGTTAATGGGATTGATAGGATTGCCGATGAGCATATTGACAACCGTCAGACCTACACCCCAGACGAAGCAGGCCCATACGCTCTTCGGAGTAACGCCACGCCAATAAAGGCCCAACATAAAGGGAGCCAGGAAAGCACCGGCAAGAGCGCCCCATGAGATACCCATCAGCTGAGCGATAAACGTTGGCGGATTCAAGGCTATCAATAATGAGATGGCAATGAAGAACATGATGAGCACACGCATCACAATCACCTTACGACGCTCTATCTTCTCTGCCACGATATCGTCGATACTACCATCCTCTACCTCACCAGGCAACGATTTCTTGTCGCGATATATCAGGTCGAGGGTCATCGTTGACGATGAGGTGAGCACCAGAGAAGCCAGCGTAGACATAGAGGCCGACAAAACCAGCAAGACCACAAGGGCAATCAATATGTCAGGCAAAGTGATAAGCATGGCAGGGACAATCGAGTCGAAGGCTATCTTGCCATTCGCTCCGATAACGGGTTCATAGAGACGTCCGAAACCTCCGAGGAAATAACAGCCGCCAGCCACGATAAAGGCAAAGACCGTTGAGATGACTGTACCACGCTTGATGGCGGCTTCATCCGTAATAGAATAGAACTTACCCACCATCTGTGGCAAGCCCATCGTACCAAGCGAAGTCAGGATGACCACGCCGAGCAGTCCCCACGGATCAGGACCGAACCACGAAGCGAATCCGCCGTTTACAGCAGGATCGGCATCCGAGGGAATCAAAGCCAGTTTATCTACAGCGGCCAAGAGACCGCCCTGAGCATTGAGAACGGCTACGATAACAGCAACAATACCGAAGAGCATGATGATGCCCTGTATGAAGTCGTTCATGGCTGTGGCCTTATAACCACCCAGAATCACATAGACAGCCGTCAGAACAGCCATAATCACAACACAATACTCGTAGGGAATACCGAATCCCATCTCGAAGAGGCGTGAGATACCGCTATATACACCAGCTGTGTAGGGAATCAGGAACACGAAGGCAATAACGGATGCGACAACACGCAAGCCCTGATCGCTGAAGCGGGTACCAAAGAAGTCGGGCATCGTACGGCTCTCGATATGCTGGGTCATCAGTTTGGTTCGTCGGCCTAAGATGATCCATGCCAGAAGCGAGCCGATAATGGCATTACCAATACCTATCCACGCACTCGACAATCCGTATTTCCAGCCAAACTGTCCGGCATAGCCGACAAAGACTACTGCCGAGAAATAAGAAGTACCAAAGGCGAAGGCCGTGAGCCATGGACCAACGGCACGCCCGCCTAACACAAATCCGTCAACACTGCTGGCCTGCTTACGGGTATACAACCCCACACCAATCATCACGGCCAGGAAGATGATGGTCAGAGTAATCTTTATAATCATAGTTTCTTAGTTTCTATTTAGAATGCGACTTGGACCTGGGCCTGAAGCCAGTTATAGTCCTTTGAACTGATATTCTCACCACAGAGGCAGCGGGTGTACTGTAACTGCATACGGCACTTCTTGTAGAACCAGTACTGCAGACCGAGTGTCAGATTGGTCTGTTCCCATCCGTCCACCTTAGTATTACGGTCGAAGGTCTCACCGCTGGCTACGACATCAAGTGCGTCGACTACAGGAATACAGACGGTAGCATAACCACCACGCGAGCCAACCTCGCCATCCTGACCACCGAGCCACTCTGCACGGATAGAAGCAGGACGGGCCTCCTTGTATTTACTTCCTGTGTAGGCCTGAGTCTTATACTCTACGCCTACGCTGTAACGATTGCGCTTATAGTTATCGCCTACCTGTATATCAGGATTCCAGGCAGCATTACCTACAGCACAGCCTGTACCCAGATAGCCCGATGTCACGAAACGGAGTCCTGGCATGGGACGCAGTTCGAGTTTGGCAATAAAGT
>Ga0310695_10009820_pt1 | contig 14251 bp, 7 predicted proteins | sample RumenRJG_04DNA_FD_203882 | JGI IMG/M metagenome (GOLD analysis project Ga0310695, IMG submission 203882) | Bovine rumen microbial communities from Lethbridge, Alberta, Canada - RJG_04 (v2) (version 2) | ecosystem: Host-associated > Mammals > Digestive system > Stomach > Rumen | place: Canada... | reverse complement strand
ATCTTTACTTGGAGTCTTGTGCATAAAGTTTCAGTTACAGACGGAGAAAGAACTTATGACGAGTGCGCTTCCGATGACCAAATAGTATATGTAACGAATCATCAAATCGAGGCAAAAATCGGTTATCCTGACAAGAAAAATAAACTAATTTGTGTTGATAATTTTGACGGGTTGTTGGCAAATGACGTTAGTATATACGATGACGGTACAAACATTATTAAAGGTTGGTGGACTTCTAATAATGATGCTGTTATAAAATATGAGGCACGCTACGAAGGCATTTCTAATTCTGCGTATGCCGTAGACGTTTCCGATTTGCCGCATGGTGAAACCGTATTCACATGGCATGTTGAAGGTTTTGGCTGCGGAGAGGTTACGGAAACCGTTACTATTAACAACGGTGCTGTAACTGCTGATGCGGGCGAGGACGATTTTACTTGTACCGATGAATATGAACTTCATGCAAGCGAATTAGAAGAAGGATGGACTGGATATTGGCTGATAATAGGTGGTAGTTTTGAAAAATATGAAAACTCAACTAATAACGTTACAAAAGTAACAGGTTTGTCTGAATATATTGCAAATACGTTTCAATGGCATGTCAAGACAGCTGATTATTACGGACAAGAGGGGTGTTCTGATTATGATGATGTTACAATCAAAGCAAACGGTTTCACCGTTTATGCTAATGAAACAACACCAATAGATAACGAAAAAAACTCACAATACTCACTTTGCGGTTCAGAAGGTTCTATAATGGGAACAATCCTTAGTGGTGGTACAGGCTATTGGACTTCTTCACCAGCGGGACTTATTGTTGGGGCAAGTACTGATTTTTTGTTAGAGTTTGACCTTGGTACTAATGAAAGTGCGGTTTTTACTTGGACTGTTGCAAAAGACGGTTGTACCGATTTTGACAAGGTAACAGTTATCAACAACCGTTTTGAGTCAGAAATTTTGGCAGAAGAAAATATTGTCTGCGGTACTGAGAGCAGGATAACAGCCACTATTCCTGAAAGCGGTTTTAATGGTTATTGGGAATGTACATCGTCTGCGCTTGTAACCTTTGACGAATCAACCAACAAAGAAACCACAATTAAGAATTTGCAGCCCGGCGAAAATACAATAAAGTGGACTGTTTATAACACCAAGGGCGAGAGATGTAATTCTGTGTCAGAACCGTATGTAATTAAAAATATTCAAGTAATTCCGACGGTTTCTGATGTTGTTCCCGTTTATGATTGTTCATACAAGGTTACGCTTTCAGCCGGTTCGCTTTCGGATTACGGCACGGTCGGTGCTGACGTTTTCGGACGTTGGGAAACCGTAAGCGCACCTGTCAGCGTGAATATTTTAAGCCCTTCAAACAACGAAACAGAAGTTTCTGGTCTTACAGGAGGCGGCGACTATACGTTTAAATGGGTAGTTTACAGAAAAATTGACGGCTATCCTGCCGAGGCAGGATATTCCGACGGCGGATTCTGCCACGACAGCAAGACGGTAAGTTTTACGATGAACATAGTTCCCATTACTGTTGAAATGAATGATTTCAGTTACGGTGAGCCTGTTAATCCCAAGGTTACGAAAGGCGACGGAACAGACGTTACAGAGTCTTGCGAAAAAATCTATACTGACAAAGACGGTCAGACTGTCCTCACTGATTTGGAGCACATTCCGGCAGGAATATACACTTTAACAGTTAATTACAGCGGTTTGACAGAAATGGCGACTGCGAGTACAACGTTTAACATCGGCAAAGCGACACAGCAGATTACCGTTACGCCCAAGGAAGATTTGGAATATGACGGACAGGAGAAAATCCTGATTGAATTTGACGAAACCTCTATTAGTGCGCTTTATGACGGTGTTGTGAAATTCAGGCTCGGCTCTGACGGCGGATACACCGTAACCGACGCCAACGGGATTACGGCTGTTGATGCCAAAGATTATGTTGTTTGGTATAAGGCTGACGAAACAGAAAATTATAAAGCGGTGGAAGAAACTTCGCTTATGGTAACAATCGCTCCAAAAACAATTGACCCCAATGTCGTCCTCAGCGAAACTTCTTTCGTTTATGACGGAGACGAAAAAAAGCCGGCGGTTGTTTCCGTTACTTTTGAGGGCGTTGATTTGTCAGAGGAGTGCGGTGAGCCGGATTATAAAGACAACGTCAATGTCGGCGAGGCAAGCGTTACGCTGAAAAACAAGACCGGCAGCAACTACGCTTTTACGAAAACGGTGAAATTCACGATAAAACCTCTTGAAACAGAATATGTCATCGGAAAAAGTGCGTACATAAAAGTAACTGTTCCAACCACAAATGAAACATTGAGTTTTGTTACTGACAATTCAGAAATTACCGTTGAAAAGAAAAACGGAGAATACTATCTTTCTTCAACCCAAACGGTTAAAAAAGGCGACAAAGCGCGTATAACATCTTCAGTTACAGATTTTAAAGTAACAATTGACGACTTTTTTGAAAACCTTTTTGATGAGGACAAATGGCACAAAGAAAACGTAACTTTGACTTATCCCGCAAACACAAACGGCTGGGTTTTGAACGTTCCTGACTGGACAGACAACACTGTTACGGACGAAGGCGAAAACGATGTCAAATGTGAAATTCTTGATGCCTCCAATAATATAATGGCGGCGGACAACATCATTGTAAAAATTGACAAAACTCCGCCTGAGGTTTCTCTTGAGGCAGGCGGTTATGATATTGCTTTGAGCCTTGACAACCCTAAAAACTATTATTTGCGCGAGGGTGCAGTTTTTAAAGTCTCATCTTTGGATGAATTGAGCGGTGTTGAAAATATCCAATACAGTCTTGACGGCGTAAGTTTCAATGATTTTGACAACGAGACAACGCTTCCTGACGGAAAAAGTACAGTTTACGTCCGTTCAGAAGATGTGGCGGGCAACACGTCCGAAATATATTCTGCTGAGTTTACCGTTTTCAACGACAGCAAGTTTGCTGAAAACTTAGGAAACGAAATCACTTCTGCCCCTATCTATTATTCAGCGGAAATGATTGAGGATCAAACTTTTTCAATTTTGCTTGAGGGCAATACAATAGGTGCGATAACAGAAAAAAACGGTCTTAACTTGAATTTTCTTGAAACTGACAACGTTATAAAAATCAACAAAGAGTATCTTAAAACACTTTTGCCGGGTAACGATACTATTTTGGTTCACATAAATCCGCTTGGTGATTCTAATGGTTGGGAGTTAGACTTAAAACCTGCGGATTACGAATCGCAAACAATGAAAATTATCCTTGAGGTCAAATACGAGGTTATGCCTTCTAAATATTCGTTTGTAATGGAAACAGACACAACAATAAAGTCGTTTTGTCGTGGTGATGTTTTGCTTATGAACATGGACTTTGATAAAAGGTATTCCATGGTCGATTATATTTCGATAGACAAATTGAACATTAATAAGGAAGTTCCTTACGAGGGCATAAAGTTTACTGTTCCAGAAGGCACATTGAGCGGTGGCGACGAAAAAATTCCCGTGAAATTTTTCAAAGACGATTACATGTTTGAGAATACAATGATTTTCCCAGCCAATTACCCTTCAGAAAGAAATATCCGTCTTTATGACGATGTTTTGGCTTTGGATAATTTTGACGGACAATTTTTGGACGGTGAATACAAATGGTATATGGACGGTGTGGAGATTTTAGGCGAGAACAAACAGTTCATAGATTTGTTGCCTTATCTTAACGACGGCAAAGAGCATATATATTTGGCTTCGGTTTTAAATATTGACAGCCTCCGTTTTCGAGTTTGTCCCAGTGATGATTTCATAGTAGAGCAAATTGCGAAAAAAAAGGCGGCTTCAGTCAGAACGTATCCTAATCCGGCGGTAAGCAATCAGCCTATTTATATCGAATTAGAAAATTTTTCGGATGATGATTTTTCTAATGCTGAAATTGTAATTTACAACCAACTCGGTATTGTTGTCAACAGAATTTCTGATGTTAAAAAAATTAATTCCATTGTTTTGAAAGACGGTTTTTACAACGGTACTGTCTTTTTGAACGGCGTAAAGACTTTGAATTTCAAGATAATCGCAGAATGAGCACGGTGATTTGCTTTTCTTGAAAAAAAGTCTTAACTTTGCCGCGAATTATTATAAAAGAAATATAAAAAAAATGTCATCGGTTTTGGTATTGACTATAATTGCAGTGTATTTTGCAATTATATTGTTTATCAGTCATTTAACAACGAGAAAAAGCAGTAATAACAAAGATTTTTTTTCGGGTTCAAAAAAATCCCCATGGTATGTTGTAGCCATTGCGATGGTTGGAACCTCAATTTCAGGGGTAACATTTATTTCCGTTCCCGGCATGGTTCAGTTTTCGGGCTTTGGATATTTGCAAATGGCGTTAGGCTTTGTTGCCGGATATTTTGCTATTGCATATATACTTTTACCGCTCTATTACAAATTGAATTTAAATTCAATTTATACGTATTTAGACCAAAGGTTTGGAAATTCTGGTTATAAAGTAGGAGCCGGATTCTTCTTGATTTCTAAGTTTTTGGGTTGCGGTGTTAGAATGTATTTGACAGCGTTGGTCTTGCAGCTGATAATTTTTAACTCTTTGGGCATACCGTTTTGGCTTAATGTCGCCGTTACGATGCTGATTGTTTGGCTTTATACTTTTAGAGGCGGAGTCAAAACGCTTGTTTGGACGGATATGATTCAGACATTGTCGCTGATTGCGGCGGTTGTTTTGTGTATTTATTATGTCGGCAAGGCTATGGGCTTGGATTTTAGTGCGATGTGTTCTTCTATTGTAAATTCCAGAATGTCAAGACTTTGGTATTTTGACGATGTTAATTCTAAACAATATTTTTTCAAGCAGTTTTTTGCGGGAATGTTTACGACAATAGCCATGACAGGTTTGGATCAAGACATGATGCAGAAAAATCTCAGTTGTAAAAATTTGAAAGAAGCGCAAAAAAACGTTGTTAGTTACGGGTTCAGTTTTTTCCCTGTTAATCTGTTGTTTTTGGCTTTGGGAGTTTTACTTTATCAATACGCCGGAAGTTTGGGAATGTTTTCTGACGGTGTTTTAAGCGATATTAACGGTAATCCGTTAAAAGCAGACGAACTTTTTCCGTATCTTGCAACGGGCACTAATCTTGATGGAAATTTGTTTTTGCCGCAGATTGTAGGTGTTTTGTTTGTAATCGGATTGATAGCGGCGGCTTTTTCTTCAGCAGGAAGTGCCGTTACAGCTCTAACAACTTCCGTTACAATAGACATTTTGCGTGCTGACAAAAAGCAAGACGAAGAACAACTTTCAAAAACGCGTTTTTACGTTCATATTATTAATACCGTTGTGATGGGCGTTTTGATTTGTATGTTTTCGTTAATCGGTGACAACAGCGTAATTGATGCTGTTTATGTTGTAGCAAGTTATACTTACGGACCTTTGCTCGGACTTTATTTGTTCGGACTTTATTCCAAAAAACAGGTTAAGGATAAATTTGTGCCAGTGGTTTGTATCTTGTCGCCGGTGATATGTCTTGTTTTGAGCCTTAATTCTATGCAGTGGTTTTCGGGTTACAAAATGGGATACGAACTTTTGCTTTACAATGCCTTGATTACGGTTTTGGGATTGTTTTTAATTAGTAAACCTAAAAAAAATTAAAAGGAGTTATGTTTAAAGAAACTTTTATAACCTTGGGAAAAATTTTTAAGGCTTCGGTTGAGGAAAACGGTGTTTTGTCAGAGGATTTATTGCCTTACAAAAACGATGTCGAAAACTTAAAAAACATCATAAAAGATTATCACAATTATAACGGCTGGTTTGAAGAAAAGTTCGTTAAAATGCAGCTTATTTCGCTCGCTAATATGCTGAACGAAAAAGATTTAACAGCATTTGAAAAGAAATACGGACAAGGAACTCTTTCTGAGAAAAAAGTAAAAATAATTGCGGCGGGAAACATTCCTTTGGTTTGTTTTCATGATATTTTTTGCATATTGTTTTCGGGCAAAAAATGCGTTATAAAATTTTCTCAAAAAGATAAACTCCTACCCTATTTGGTAACTGAAATTTTAAAACACATCAACCCTGAATTAACAGATAGAATCATTGAGGAGAAAGACACTAAAGAAAATTTTGATGCGATTATTGCAACGGGAAGCAATAATTCAAGCCGCTATTTTGAATATTATTTTGCAAAATATCCTCACATTATAAGGCACAACAGAAATTCCGTAGCCGTTATAACAGGAGAAGAAACGGCGGAAGATTACAAACTTTTGGCAGAAGATATTTTTGCATATTACGGTTTAGGCTGTCGGAGTGTTTCAAAAATTTATGTCCCTAAAGATTATGATTATCAAGAGTTTTTCAAAAATATTGTAGATTTTTCGTTTATAATCAACAATTCAAAATACGCTGATAATTATGATTATAACAAAGCGATATATTTGATGGCAGAAAACAAAATTCTGATTAATAACTTCTTAATTCTGAAAGAAGACGAAAATTTGTCCTCGCCGGTGGGAGTTTTGTTTGCCGAACGTTATGAAAATCTTGAAGAATTATCAAAAAAATTAACATTTTTGACGGAAAATTTGCAATGCGTTGTTTCAAAAACTCAAATACCTAACGTTGAAACCGTGAAATTAGGTTCGGCACAAACTCCGAGTGTTTTTGACTTTGCCGACGGTGTTGATACGATGGAATTTTTAAAAAATTCTGTTTCAAATTCCTAAACTTCCCCCAAAATATACTATTTTTCAATTATTTTAGGGGGCGTTGGATTCGGATAAACTTCAATCGTTGTCTCGTATGTACCATTGCCGTCAATTATGAGTTTTACAGTATACTTTCCCGGTGTTTTATACTGATGAATCGGTTGATTTTCTAAAGATATATCTCCGTCACCAAATATCCAACGGAATGAAGTTACGCCCGAATAATTTGAAACAGAGAATTTGATAGTGCTTCCTAAACAAGTATTTTCTGCGCGAATTTTCGGTGTGCAAACCACGGTATGATAATCATCAGAAAACCATGAAGAAACAAAATATAAATTCCGATGATATGATTTAACTGTTTCAGGTAATATATTATCCGTATATTTTGCCTGACCGTTATCATTAAACTCAATTAAACCAACTTTTTCACTAAAATACAATATGTATATTTTTCCGTCCAAACCGTAATAACAATCCGGAATCTTTAAAACCCCTTTCGGACGTTTTACGCAGTCCAAAGTTCTATAATTCTCAAAATCAGGAATACCATTATTAATATCCACCTCTAATATATAAAATTTGTCGGATAAGGACATAATATAAAAAAGCACAAAAACACACTTTTCGCAGATTTTTTTGAATTTTTTTTGTACTTTTGTGGTAAAAGAACTAAAAAAAAATGCTAAAAACGATAGAAAAAAATATTTGGCTAAAAATTGCATTAATAGTTGTTACACTGCTGATAATCTATTATTTAAGGAATGTGTTATTACCGTTTGCGATTGCTTTTATGATAGCCTACATTCTTAATCCCGTAGTAAACTTTTTCAACAAATACCTGAAAAAGCGCATTTTATCGGTTATCGTAACACTTTTGCTTTTATCAGCCGTAATTTTTGGAGCATCGGTTTTGATTTTTCCGTCAATGATTTCGGAAATAAGTTCGCTTTATGACTTGCTGAAAGAAAAGGCCTCATCAACGCAATGGAGTGAAAATTTGCCCGAATTTTTAAGAGATTATATCAAAAATTTTACGTTTGACGAAAACATTGAAAAATATTTTGCGGACGGTAATTTATCCAAAATTTTTGACATGTTTTCAAAAATTATTTTGCCGAGAATTGCCGGATTTTTTTCCGGGACAGTAAACGTTATTTCTGCAGCTTTCGGTCTGACAATCATCATTTTGTACATAATTTTTATTATGAAAGATTATGACGAAATTTCTCTTGGAGCCAAAAATCTTATTCCGCAAAAATACAAAGAACGTTTTGATACATTTATAAAACGTTTTCAGAAAGAAATGAGCAATTATTTTCGCGGACAACTGCTTGTGGTATTGTGTGTTACAATACTTTATGCCTCAGGATTCAAAATTATCGGTTTGCCGGTAGGAATTACGCTCGGAATTTTGGTAGGAATTTTAAACCTTGTGCCGTACCTTCAGATTGCGGGTTTTTTGCCGGCACTACTTTTAACGGTCATAAAATCCGTTGAAACTGACACACCGCTTTGGGCAGCAATTTTTATGACGGCAGCGGTTTTTGTATTTGTTCAAATAATTCAGGATTTGATACTTACGCCCTATTTCATGGGCAAACACACAGGCCTGAATCCGGCAATGATATTACTATCACTAAGTATTTGGGGCAAACTTTTAGGCTTTTTGGGATTAATCGTAGCAATACCTTTTACGTGCTTAGTCAGAACCTATTACGGAGAATATTTAGACGAAAAAAAACACGTTGTTTAAGTTCTTTGCATAGTTAGTAAAAAAAACGAAAAAAGTGCATTTTGGAATTTCATAAAAAAACTCCAAAATGCACTAAAAGAATCTGATTATTATGAAAATTAATTCAAATGAAATGTCTCCATATAACTTGCACTAATCAACAAATCGTCGTTAGATGACCGATATATGTATAATCCAACGCCATATTCAACTTGTCTTTGGAGATAAGGACTGATTTCGTTATACGGTACAAATTGTTCCGCATAAACATTACCTTGAGGCAAGGTAAAAACGTTATCACTCGGAATTTCAAAAGGTTCACCGTTTAGTTCCAATTGATTTCCGTTTACATCAAAAAACACAACACAAGTATACACTTCGGTTGGAGCAGAAAGTTGCCACTGATCAAGACCGACAACCATTCCTTTTATTCCGTTAGCGTTTTGCATATTGTGCTTAATATAAGATCTTTGCGCAAAACCAAGACCGACAAACATCACTAAAAATAACAATGATAATAATACTTTTTTCATAAACCTAAATATTTTTTTTATTTAAATAAATACGATGTTTTTTGCTTTACAAATATAAGATTAAATTTTTAAAAAAATTCCACAACAAAAAATATTTTCGGAAATAAAAAAAAAGTTTGTACTTTTGCAAATTAATAAAAAGTTAGAGCAATTTTTATGTCAGAAAATATAAATCCAGAAGATAAAAATAAAGAAGCCCTCGAGGATTCAGACGAGAAAATCTCGGGCGGTGTTCAAAACCACTTGCAATTGAAATCAGTTTCGGGAATGTTCAAAAACTGGTTCATTGATTACGCATCTTACGTTATCCTTGAACGCGCAGTCCCCGAAATTGACGACGGTCTGAAACCCGTTCAAAGACGTATTCTCCATGCAATGAAACGTTTGGACGACGGTCGTTACAACAAAGTTGCTAACATCGTCGGTTTCACAATGCAATATCACCCGCACGGAGATGCTTCTATCGGAGATGCTTTGGTGCAACTCGGTCAAAAAGATTTAATGATTGACACGCAGGGTAACTGGGGAAATATTTTAACCGGAGACTCGGCAGCTGCTCCCCGTTACATCGAAGCAAGACTTTCAAAACTTGCTTTAGACGTAGTTTTCAATCCCAAAACAACTCAATGGAAATTAAGTTACGACGGAAGAAACAAAGAACCTATAACTCTCCCCGTAAAATTTCCGTTACTTTTGGCTCAAGGCGTTGAAGGTATTGCCGTAGGTTTGTCGTCAAAAATTCTGCCCCACAACTTCAACGAGTTGATGGACGCTTCTATTTCGTACCTTAGAAACGAAGAATTTGAACTCTATCCTGACTTTTTAACGGGCGGTTCTATTGACGTATCACGCTATCAAGACGGAAAACGTGGCGGAAAATTGCGCGTTAGGGCAAAAATCGAAAAACAAGACAAAAGAGTTCTCGCAATAACGGAAATTCCTTTCGGAACAACTACTGGAAGTCTTATCGAATCAATTATTTCCGCTAACGATAAAGGCAAAATCAAAGTCAAAAAAATCGAAGACAAAACGGCTGCCGACGTTGAAATACTTTTGTATCTTAACGCTGACGTTTCACCCGATGTTACGATTGACGCTCTTTATGCTTTTACGGATTGCGAAGTTTCGATTTCGGCTAACTCCTGCGTTATCCTCAACGACAAACCGTGTTTTCTATCAACAACCGAAATTCTTAAACATTCGGTAGACAAAACGGTGAGCCTACTTACAATGGAACTTAATATCCTATTAAACGAACTCGCTGATAGTTGGCACGATGCGTCGTTAGAAAAAATCTTCATCGAAAACCATATTTATAATCTGATTGAAGACTGCGAGACTTGGGAGGCTATAGTTCAAACCATTGACACGGCGTTAGACCCGTTTAAACACTTACTCAAAAAGCCGGTAACAATTGACGACATAACAAGACTTACCGAACTTAAAATCAAGAGAATATCCAAATACGATGCTTTCAGAGCCGATAATTATATCAAAGGCCTTGAAAAACAAATGGAAGAGGCTCAATACAAGCTCGACCATATAATTGATTATGCAATAGAATATTATCAAGGCATAAAAGAAAAATACGGCAAAAAATATCCCCGCCACACCGAAATCAAAAACTTTGACAACATTGTGGCTCAAGAAGTTGTGGTTGCTAACGAAAAACTTTACGTAAATTGGGAAGACGGTTTTGCAGGAATGTCGCTCAAAAAAGACGAATTTGTTTGTAACTGTTCTAACCTTGACGATGTAATCGTTTTCCGCAAAAACGGTAAATATACGATTTCAAAAATTTCGGATAAGTTTTTCATCGGACAAGATGCAATGTACATCAATATTTTCCGCAAAAACGACGAAAGAACGATTTACAATGCCATTTACAGAGACGGTGCAACGGGCATAACATACGCTAAACGATTCTCTGTCAAAGGTATAACAAGAGATAAAGAATACGATTTAACACAAGGCACTCCGGGGACTACGGTAACTTATTTTTCTGGAAATTCCAACGGCGAGGCCGAAACCGTAAAAGTAATTTTAAGACCGAAAGCCAAACTAAAAAAACGCAGTTGGGAATTTGATTTCGGCACGTTAGCGGTGAAAAACCGCGCGTCAATGGGTAATATCGTTACGAAATATCCCGTTTTGAGAATCAACAAAGTAACAAACGGGGTCAGCACGTTAGGCGGTTTGAAAATTTGGTTCGATTCTTCGGTTTCAAAACTCAACACGCAGGAAATTGGTGAATTTTTGGGTGAATTTTCGGGCGATGACAAAATCGTAACTATTAGGAAAACAGGTCATTACAGAGTTACCGGTTATGATTTGAGCACTCATTTCGACGATGATATAATTTTAATCCGAAAATTCAATCCCGAAGAAATTTATTCTTTGGCTTATTACGATGAAGATTTGGGATTCTGTTATTTAAAACGTTTCAAAATAGAGGATACCGACAAAGAACTATATTTGTTAGGCGACAGTTTACAAAGCAAACTTTATGATTTAACGGTAGATCAAAATCCTATTTTGAAAGTTACATTCGGCGGCAAAAACGAAGGCAGACCCGAAGAAACGATTGATGCTGTGGAATTTATCGGCGAAAAGAGTTATCGCGCTCACGGCAAAAGAGTAAGCATTTATTCGGTTGCAACAATGAAATTTGAACACAACCCCGATGTTCCAGAAAACGATGACGAAGGCTCTGACAATCCCGATGATTGGGAAGAACCCGATTTTGAAGTCATTGACAATGTGGCACAAACAGTTCTAAAATTATAAAATTTTAAAACTTAAAAAATTAAAAACCCCCGCCGATTTTCTTCGACGAGGGTTTCTTTTTTTTATCTAAAAAACTTATTCAGTCTGTCTTGAAGCACGTTTTCTTTCGATTTCGTCAAGGATAATTTTTCTAAGACGTATAGATTTTGGAGTAACTTCAACGTATTCGTCATCGTTGATATATTCCATATTTTCTTCCAAACTCATAACGGTAGCCGGTTCAATAATGATTTTGTCATCGCTGCCGGCAGCACGCATATTCGTAAGTTTTTTCGTCTTGGTAACATTAACAACAATGTCGTCCTGACGTGTAGTCTCACCGATTATCTGACCAGCATAAACCTCATCACCCGGAGAAATGAAAAATTTACCGCGGCTTTGTAAGTTGTTGATAGAATACGGAATAGCTGTTCCCGTTTCCATTGCGATAAGTGAACCGTTGCGCTCGCGTGAAAGTTCGCCTCTCCAAGGTTCAAAATCTTTGAAACGATGCGAAATTATAGCCTCGCCTTCCGTTGCTGTCAAAATCGGATTCGTTAAACCGATAATACCTCTTGAAGGAATATTGAATTCCAAGAAAACTCTGTCATCTTTGCTTTCAATGTTGAGAATATCGCCTTTACGTTTTTGAACAAGGTCAATAACACGTGATGAAAAATTCTCAGGAACTTCCACTGTTAAAAGTTCAATCGGTTCGTATTTAACACCGTTTTCTTCCTTGATAATAACTTTCGGCTGACCAAGCTGAAGTTCGTAACCCTCACGGCGCATAGTTTCAACCAAAACAGCCAAATGCAGGATTCCTCGACCGTAAACTTGAAGTTTTTCAGGAGAATCGGTTTCTTCAATTTTCAAAGCAAGATTCTTTTCTGTCTCTTTGAAAAGTCTTTCTCTTAAATGTCTTGATGTTACAAATTTACCTTCTTTTCCAAAGAACGGTGAATTGTTGATAGTGAAAAGCATACTCATCGTAGGCTCATCAACATGGATACGTTTGAGTTCTTCAGGATTTTCCGGATCAGCAACAGTATCACCGATGTCAAAATTATCAAGACCTAAAATAGCACAAATCTCACCGCAAGGAAGCTCTTGTTTTGATTTCTCTTTGCCCAAACCTTCAAAAGTATAAAGCTCTTTTACTGTTGAACGTTCGATTTTGCCGTCAGCTTTCATTACGGCTACGGTTTGACCCGGTTTGATAGAACCTCTGTAAATTCTTCCGATTGCAATTCTGCCCTGATAAGAAGAATAATCCAAAGAACTGATTTGCATCTGAAGCGGACCTTCTACATATTTGGGAGCAGGTATGTGTTTGATAATCAAATCCAAAAGATATGATACATCTTGTGTCGGAGTTTTCCAATCGGGACCCATCCAACCAGCTTTTGAACTACCGTATGCAACGGGAAAATCCAACTGGTCTTCACTCGCCTCAAGCGAAAACATAAGGTCAAAAACCTGTTCGTAAACTTGTTCGGGTGTACAATTTGGTTTATCAACTTTATTAACAACTACTATCGGTTTGAGTTTCAATTCAATAGCCTTTTGAAGAACGAATCTTGTCTGCGGCATAGGACCTTCAAAAGCGTCAACCAAAAGGATAACGCCGTCAGCCATATTGAGCACACGCTCTACTTCGCCGCCGAAATCAGAGTGTCCGGGAGTATCTATGATATTGATTTTAACGCCTTTATATCTTACCGAAACGTTTTTGGAAAGAATTGTTATACCTCTTTCTCTTTCGAGGTCGTTGTTGTCAAGGATTAAATCCTGAACTTCCTGATTTTCCCTGAAGAGATGGGACTGGTGCAAAATTCTGTCAACCAATGTGGTTTTACCGTGGTCAACGTGAGCGATGATTGCAATATTTCTTATGTCCTGCATTGTTATTGAATTATTTACGTTTTTTTGACCTGCAAAATTATTAATTATTTAAAAATTATAATGTTATCTTATGTTTAAATTTTCAACAAAGAAACCTGAAACTAAGTTAAAAAAAATGAGGTTGTCTAACTTTTTTTTAAGTGATGTATTTTTTTCATAAAAAAAGAAAAATAAATGTACCCTTGCTTAAAATATATTTTTTTCACTTTAATTAGACAACCTCAATGAAAAGTATCGGTTATTAAAAAAAAACTATTTTATTTCTGTTAAAACACCATTGATAAGTACTTTCGCATCAGGACCTTCGAGTTTTTGAATTTTAGTGCCACTCTGAGTAACCTCAATCAAAAACAAATTGTCTTGATGACGGATTTTGAACGCATATTTTTGCCATTGTTTCGGGATTATCGGATTGAATGAAGGTAAACCATCCTTTATCCTCATGCCGCCAAAACCTTGAACTATCGTCATCCAAGTACCGCCCATTGAGGTAATATGACAACCATCGCAAGTATCGTTGTTGTAATCGTCCAAATCCAAACGGCTCGCATTCAAATAAAACTGATATGCTTTGTCATAAAGTCCGACT